>Ga0073928_10004840_pt1 | contig 19430 bp, 17 predicted proteins | sample PaiPotPPA55metaG_FD_76969 | JGI IMG/M metagenome (GOLD analysis project Ga0073928, IMG submission 76969) | Iron sulfur acid spring bacterial and archeal communities from Banff, Canada, to study Microbial Dark Matter (Phase II) - Paint Pots PPA... ...
CCTCGCGAAATTTACGGAATATGCCGCGGGGCGAGGATTGAAGAAGGCTGGAGAAATAAAGCGCAGTGACTTGCTCGATTTTCTTGCCACGCTCTACGCGCGAAGGCTCGATGCCCGATCTGTAGCACGGTATCTCGTTTCGTTGCGGCAGTTCTTCCGCTTCCTCATGATGGACGAATTGATCACCGAGGATCCCTCGATCAGCGTGGAGTCCCCGAAATTCCGAAAGAGCTTGCCGGAATTTCTGAGCGTGGAAGAAGTCGAGCTGCTACTGGCGCAACCTGACGCTTCTACGGCAACCGGGCTGCGCGATAAGGCCATGATCGAGTTGCTGTATTCGGCGGGATTGCGTGTCTCGGAACTGTGCGGCCTTGCGGTGGATGACCTGCACTCGAATGCGGGCTCGTTGCGATGTGTGGGAAAGGGAAATAAAGAACGGCTGGTGCCCGTTGGGCGCAATGCGCTAGCCGTGATTCAGGAATACTTGAAAAAGGCCCGGCCTGAGATATTGGGAGAGCGAACTTCAAGATATTTGTTCGTCAATCGCAACGGGAACAAATTGGGCCGAATTGTTTTTTGGAAGCTGCTGGGCGCGTATGGGCGAAAGGCGGGACTGCGCAAGGCGCTAAAGCCGCACATGCTCCGGCACAGCTTCGCAACCCACCTGCTAGATCGTGGCAGCGATCTGCGCTCGGTGCAACTAATGCTGGGTCATTCCGACATATCCACAACGCAGATCTACACGCACGTGGTCGAAGAGCGGTTGAAGAAAGTTTATAAAGCGCACCATCCGCGCGCTTGAACAATTGGCGTGCCTTAGGAGGCATAGAAGCTCATGCCCGATTACATGTATTTGCTGGAAAGCCGGCTGTCCCCCGAACAACGCGCCGTGCTGGAGCGCGTGCAAGAGCTGTCACGTTCTCAGGACGTGAATATTTACCTTACCGGCGGCGCTGTTCGAGATTTAATCTCCGGCATGCCGATCCGCGATCTGGATTTCACGGTCGAGGGTAATCCGCTTCGGATGGTGAAGGAACTGGAAAAAGGCGGAGCGCGCATCGTTTGGGAAACTGAAAAGTTGCGGCACTACGAATTAATCTTCGCCGGCGATGTGGATGGATCCATTTGCGGCGCCCGCGAAGACGTTTACGAGCGTCCGGGTGTGAAGCCTGAATACCGATTTTCGAGTGTAATGGAAGATCTCAAACGTCGAGATTTTGGCGTCAATGCGATCGCAATTTCTTTGAATACGCAATCGCGCGGGTTGTTGCTTGATCCGATGAACGGACTGGCCGACCTTGAAAAACAGGAGATACGGTCTTTGTCCATCCACGGGTTTACGAATCAGCCCATTCGTCTAATGCGTATTCTGCGTTATTGCGCGCGTATGGGATTCAAAATGGAGCCGCGCACACAGGAATGGTTCGATCTTGCCATGCAGCGAGGCATGCAAAAGAATATCGAGCCTGAAGATGTCGGTCATGAGTTGCGTGCGCTCGCTCGCGAAGACAATCCGGTTGCAACACTGAAAGAATGGGAGAAGCACGACCTTCTCGGGCTTATCCATCCCAGTCTGCAAAAGCGCAAGCCGGACTACGACAGCCTGAATAAATTGGCGAAATCCCGGACGACTCTTGCTTCCGCAGGATTACGTCCGCGCCTGCAGTATCCGGTGCTGTTTTACGCCCTCGGGCGTTTGAAGTCGCGCGAAGCAGCATCGGCTATGCGCAACATGGAATTCCGTTCGTATGAGATGGAAGCAATTGCGAATCTGGTGCCCGAGGCGCAAAAAGTCGTCAAAATATTGAAAGGACGCAAGACGAATACTCCGAAGGACGCGTACTTTTACATCGCATCTCTAGCGCCAGAGATGATTGCGTTCATCGAAACGGAAATGCCCAATCCCCGCGTCGTATCCAAGTTTCGCAGCTACATCCAAAAATGGCGCCCGTTGCGCCAGTCTCTACCGATGGGGGAACTCGATGCGTTGGGAGTTCCGCGTGGCCCGAAGTTTGACAAAGTGATCGAGCAGTTCTTTGAGATGCAGTTGCGGGGGAAAGGGAAGTTGCCCGAAGAGCGAACCAAGATTCTCCGAAACCTTGCCGGGATTAAAGACGAGCCGAAGAAAGTGGAGAAGCCGGAGAAGAAGCGGAAAGGAGATAAGGGCGAGCGCAAGGTTGCTGCGATTACGAAAGAGCATGATAAGACAAAGCCGGTTACGTCTTCGGGCGTGGCCGGAACGGCGGTCGTCGCAGCGAAGACCACGCAAGATGCCGGCAAACAGTCACAGTCAGCCTCTGCAGCGATAGGCGCTCGTGCTCGAGCCAAGCACGCCGAGGCGGAAAGTGAATCAAAGACAGCAGTCGGCAAGAAGCGGGCGGCCGGCGGCAAATCCAAGGCAGGTCCAAAGAAAAAATCGAGTCGTCGCTAGAAAATGTTTGGCCTGGGTATTAAATTCATGAAGGCGCTGCGTTGATTCCGCAATTGACGGTACTCGAACCTGTGAACTGGTTTAGAATAGTTCACGCATGAATTCTTCCAACTTTGTTCATCTTCATTTGCACACGGATTATTCTCTCCTCGACGGTGCCTGCGAAATCGGTGAACTGACGGCGGAGGCTGCGCGTCGCGGAATGCCGGCCGTCGCGGTGACCGATCACGGCAACCTGTTTGCTGCTGCAAATTTTTACCACGAAGCCACCACCCACGGCGTGAAGCCTATCATTGGCTGCGAAATGTACGTCGCGCCCGACAATCACAAAAATCGCGGCACGGAAGCGGAGCGTTCCAATCACCTTGTGTTGCTCTGCGAGAATGATGAAGGCTACCGCAATCTGATGAAGCTGGTCTCTACCGGCTACTTGGATGGTTTTTATTACAAGCCACGCGTCGATCACGAACTTCTTGGCAAACATAGTAAAGGCTTGATCGCGCTTTCCGCATGCCTTCGCGGCGAAGTAGCCGATGCGCTTCTGGCGGACAAATACGAACAAGCGAAAACAAGCGCGTACCGGTTGCGCGACATCTTCGGCAAAGGCAATTTTTTTCTTGAAGTGCAAGACCAGGGATTGGAACAGGATGTGCGCGTAAACCGCGAATTAGTACGGCTGTCCAAAGAGAGCGGAATTCCGCTGGTAGCTACCAATGATTGCCATTACCTGACCCAGTCAGATTCGCACGCTCAGGAAGTTCTGATGTGCATTCAGACTGGTAAGACGATGAGCGATGGCCAGCGTATGAAATTCGCGACCGATCAGTTCTATTTCAAAACGGCGGAAGAGATGGCGCACGTGTTCCGGGAACTGCCCGACGCCGTGACGCGAACCGTGGCTATTGCCGAGCGCTGCAACGTCAAGATCCAGCGCGTGAATAATCCTTTTCCGGAATTTAAGGTGCCGGAGGGCCACACCGCGGATACGTATTTTGAAAAAACGGTGCGGGAAGGTTTTCAGTCGCGCGCTCCCGAAATCGAGCGGCTGGTGAGAGAAAACCGCTTGCGTCATTCGCTTTCAGAATACGAAAAACGGCTCACCGATGAGATTGAGATGATCAAGATGATGCGCTTTTCCAGCTACTTCTTGATCGTCTGGGATTTTATTCATTATGCGCGCGCGCAAAACGTTCCGGTTGGCCCGGGACGCGGATCGGCAGCCGGAAGTCTGGTCAGCTATTCACTGCGCATCACCGACGTTGATCCTCTGCAATACGATCTGCTGTTCGAACGCTTTTTGAACCCCGAGCGTATTTCCATGCCCGATATTGATATTGATTTCTGCATGCGCCGGCGGGGCGAAGTGATTGAGTACGTGCGGCAGAAATATGGAACAGAGAACGTGGCGCAAATTATCACGTTTGGAACGATGGCAGCCAAAGCCGTTCTGAAGGACGCGGGTCGAGCGCTCGACATGGCTTACGGCGATGTAGACCGGCTGGCCAAGTTTATTCCTTTGACGTTGAATATCACGCTGGAAGAAGCGCTGAAGCAGTCACCCCAACTCGAAGCCGCCCGAAAAGATGAAAAGGTGAAAGAGCTGGTGGAAGTAGCGCTGCGTTTGGAAGGCTTGGCGCGACATGCCTCGACGCATGCGGCCGGAGTTGTGATCTCGCCGCAGCCGCTCACGGAAATTGTCCCGCTTTACAAGTCAAGTAAGGATGAAATCACGACGCAGTACGACATGAATGCCCTTGGGCGCATCGGGCTTCTGAAGATGGATTTCTTGGGACTGACAACCCTAACCATCCTCGACGATGCCGTCGGAATGATCAAACAAAATCGCGGTGTAAACTTTGATTTGACGACTCTTCCGCTCGACGACACCGAGACTTATGCGCTGTTCGCGCGCGGGGAAACCAGCGGGATATTCCAGTTTGAGTCGCATGGGATGCGCGACATTCTAAAGCGCTACCAGCCAACGCGCATCGAAGATCTGACCGCGCTTAATGCTTTGTATCGCCCTGGCCCCATTCAGGGCGGCATGATCGACGAATTCCTCGCGCGTAAGCATGGCAAGAAGAAGGTCACCTACGACCTCCCCGAACTCGAGGAAATTCTTTCGGAAACGTGGGGAGTGATCGTTTTCCAAGAGCAGGTGATGAAGATTGCCAACCGCATCGCAGGTTTTACGCTTGGCGAAGCTGACATCCTGCGCAGCGCGATGGGAAAGAAGAAAGTGGACGTGATGGCCGCGCAACGCGAAAAATTCCTGACCGGTTGTGCTGCCCGTAAAGTTCCGCCGAAGAAAGCGGAAAAGCTTTTTGACCTGATGGAAGAATTCGCGCGTTACGGTTTCCCCAAGGCCCATGCTTGTGCGTATGCGTTGCTTGCTTACCAAACGGCCTACCTGAAGGTTCATTTCCCAGTCGAGTTCATGGCTGCGATGCTCAGCTCGGAAGCGGGGAACACCGAGAAGGTCGTGAAATATATCAATGAGGCTCGCGGTTTGGGCATTCGAGTTCTACCGCCTTGTGTGCAGGAAAGCGGCTTGTACTTCACGCCCGTGAGCGACGACATCCGGTTTGGACTCGCGGCAATCAAGAACGTCGGCGAGAACACTGCGAAAGCGATTTGCGAAGCTAGAAAAGACGGAGTTCGTTTTGAAAGTCTCTTCACTTTTTGCGAGGCTATCGAGCCGAGGTGTTTAAACAAGCGGGTGCTGGAAAGCCTGGTAAAAGCTGGAGCTTTGGATTGCCTGGGAGCTTCTCGCGGGCGACTTTTCGCGGCGATCGATCAGGCGATCGCGCGCGGCCAGAAAAGCGTGCAAGCGAAAGCGGTGGGTCAAGGTGGACTGTTTCTGTCCACGGTGAGCTCTACGCACCATGTCCGCGAATCGTGGAATGAAAATTCATTGCCGGAAACTGACGAATGGACCGAGGACCAATTACTTGCCGGGGAATACGGAACTCTCGGCTTTTATATTTCGGGGCATCCGATGGACCGATACGCCGGACGCTTGAAAGACTTGAACGCCATCGAGCTCTCGACCATGGAAACCCGCCGCAATGGTGAAGATATTGTGGTTGCTGGGATCATCGTGCAGTCAAGGCCCATGCGTTCGAGGCGTGGCGCGCGCTGGGTTATTTTGACTCTGCAAGACCGCACCGGTGTGATCGAGGCGCTTGTTTTCCCCGAGGCCTATCAAAAACTCGAAATTATTTTGAAGTCTAATACGCCATTGCTCGCTAAAGGTCGCGTCGCGGTTGAAGATGTGGGCACGCGTTTGATTGTTGCGGATGCGCGGCTGCTCGATCAGATAACCGATCGGGCTCCGACTTTGTTGCGCGTAAGAGTCGATCTCGGATCGGTCGATGCGGGAGTGCTCGATTCGCTGAGGGAATTGTTCTTGAGTAGGCCAGGGCGCTGCCGCGTGGCATTCGATTTAGTGAACTCCGACGGCACGGAAGCGACGCTGGAAGCGGCAAGTGCGGTTCAGGCTGATCGAGATCTGCTCGAACGCGTGCGGGAAATCTGCGGAGCCGACTCCGTGGCGGTGTTTCAATGAGCAAACGCCGGGAAGCGCGGGAACGTCTACGTCGCAGGCGCGAGCTGGCCAAATCACACAAACTTCAGGATAGGGTCGAAGATTCCGTGGTGTCGAAGTCGGCGGAGCCGCGCGAGAAACTCAATGCGGCTGCGGTTACAAACGCAAAGGAAACTGCTCGGGCGCGACAGTTGGAAATTGACGCCCTTGAACGCGACGTAGCGGAACTGAGCCGGCTGTCGGTGCCGTCGGGAGAGACGACGGTGGAAATCGAGCGAATTCGGCGCGAGGTCGAAGACCTCAAGCGCGACTTCTACACGCATTTGGGAGCCTGGCAGAGATTGCAGCTCGCCCGGCACCCTCTGCGCCCATACACCGATGATTACATCCGGATTCTCTTCGAAAACTTCAGCGAAATCCATGGCGACCGGAATTTCTCAGACGACCCTGCGCTGATCACCGGAATGGCCACGTTCCAAGGCAAGCCTGTGATGATCATTGGAAATCAGAAGGGCCGCGATACAAAGCAACGGCTAGCCCGAAATTTCGGCCAAGCGAAGCCCGAAGGATATAGAAAGGCCCTGCGCGCGATGAAGCTTGCGGCAAAATTTCGCCGCCCGATTTTTATTTTTGTCGATACCCAAGGCGCCTATCCAGGCGTAGATGCCGAAGAGCGCGGGCAGGCGGAGGCCATAGCATTCAATTTGCGGGAAATGTCGCGTTTGCCGGTACCAATTGTAGTGACAATTACCGGAGAAGGTGGATCGGGTGGCGCGCTAGCAATCGCGGTTGGTGACCGCGTATTCATGCTGGAAAATTCCGTTTATTCGGTCATCTCGCCGGAGGGCTGTGCGTCCATCATGTGGCGTGACCCCAGCAAGGCCGAGCTAGCTGCAGAGGCATTGAAGATTACCGCACCCGACTTACTGAAAATGAAACTGATCGATGCGATCGTTCCCGAGCCTGATGGCGGCGCGCATACTGACCATCAGGCTGCTGCCAGGCTCCTGGAACCAGTTTTGGCACATTCGCTAGCCGAACTCTCTCAACTTCCCTCGGAGCGGCTGATCGATCAGCGTTATCAGAAGTTTCGGCAAATGGGCCAATTTTTCGCATAGGGTCTAGAGTTCTTTGGGCAAGTGTCCCGCAATTGTGTAGCGCATCGTAACTTCGCGTTAAACGAAGTACTCTAAGGCTGTAGGGGAGCGTGTCGATGAAAATCCCACAGATAGGACGCAGATCGTGACCGAGAGCGGTGGGACATACCGAACCTTTGGCGTGCTCTGGTTGCTTTATGCAATTCTCAGATTTGCTGGTGCCGCGTTTATTTTAGTTTATAGCACCACGTTGACGTTGATGTGGGGAGCTATTATCACGCGCGTGCCGAACCCGTTCGCGCTGATGTCGTTCTTTCATGTCTTTCTCACATTTGCTCTGGTGCTCAACATCGTCGCCGGGATCTTTGCGCTTCTTGCCGCAATAGCCTTGCTGGGAGGAGCCGGCTCGAGCCGAACTCTGGCGCTGATCGCAAGCTTCTTCGCTTTAATCAACGGCCCGCTTGGCATTGCGCTAGGCGCTTACACACTCGTAGTTTTCGTTCCTCGCGGACCTGCGACCTCGTAAGGGGATTGGCGGCTTTGCGTCGAGGGCTCAGTCCAATGGAAGCATAGTAGACTTGCCATTGGAGCATTGAACACGCCCCAGTCCGTTTTCGTTGCTCTGCGCGTTACCGTGCTTTAGCTTCATTGAACGGCACGATTAAAGCGCTGGGGAGCAGTCGAGTGGCGAATACGGGAACACCTCTCACGTCGGACGTCTTTCGACCGTACGAAAAACTAGTAGAAATCACGATCTTGGGAAAGACGTTCCTAGTACCCGAGCGGAATTCACTCTTGCGCGCTTTTCAGTTCATCAGCCCGGAGACGATTCCGTACGGGCGCTTCTGTTGGAACCAGGACTGCCAATATTGCCGGGTAGATTGCCAGCTGTCTGATGACGATCAGGCTCGCCCCATTTTGAGTTGCAAATTTCTAGTATCCGAGGGTATGAACATCTCCAACTTGGCGCCGGAACTCGTTGGATGTCTCCGGACGAAACTGGGAAAGACCGCGCCGAGTTCGGAAGCACTTGCGGAACTCCCTGCAATTCCGACCGCTCCTCGTGACGAAGAAAGTCACTAGAAACCTTTGCAGTCAGTACCTTCGTCTCGCACACTCGTGGGGAAACGCTTTTTATTCAACATAAGTGAATGGGAGCACGCTGCGCATCCTGCCTGTATTCACAATCACGTTTGCACGAAACTCAGGCGCGTGCCATTCTTCTAATTCAGATTCATCATGGAGAGGTTAAATGCAAGTTTGTGATGGCTGCGGCGCGCAAGCCGACGGTGCACACATTCGTAGGCGCATCGAACGGCTGGAACTTGCCACGCGATTCCGTCCGATTCATATTCAAGTGCTTTTGATCGACGCCGCTCCGCCGGCGCGGCAGGAGGACTATTTTTATCACGCCACAAATAGGGGAGACCGCTCACAGAGTTCACGCGATTATTTCGATGAGATTGCAAAATGCTCCGGCCTGACGATTAACCCGGAGATGAATGAGGAATCAACGCTTGCCGAATTCCAGCATCGCGGATTTTATCTCGCGCATGTGCGTGAATGTCCGGCGGAACGCACTGATGAATGGGAAGGGGCCCTGGGACGCCTGGGGACAGTGATGATCAGACGCGTTGAAAAGTCGTACAAGCCAAAATACATTGTGTTGCTCTCAGCCTCATTAGGAAAGTTGATTCCGCAGTTCGAGCGAAGTGAGATGCGCGACCGCTTAATATTGGATCACGGCAAACCTTTTTTATCTTCTCTCGAAAATTTTGCCACTGGCCGATCGGTTCCTGCCGTCTCTTTAAGCGATCAACTCAAAGCTGCGCTGCCTCACCCGGCTTGATTTCATCGGATCGACCAGCCCGCCGACATTTCTGCAACGCCCGGACCAGAAGACCATCTTCAACTGTCGCTGCTATAATTCGCTCGCATGTTATTGGTTTCGGCTCGCTCGCAGCGAAATTGAAGGAGATATCGTGGAAAGATCGCCTCACATGAGTTCGCAGGAATTCCGGGACGCAGGGAAGCGGCTGATTGATTGGCTCGCGGATTATTATGACGAAGTCGAACGATACCCAGTTCTCGCACAGGTCGCGCCGGACCAAATCCGCACGTCACTGCCGCAGGAGCCTCCGCAATCACAGACGGAGTTCGCGCAAATTCTCAATACCGTCAATTCCAAAATCATGCCCGGGATTACACATTGGCAATCTCCGAATTTCTTCGCGTATTTCCCGGCGAATTCGTCGGCGGCCTCGGTACTGGGAGACCTACTTTCCTCCGGGTTGGGCGTGCAAGGCATGCTATGGGCCACCAGCCCGGCATGCACCGAGGTCGAGATGCTGGTTCTCGATTGGCTGGTGAAAATGCTTGGCCTACCTGAAACTTTTCTCTCAAGCGGGAAAGGTGGCGGCGTGATTCAAGACTCAGCTTCGAGTTCATCGCTCTGCGCGATTCTGGCTGCACGAGAGCGCGCCACCGGATTTCGCAGCAATGAATATGGTTGCCGCGAGGAATTGGTCGCCTACACTTCCACGCAAGCGCACTCCTCGATCGAAAAAGACATTAAGGTGTCTGGAATAGGGAGCCGCAACCTGCGTTTAATCGACGTGGATGCAAAGTTCGCCATGCGTCCCGAGTCGCTCGAAAAGGTAATCGAGGAAGATAAGCTGGCAGGCAAGCTGCCCTTCATTGTGTGCGCCACCGCAGGAACGACGTCTTCGCTAGCGTTCGATCCATTGGAAGCGATCGGACAGATCTGCAAGAAGCATAACCTCTGGCTGCATGTGGACGCGGCAATGGCTGGGACGGCCGCGCTTTGTCCGGAATTCCGCCACATTCACCGAGGTCTGGAATTGGCAGACAGCTACTGCTTTGACGCCCACAAATGGATGTTCACAAATTTCGATTGCAGCTGTTTTTACGTAGCCGACCGCGAAACCCTCATACGAAGCCTGGACGTGCTCCCGGAATACCTGCGCAATCAAGCCGCCGGACCGGGCGCGGTATTCGAATATCGCAACTGGCACGTCCCGTTGGGCCGAAGATTCCGAGCACTGAAATTGTGGTTCGTCATACAGCACTATGGCGTCAAGGGATTGCAGTTTCTCGTGCGCCGCCACGTGGAAATCGCGCAAACATTTTTGAAATGGGTGCGGAACGATTCTCGCTTCGAGGTGATGGCGCCGGCTCCGCTAAATTTGATTTGTTTTCGGCTGAATGCGTCCGATGAAGTGAACGAGGAATTACTGCAGCGGATAAATCGCGGCGGTAGGCTTTACGTGTCGCATACGCGGCTGAATGGGAAGTACACCATTCGCTTTTGCGTGGCCCAAACGAATACAGAGCTTCCACACGTTCAGCGAGCCTGGCACGCTATTTGTGACGAAGCAGCTGCGCTCCTTAACGCCCGGCGAGTCTAAAAACGAGATATTTTAGCGCCCGAACACTTATCCAGCGATTCGCGGCATTGTGCTAGAATTCTGCCATTGTTCCGGTTTTATCGAGTGGTCGCTGGGCAGGGGAAGAAAAATGAAAGTCCGCTCTAAGTTCGTTGTGGGCTCGGCCATTATCGTGTTAACGCTTGTTTCACTGGCGTACGTTGGGTTCACGCAAAGCAAGACTTACTACCACACGATCTCTGAGCTCTCCGGGCTCAGCGGATCAACGCTTCATCAGCGGATGCGCGTCTCGGGGAATGTTCGAAACGGAAGTATTTCCCACGTCCCCGGGGGCGTGGATTTTGTTCTCACTGAACAGGGCAAGGATTTGGCGGTGAGTTACGTCGGGCGCGATCCGCTACCGGACACATTCAAAGACGGGGCACAGGCACTGGTTGAGGGTAAGCTGCGACCGGATAATCGCTTCGTCGCCGAACAGGTCCAAGCGAAGTGCGCGTCGAAGTACGAGGCTGCGCCTGGACAAGCAGCCGGCGCGCCGCAGCCTGCACAGACATCGAATGCTTCGGCCGAGCGTTCTTCAGCGAATTAGTTTCTGGCTCAATAGCGAGTCGATCGGCGGGGGATTTCATTGGACATCTTGGGATCGTTTGCGCTTCTGCTCGCGCTGCTGGCCGCGGTTTACGCGATAGGCGCTGGCATTGCGGGCATCGTTACTCGCAAGACTTTGCTCACGAAGAGCGCCCGCAACGCTGGCCTGGCTGTATTTGTTCTTGTCACCATCGCGGTCGGCTGCCTCGAATACTATTTCTTCACCGACAATTTCTCGATGGCCTACGTAGCGGCGCACAGCAACCGCGCGCTGCCTTTCTATTACAAGTTCGCCGCGCTTTGGGCTGGGCAAGAGGGCTCCCTGCTTTTGTGGACCTGGCTGCTTTCAACCTATGCGTTTTTCGCTCTTCTTGTTAATCGCAACAAGCATCCTGAGTTGATGCCGTACGTGGGCGTCGTGCTTGCGGGCGTCCAAACGTTTTTTCTCACTCTGAATAATTTTGTAGCTACTCCCTTTGCAGTTTTAGCCGGCGCGGATCAATCGGGAGTGATGCGCCTTTCGGCGCTTTCAGACGGCCACGGTTTGAATCCCTTGCTGCAGTATCCGGAAATGGTAATACATCCGCCGATGCTCTATCTCGGCTACACGGGATTCACAGTTCCGTTTGCTTTTGCGCTGGCTGCGCTCCTCGGTAGATATCCGGGAGAAAAGTGGATTCACATTACGCGGCGTTGGACCATGATCGCTTGGTGTTTCCAAAGTGTCGGGATTCTCCTGGGCGCGCACTGGGCGTACGCCGTCCTCGGCTGGGGCGGCTATTGGGCATGGGATCCCGTTGAAAACGCTTCGCTCCTGCCCTGGATTACCGGGACGGCGTTTCTACATTCCGTGATGATGCAGGAAAAGCGCGGCATGATGAAGGTGTGGAATATTTGGCTGGTTTTTACGACCTTCATGCTTTGCATTCTCGGAACACTGCTCACACGCTCGGGAGTAGTTAGCTCGGTCCACGCATTCGCGCAGTCGTCGATAGGGAACTGGTTCGTCGGCTTTCTAATTCTGGTCTTTGTTGTCTGTTTTGCTTCGTACTGGAAGAATCGTGATTATTTGCGAAGCGACAATCAGCTCGACTCGCTGGTCTCGCGCGAATCGAGTTTTCTGTTTAACAATCTGATTTTGCTGGCGGCCTGTTTTGCGGTCCTTTGGGGAACACTTTTCCCCGTGCTTTCAGAATGGGTAGTGGGAAATAAAATCAGCGTGGGACCTCCTTTTTTCAACAAGGTGAATATCCCAATCGCCCTGTTTCTTCTCTTACTTACGGGCGTTGGGCCGCTTCTAGCCTGGCGCAAAACGTCATTTGACGCGCTGAAGCGAAACTTCGCGTGGCCGCTGCTTGGAGGAGTCGTCGCGGGAGTTATTGCGCTTATTTTCGGGTTTCGCGACATTTACTCGCTGATTTGCTTAATTCTCGGTGTCTTTGTGACGCTGACAATTTTGTCGGAATTTTTCCGCGGCGCACGAGTGATCGCCACGCGCGACGGTTCAAATCTGGTTTCCGCGGTCGGCGAACTGACCATGCGCAACACGCGCCGTTACGGCGGCTACGTCGTGCACTTTGGAATGGTCCTGATCTTTATCGGCATCGCGGGAGTTCCGTTCAACAAAGACGTTCAGAAAGAAATGGTGATTGGGCAAACGCTGAACATCGGACCGTACTCGATCCTTTGCCAAAATTTCGACCGCGTTGCGAATGGAAATTACGACTCCGAGCGCGCCACGCTGGAAGTCTTCCGCAATGGCAAATCCGAAATGATGCTCTACCCTGAGCGCCGTTTCTTTCTGGCCAGTCAAGTGACGGAAACGATGGTCGCGGTTCAAAGCTCCCCACTGCGCGATCTTTATATCGTGTATGCGGGGCGCAGTCCCGAAAATGGAGAGCCAGTCATTCATGCATACCTCAATCCTCTGGTGAAATGGATTTGGTTCGGCGGAATTGTTGTCGTCCTCGGTACAGGCTTGGCGATGCTACCAAATCGGCGCACGGCCCTGGTGTTGCGTCCTGTGGCTGAACAGGCTTGGGGAGATCGAGTCCCCGCGACCGCCTCTCCCATTGGCGCGATAGCCCGAAGAGGTGACGCCAGTGACTAGGTGCCACACCGCGAAAGGTAAATGTTTGCGAATGAGATCGCGGGTCTTCGTGCTGGCGACATTTCTATTCACAATGCAGGGATCACTTCTGATTCCGCATCCGTTGTACGCACAGCAAACCGAGCGCGGAAAAGAGCTTGGCCGGCGAGTGAAATGCATGTGCGGCGGCTGTGAAGATTCCGCTACTGGCTGCAACCACACTGGCGGGTCGTTCTCCGGTCCTTGCGACACGGCCAAGGGCATGCAGAAAGAAATCAACGAGCGCGTGACGCGGAATGAATCCGACGATTTAACTCTCCAAGCGTTCGTTCAAGAATATGGTCCTACGGTTCTAATTGTGCCGCCCGCCAAGGGATTCAACCTCGCGGCGTGGGTCATGCCCGTTGTTGCTCCGCTCTTAGCGCTGGTTGTTGTATGGTTTGTAGCGCGCCGCTGGCGGCATAAAGCCACGCTCGCCACCGCTTCGGGGCCGGAAGTCTCCAGCGAATTTCTGTCCCGCGCACGGCGCGAAGCAGGTAAAGAATACGATGAGTAACATCGATATTGCCGTGGCCTGCGCTTTGCTCGCTGGTGCTACTGTCGTTTTCATATTCATGGTTCAGCCTGAAGATTCCGATTCCGCACCGCATCGCACGCAACTCGATCAGTTGCTCGAACGCCGCGATGCGATTTACGAAAATCTGCGCGATTTGCGTTTTGAATATCGTGCCGGGAAATTTTCGGAGTCGGACTACGAAGAGACAAAGCAATTGTTGGAAGTGGAAGCCGCTCGCGTCCTTGCGCAGATGGATCAATTGACCGGAGGAACTCCAACGCCCGCGACTCGCCAGGCGTCAACATCAAAGGTCAGCCATTCATGAATCGTATTTTTCTCAAATTTCGCAAAACTCGCGTGCCCGCTATTTTGTTAGTGCTCATTGGCATTTCCGGCATTCCAGCGCCACTCGCCCGAGCCGGTTCGGTGACTGGCACGGTAACGAACGGAACTACCGGTAAACCCGCGACCGGCGCCGAGGTAATTCTGATTCAACTGCAAGGCGGCATGCAGCCAGTAGCGAATACCAAGACGGACGCAAGCGGACACTATTCTTTCGAGAATGCGGGACTCGGTGCCGGCGCGCCAATGCTCATTCGCGTGGTTTATCGCGGCGTAAATTACCACGAGCCCGTGCCGCCCGGAAAAGCGACTGCCGACGTTCAAGTTTTTGAGCCCACCGACAGGCCGACCGCGTTCGCGGTAACCAATCACGCCCTAATCGTTCAGCCCAGCGGCGCGGATCTGATGGTCGGCGAAGAGTACTCTATCGAGAACAAGACCCAACCGCCGGTCGCATTTTATCGCGCGGAAGGCTCGTTCAATTTCTCGATACCCGATGGCGCCGACTTCAATCAAGCCTCCGCATGGGGTTCCGCGGGAATGCCGGTGGTTCAGGGCACAATCGACAAAGGTAAGAACAAGATGGCCATCGCCTTTCCGTTCCGTCCCGGTGAAAGCGGTGTGCGGATTTCTTACAAGTTGCCATATCCCGGCAGTCGTATAACGCTGAAAAATATTTCCTCCTATTCGACCGACCGTTTAATTATCGCGGCACCTCCATCGGTTCAGATATCTGGAGAGGGAATTACTCCCGCTGGCCAGGATCAAGGATTTAATGTTTACACGAGATCATCGGTTGCCGCGGACGCGCCCGTCTCGATAAATGTTTCCGGCACTGCGCCGCTCCCAAGTTCGAGCTCAGGAGCTGGTGAGGGTCGATCCACTGGGCCACCCGATACCTCCGGAAATGCTTCTGTGAATTCTCGATTAGAAGCCTCCGGAGCGGAAGCTACGACCGTCGCGGCAACCACCGTTCCAGCGCGTCTGGATAGTTTGAAATGGATTCTGGTGGGAGGCTTCGCTTCGATTTTCGCGCTCGGCTTCGTGTATTTGTGGCGGAGGCCGCAGATAATTACTCCGATTAATGGCAATTCGTCAGCCGTCGCAGCTCCGCTGCCAACGAATCCGTCTGTTGCGCGTTCAGCACGACCGTCGCCTACAAATGAAACTGCGGCTCAAGTCAACCAAGAAGTCCGAGGCAGCCTTGATGAATTAAAAGACAGCCTCTTCCGGCTGGAGCTGCGCCGCCAGGCCGGCACCATTACGGAAAGCGACTACGAGCGCGACCGGCAACGATTGGAGAAAGTGCTGCGCGATCTCGTGAGAGGCTAAGCGGAACACCTTGTCCGCGACTCATCACACTTCTGCTGTTGCGGCACCATCTCTGGGACTTTCCTTCGCTGGCGTCGAGAAACGATTTGGGTCGTTCGTTGCATTGCGCAGCATCACGTTGCAAATCGATCCCGGCGAATTTGTAGCGTTGCTAGGCCCAAACGGAGCAGGGAAAACCACCTTGTTGCGGATTGCCGCGTTGTTAGCGTCTCCCACGCGCGGCACAGTTCAATTTACCGATGGCGCGAAATCCTACGAATCATCAGGTCTTTTGAAAGTGAAATGGAAGCTCGGAATGGTGGGCCACACCACCTTGCTATACGACGATTTGTCCGCTTCGGAAAATCTCACCCTCTTCGCCCAACTCTACGGCCTCGACGATGTTTCTGTCCGCGTTTCGAATGCTATGAAATCCTGCGGTTTGGATTCGCGCGCGGGGAGTTTAGTTCGAACATTTTCGCGAGGCATGCGCCAACGGCTGGCGATTGCTCGCGCACTGTTGCACGGCCCTCGCATTCTGTTGCTTGATGAGCCCGCCGCCGGGCTTGATCGCCAGGGACTTGCATGGTTCGGCGGAACTCTGGAACGGCTCCGCAGCGACGGTTGCACGGTGCTAATGAGCACGCACGCGCGAAACGAATCGCTCGAATTAGCCACGCGCGCTGTGGTGCTGACCGCTGGCACCGTGCAGGATGACAGCGGCCCCCGAGGTGACCCGCGTCCCTTGCTCGCGTTGTTGCGAGCCGGTGCCTGAATGAGCACGTCACGCGCTACGGCAATCCTCTTAGCAAAAGAACTTCGCCTGGAGTTCCGCACGCGGGAATTATTGAGCGCAACAATTGTGTTTGCGCTGGTCGTCGTCGTGCTTTTCAGTTTTGCTTTTGATCCCACAGCGGCCGAATCACGGCGTTACGGTCCCGGCCTTCTTTGGATTTCATTTTTATTCGCCGGCTCGTTGATGCTGAATCCTTCCTTTGCCAGGGAGCGCCTGAACGACACGATCGACGCTCTGCGTATGGCGCCGATTTCTCCTTTTGCGATTTTATCGGCAAAGATGCTCGCTAATTTCATTTTTATGTCGGTGGTGGAAGTCGTGCTCGTCCCTGTTTTTTCGGTGTTGTACAACGTGTCTCTCGCCGGTGTCGCGGGCAGATTAATTCTGGTGCTGGCATTAGGCACGATTGGTTTAACGGTCACCGGAACCGTATTCTCCGCGATTTCTTCGCATGCGCGCCTGCGAGAATTGCTTCTGCCGCTCCTGCTACTCCCGATCTTGACACCGTTACTAATTGCGGCAGTGGAGGCCACTGCCTCTTTGCTCGTGGAAGATCCTGAGCTTGATCGCACGTGGGTCGCATTATTAGCGGGATTTGATATCGTATTCCTGACCGCGTCATGGCTTCTGTGCGATTATTTAATTGAGGAATAAGCAAACTCATTCCATGAAAGTTCGTTACTCATCCACGGTTTTCGTCGCTGGCCTGATTTTCTTTGCAGGATACGCGGCGCTCTTCATCGCTCCCGACGAGAAGACCATGCACGCCATCCAGCGCATTTTTTATTTTCACTTGCCGAGCTGGATCGCAATGTTTACAGCGCTGTCCGTTGTCTTCGTCGCGAACGTCGCGTATTTGGCTACGCGCAAGCCGACATGGGATGCCTTGGGCGTGTCGGGTACGGAAGCCGCCGTAGTCTGCTGCACGATTGGATTGGCGACCGGCCCACTGTGGGCCAAGCCGGTCTGGGGAATTTGGTGGACTTGGGATGCTCGCTTGACGACCACCTTCATCCTGTGGCTTCTTTATATTTCATACCTATTGTTACGCGGCCTGTTGGACGATCCGGAAAGGAAGGCAACATTTTCGGCCGTTTTCGGAATTTTTGCTTTTCTGGATGCGCCGCTTGTTTATGTTTCGAACCGCTTGTGGCGCACGCAGCACCCGCAGCCCGTAATCGGAGGCGGCAACGGGTCCGGACTCGATCCCGCGATGGGCAAGGTTCTCCTCCTCTGCGTGATCGCTGTAATGGGGGTGATGATTATTATTCTGCTCGACCGCTACAGGCTCGAGAAGCTGCGCCAAGAGTTTGAAGAACTGCGGTTGGAATATGAAACCCTAAATCTTGAGCCGGCATCTATTGGAAAGGAGAGGCCATGAAGAATTTCGAGAATCTGTTTGCGGCTTGGATGGTCGTGTGGGCTGTTTTCTTCATATACGAAGTGTCTATCGCGCGCCGCTTGGCCCGCTTGAAGCAGGATATCGAAAGCTTGAAACAACAGATGCGTGAACGGTAGTATGCAAGGAGTGCGTTATGGACGGGCCGAAAAAAATCGCCATCATACTGTTCCAGCTGGGCGGGCCGGATGGCCAAGCTGCAGTCGAACCATTCCTCTATAGATTATTTTGCGATCCCGATATTATTAATTTCCCCGGCGCTTTCCTTGCCCGCAAACCGCTAGCGAAACTTATCTCCACGACCCGCTCCAAAATCGTGCGCCAGCATTATGCGGAAATCGGAGGAGGCTCTCCTATCCGCCGCTTGACCGAGCAGCAAGCTTCGGCATTACAACTGGAAGTACGTCCATATATATACGCTCGGACGATTGTGGCGATGCGTTACTGGTATCCGGATACGCAAGAGGCTATAGCCACTTTGCAAAGCGCTCCATACGACGAACTCGTGTTGCTGCCGCTTTATCCGCATTTTTCGTTCGCCACGACAGGCAGCAGCTTGAAGGAATGGAACCGCCTGTATAAGCCGCGAGTGCCAGTTCATCTCGTTGACCACTTTTACGACCATCCAGACTACGTCGCGGCTATCGTCGATCGCGTGAACAGCGTGCTGCAGCAATTGCCGAACCAGGATGAAGTCCATCTCCTTTTCAGCGCCCACGGTCTGCCCGTTTCACTCGTGGAAAAAGGCGACCCATATCCAAAACAGATACAAGAAACCGTCCAGCTTGTGATGCAGCTAGGCTCCTGGTCCAATCCGCACGTCCTGGGATTTCAAAGCAAAGTGGGGCCTCAGAAATGGCTCCAGCCTTCACTGAATGAAACCATTGATAAATTAGCCCAAGGCGGCGTCAAGCGACTTCTAGTGATTCCAATCTCGTTCTTGACCGAACATATTGAAACGCTTCACGAAATTAATATCGAGGCGCGAGAGCACGCCGAATCGCGGGGAATTGCGGAGTTTCATATGATGCCCGCGCTAAACGATTCGCCACTCTTGATCCGAGCGCTGGCGGATCTGGTACTGCGGGCTGTTGGAAAACGCGACGGCGTCTCCTCAGTCGTGTCTTAATCGCGATTCTCCGGTGATGGCCATACCGGTGACCGTTGGTGGGACAAGGCGCGAAAATTCGCGGCCTGAACGTCCGTAAGCACTTGACACGGAGATTCCCACAGCATATAAACCAGTGTTCTTACTTCGACTTGGATGTACCTTTATATATTTTAGGATTTGAATACAGTAATTAAACGGGCCGATGCCAGATATGTCTGACGGGAAGTCCGGGGACACAACCAGCGCGCCTTCGAAGGCGCCAGTGGCGAATGCATCTGCTGCGCTGGACGCCAAGTCCACCGAAAAAGCGGTGAACACCACTCGTCGCCGCGTCATTTGGGCCTGCATCTGGGGCTATCTCGGCGTCAACTTCCTGATGTTCCTGCGGTTTTTCTTTCCACGCGCGTTGTACGAGCCCAATACCGTTTTTGATATCGGTTTTCCCTCCGACTTCGCTTTGGGAATCGATCAGCGTTTCTTGATGACCAATCGCGTTTGGGTAGTGCGCGAGCCGGATCGTCTTTTCGTTATTTTTGCCAGGTGTACCCACCTTGGTTGCACGCCCGAATGGAAGCCGGCGGAGAACAAATTTAAGTGCCCGTGTCACGGAAGTGGTTACGACAGTGAGGGTGTGAACTTTGAAGGCCCGGCTCCGCGTCCCATGGATCGTTCTTTCGTGCAGCTCGATCCCACAGGAAAAATTACGGTTGATACCAGCCGGTTGTTTGTGGACGATCCGCGCGCGGGCGTGAATCA
>Ga0073928_10004846_pt1 | contig 19410 bp, 16 predicted proteins | sample PaiPotPPA55metaG_FD_76969 | JGI IMG/M metagenome (GOLD analysis project Ga0073928, IMG submission 76969) | Iron sulfur acid spring bacterial and archeal communities from Banff, Canada, to study Microbial Dark Matter (Phase II) - Paint Pots PPA... ...
GCTCGCGGAGATAGTCCTGCGCGCGACCCGCTTCGTCGCGTGGGCGGACCGCCGTTCGGTGCAGGAGGCCGATCAACTGCTCGTCAACGGCGACTACATCAGCGACATCATTCGCGGCATCTACAAGCGGGAGGCGATCGACTGCCCGGCGGGGTGTCATGTCGCCGCCACCGGATTTCCGCGGCCTCTTGAGGACAGGTTCAGCGGCGGCCTGACCATCAACGGCTACCCGATCCGCAGGCCATATATCCTCCTGACCAATCGACACTACCCGCAGAAGCGCTTCGACCTGGCCATCCAAGCAATGTCAGAGGTTCGCGCCAAGCACCCGCGTGCGCAGCTCGTGATACCGGGGCCCGCGACGGCCCACACGACCGGGCTGCGCGCGCTGGCCGACAAGTCCGGCCTCGCGGAGAGCGTTTTGTTTCTCGGGGCCATCACGGAGGACGAGCTTCAACGCCTATACGAGGGGGCGGCAGTTTATGTCTATCCGGCGCCGGAAGAAGACTTCGGCATGGGCGTCATCGAGTCCATGGCGAAGGGCGTCCCGGTGGTGGCGTGGAATCAAGCGGGCCCCACCGTGACGGTCGGGCCGGGCACCGGGCACCTCGCCGAGCCGCTGCAGGTGAGCGACTACGCCGCCGGCATCATCTCTCTGCTGGACGATCCGGCGGCCAACCAGGCCACCGGTGAGCGCGCGTTCGAATGGGCTCGGCGCTTCGACTGGGAACGGCATATCGACGTGCTCGAACGAGCGGTCCTCGACGTAGCGCGATCGCACGAACAGGTGGCGGTGGAGGCAGCGACCGCTTGAGGGTGCTGCCGCTGCGGCGGTTGCGCGCAGCGGTGTCGGACGGTGGCTGGCCAGTCGATGCCGGCCTATTGGCGCTGATCGCGATCGTCACCGTGGCCGTCGGCATCGTCAACCAGGCCTTCGTCGGATTCCCGAAGGGGTTCGACGCGTACGGTCACATGTCGAAGATCAAGTTTCTTGTCGACTTCTTTCCGAACATCGACTGGAACTACGAGTGGTACTCGGGAATGCTCTATTCAGAGGGCTCCTTTCCACCGCTGTTCCACTACCTGGGGGGGCTGCTCGTCGGAGTCCTGGGCCTCTCAACAGCAGGAACGTTGATCGTGATTTCCGCCGCAAGCTTCATCGTCATCGCCTGGGGCCTATATGGTCTGGTCCGCGTCGCGACGGGTGACCCGGTTCCCGCTCTGATCGCGTGTCTGCTTTTGATCAGCTCGTCTGCGTATTGGAACTACATCCTGGAAGCCGGCCTGTACCCACGAATTCTCGGCATGGCCTTCCTGGCCGTATTCGCGTTCCTTGCGGTGCTGTATTACCGGGGCGGCGGCGCGCCGCTCTACGTCGCGATGGTTCTATCGCTGGCGGCCACGCTGAGCTCACACCTGCTGCTCGGTGCAATCGGCTTGGCATTCGCGGTGCTGTTCGTCGCATCGATACCGAAGACGGCCGTCCAACGGGTGATCGAGATGGCCAAGCTGCTGATCCCTTGCGCCGCTGTGGTCGCATTCTTCTACCTCCCCTACGTCGTCGCTCTCGGCCAGCCCGCCGCCGTTCCCGTGTTCACCCGCCAGTACACGCCGCTTTCGCTGAGCGCGCTGTTCGTCCCGGGCACGCCCGGTGGTGCGTTCGAGTCGCTGCCTTTCTTCTTGGTGCCGGCCGCGATCGCACTCGTGGTCATCGCGTACTGGAAACGTCGGCTTCCGCAGCAGTCGGGTGCGCGTCGCCTACTCGTCGTGCTTGGCGTCGCCGGGATCGCCTCGTTGGCCTATGCGTTCGTCGGCCTGCCCGCGCCGCATGTCTTCATTTACAACTTCCAGCCTGGCCAAGCCCTGTTTTTCGCGACCTGGTTTCTCGCGGCGCTGTGCGGTGTTGCCCTGAGCGGCATGAAGCTGTCGCGGGCGCAGGTCGCCGGCGTAGTCGCGCTGCTCCTCGTCTTCACGCTTGCGACAGCGCCTGACGTTGCTCGAGGAACGGTGATGGGTGACAACGCCTACAAGCAGCAGATACAGGCCGCCCTCCAGATTGGGTCGTTGGATAAGCAGTACCGAGTCGGGGTCAGTTGGGACGGCGGCTCAGACTGGATCAACAGCAGCACGGATGTGCCTCAAACGCGTGGCTATCAGCAGCAGGGCGTGCTGCATGCCGACTGGCAGTACTGGCTTGAGCAGACCGTCTGGAGCACGCGGCCGGACTACGCCCAGACCAACTTTTTGCTTGATTGGTATGGGGTCAGGTGGCTGTACGGCGGTCCGGATCCGACGGTTGTCCAGGGATTCGAGGCAAGACCGGACCTATACACGCCTCTTGCGCCTACGTCGCCGCCGGCCGCCCGCACCTTTGAATATTCCCAAGCTGGTCCGATCCTCTCTGCGCGCACGACACGCGCCGCGTTGGTGGTCGGAAGCGACGCGGCATACACGCTGGTGGTCAAGGCGTTGGCGCTGTCGGGCTTCGACAGCCGCTCGCTCATTCCTCTCCGCGGGGGCGAGTACCTGGACGAGCACTCGGCTGCCGAGCTCTCTCAGTTCTCGCAGGTCATCCTGTATGGCTTCAAGGCTCACGATCCCGCCAAGGCTCTCGCAGTGCTCGGTACATACGTGCGCGGTGGCGGGAGCGTCGTCATGGAGGCGAACAACTCGCCATTCGAGGTGGCCGCTTCAGCGGCAGAGCCAATTCCCGGCACCCAGCTCAGGAAGGTGGGCGTGGGGCCGGCATGGAACTTCGAGGGCAGCGCAAGCCCGATTCTCGCGGGCATCGACCTGCAAGCCTTCGCGCCGGCTACGTATCAAGGAGGGCCGTGGGGAGTCTCCTACATTCCGGCCTCCGCGGTTCAACCATGGGCCGAGCCGGTGCTCATGAGTGATGGTCAACCGGTGCTGGTTGCCGGTACCCTGGGTCGGGGTCGGGTCGTGTGGAGCGGGCTGAATCTTCCGTTTCACATCGTGACCAATCAGAACGCTGCCGAGTCACGACTGCTCGCACAGGAAATCTCCTGGGCGGCGCCCGACAATGGAGTCGATCCTGGATATGACGCGACCTGGGTCAATCCCGAGCTGCGCCGGATCGTCGTGCAAACGCCGGCAACTGGCGTGCTGCTCAAGGAGAGCTGGTTCAGCGATTGGTATGCGACCATCAACGGAGTGGCCGCCACTGTGTACGCGGCCGGGCCAGACTTCATGTACGTGCCATTGGGCGATAACGTGAGATTTCCCGCCAGCGTGGAGCTGGCATTCGCAAAATCGCCCGTGGAGCAGCTCGGCGATGGCATTTCGGTGACGGCGATCGCCGCGTTGATCGCCTACGTGCTTACCGATCTTTGGCGCAGACGTCGCCGCAGATCCAGCAACGTGGACTGATGGGCCAGCCACTAGCGCCCGCATCCTCGTTCGATTACGAGTCGAAGCGTTGGGGCGCCGCGCGCCTGGCGCCCAAGCCCTGGTTCATGAACGGCCTCAAGCTCCGCTACCTGCTTGACGACCTCGCGTCGTATCGGGGGCGTGTGCTTGACGTCGGCTGTGGGGCCGGCGCGGTCGCCAAGGCGGTGAAGCGGGCGCGCCCCGACCTCGAAGTGTTCGGCTGCGATCTCAGCAAGTCCGCCCTTGCCGCCGCCCAGTCGCCCTCATCCGACGGGGTGGAATTCCGACAGGCCACCGCGGAGCGGCTTCCATTCGCGGATGGCGAGGTCGACTTCGTATGGATATTCGATGTGCTCGAGCATGTCGATTCGCCCGAGGCGGTCCTGAACGAAGTTTTCCGAGTCCTTCGCCCAGGCGGCGGCTTTCACATCGTGCTGCCCCTCGAGGGCCAGCCGCGAACGCTCTACCGCCTGGTCGGATGCGGGACGCGTTGGACGGCCAAAGTCCGGCACGGCGGACACATTCAGGTGTTTTCGGCGGCACGTTTCGCGTCCATGGCAGCCGCCTGCGGCTTGCCCGCAGCGCGCTCCCGCTGGAGTTACCACGCCTTGCTGCAGGTACTGGACATCCTTTATTTCTCCTGGCTCGACATGCGTGGCCCGGTCGGCGGATCAGTCGAGGACATGGCCGCCGCCAGGCGGGGAGTTGTGGGAACTCTGATGAGGTGGTGTGCGATGACAGCGGCCACGGTTGCTTGGGGCGAGGCCCGGCTGTTGCGCGGACTGCCAGGAGGCTGCGGGCACTTCACCTGCGTGAAGGCCGAATCCGTTTAGATCGAGGCGGCCCAGACCACCAGGTCGCTCAGGCCCTGGTCGAAGGCAATCTGCGGACTCCAGCCGAGCTGTTCTTTGGCTTTGGTGATGTCGCTGACGTAGTACTCCTGGTCGCCCTCGCGCCAGTCGGCGAAGGTGTACTGAGGCTTCTTGCCAGATAGCTCACCGATGCGATCAATGACTTCCAGCAGGTTGCGTTCGTTTTCTGGTCCGCCGCCAACGTTGTAGATCTCTCCGCGACATTTGTCGATGTCGTCGATGACCTGTTCGTAGAGTCTGCTCAAGTCTCTGGCGTCCAGCAGGTCGCGCACCTGCTTGCCGTCCCCATAGATGGTCAGTGGACGGTCCTTGATGATGGAGTGCACGAAGTGGGCGACCCATCCCTGGTCTTCCGTCCCGTACTGATGAGCGCCGTATATGCAGCTCTGTCTGAGGACGACGGTGTTCATGTGGTAGCAGCGGGCGTAGTCGCGAACGTACTGGTCCGCCGCCCCTTTGCTGCAGCCATACGGGCTGTGGAAGTCGATGCCCTGCGTCTCTTTACAGGCTCGGTTGTTCTTCTCCAGCTTTCCATACACCTTATTCGTCGATGCAAAAACAAACGGCGCCCCCGGGTTGTGCTTTCGCGCCGCCTCGAGGACGTTGACCGTGCCCCCGGCATTGACCTCGAAGTCCGTTACCGGGTCAACGAGCGAGGTCGTGACCGCGACCTGGCCCGCGAGATGGAGGATCGCGTCCTGGTTCTTGACGTGCGCCGCCAACGCGGCTGCGTTCCTGATGTCTTCCTTGACGAAGCTCGCTGCCTTGGCGTGGCGGCTCATCAGCCATTTCAGATTTCGCTCGGTGCCGCCGCGGCTCAAGTTGTCGAGCACGGTGACGTGCCAGCCGGAGCCGATCAAATGGTCCGCCGCGTTGACGCCGACGAAACCGGCTCCGCCGGTGATCAGGACTCGCCGAGCGCGGCGTCTCGTGGTCGCCGGTGCGGAGATGGCAGCCGGTTTCGACGACGGGTCCCCGGTCGCTGACGGTCCCGAGCCTTCCGGGGACGAGCTCGTCGCGCGAATCGTGGACGTCATCGAGGTTCCCTACCTTAAGCCAATCGCCCCGCGATCCCGACGAGCTCGGGTGACCTGTCCGATTGTCTGGCGATCCACCGCCCATGCCCCAATCGTGGACGTCGCCGACATCCGGGTCGACGCTCTGGATTCCGCTAGACCGAGCGGCGAGGTTCCTCAGCCCGAGTCGGTCAATGAGCCGGCCGACGTCGATGCTGTGCCCGACCAGCCCGACGCCCGCCTTGTGGCCATCTGGCCGGCCGCGGCTGCCGGCGCCATCGCAGCGTGTGCTTACGTGGTGGGCAGGTTCACGACCGCGGGGCTACACGTCGTTGCTGCTTCGCTGCCAGTGGCCCTCGCGCTAATGCTCGCCTGCGTCGTCGCCGCCGCTGTGCTGCGGTCGGCGGCCCGCCCGGCCTCCCGGACGCGTCTGGCCGCGGCAATCGGAATCGCGGTGGTCTTCGCTGCGGCGGTGGCGGCCGGCGCGGGCGCCCTGCCTCATGCGTGACCGCGCCGGGTCAGCCGGTGGCCATGCCTCGAAAGTAAGCGATCGCGACGACCCAGGCCGCCCCGGCCAGCAGGACAGACTCGCGCCGCGGCGAGCCTCCCTGCGCATACAGAAAGACGCCTGGGATGAACAGCACGGCGAAGACGCCGTAGACGATGTGCAAAAGCTCGGTTGGGCGGCGGCCCGCGATCAGGACTCCGAGGCCGGCGAGACCCTGGAGCGCGGTGAGCCCACCCATGATCAGGTAGCTGGAGCGAAAGCCACCGTTGACCGCAGCCTTGCGGAAGTAGAGGTATGTCCCCCAGATCCCAAGCAGGATCGCGAACAGCAGGAGGGCGCGGGCGAACAAGCCGTGAAAGAGGACTGCTGCGTCAATCATCGATGCCACACAGGTTCACAGGCGGGAGCTGGATCCGCGCCCACGAAAGTACTCAACGGTCAGGCTCAGTCCCTCCTCCAGCGGAATGCGCGGCTCCCATCCCAGCACCTGGCGAGCGCGCGAGTTGTCCAGTGCAATCCGGTAGACGTCGCCCTTTCGGCTGGGTCCGTGACCGGGCTCGAGCTTGTAGTCCGTGAGGATCGCAAGCTTTCGGCAGAGCTCGTTGACCGTTACGCCGGTGCCGGTGCTCACGTGAAATGTGCCTTCAGGTCCGCGCTCCAGGGCGGCGAGGTTGGCCGTCGCGACATCGCCGACGTGGAGCATGTCGCGCGATTGCTCGCCGTCGCCGTCGATGGTGATCGGCTTGCCGGCCAGCATCCGGCTCGCAAAGATCGCTATCACTCGGCCTTCTTCGCTCTGGAAGTCCTGCCGAGGCCCGTAGATGTTGGCGTAGCGCAACACGGTGTATTCGAGGTGAAAGGTTCGCTTGAAGGTGGCGAGATACTGCTCAAAGCAGAACTTGCTCGTTCCATACGGAGAGAGCGGGCGAACGGGGTGATCCTCGTCGGCGGGTACGACGTCGGGCTCGCCGTACAGGGCTCCGCCGGTTGAGCTGAAGATCACTTTCGCGACGCCGTGATCCGCGCTGGCTTTGATCAGGTGAATGCCGCCGATGAGGTTGACCTGCGCGTCAAAAGCAGGGTCCGTCACCGACTTCGGGACCTCGGCTTGCGCCGCATGGTGGTTCACGATCTCCGGCCGAAACGTGGCGATGGTCTTTTCGACCTCGGGTTGGTCGCGCAGATCCACCCTGAACAAGCGAGCTGCGGGGTTGAGGTTGGCCTCGTTTCCGGTGCTGAAGTTGTCGATGATCGCAACCTCGTGCCCGGCCGTCACGTAGGCGTCGACGACGTGCGAACCGATGAACCCGGCTCCGCCTGTGACCAGAATCCGCACCGCGAGTCGAATGTAACCGGTTTACTAACGTGGCTGTGCCGCCACCCAGCCCTGTGAAGATCGAGGTCATCAACGCGGTCCGAGCCCCGGTCGTCGCGGCGAGGCTGCGCTCCGTCATCAACCGAGCGGCGCGATTGCCCGAGATCGCAGCCCGCATTCCGGCCGGCATGCAGACGTTGGCGGTTCGCCTGACAGACGACGCGGAGCTCCGCAGGCTCAACCGAGATTTCTCGGCTGAGGACGCCGTCACCGACGTCCTGTCATTTCAGGGGGATGACTCGCACCTCGGCGACCTAGCCATCTCTTGGTCTGCCGTAGAACGCCAGGCGGCAGGGCATGGCCACCCGCCGGCAACCGAGCTGGCCCTCCTCTCCGTCCATGGGTTCCTTCACCTGTTGGGGTGGGATCACGCAACCGCGTCGGAGCATCGGGAGATGACTCGCGTCACAGTGGCCGCGCTTCGAGAGTCCGGATTGGAGTTGGCGCCCGGTCGGCTCTGAGCTCCCGTAAACTTCGAGCCGGTCTGCGGCGCTCGCCGCGGGCCTTGCCGCGTCTACGGCAAGTCCGACAGTAATTTGCAGGTCACCAACGATTGATGAAGTTGGACCCAGAAGCGCGATATCCAGGGACATTGGTAGTGGGCCTAGGCAATCCGGAATCCGAGTATGCGGACACCCGGCACAACCTCGGCTTTGCTTGCGTGCGCGCACTCGCGGGCCGGCTGGGTGTCGACATCAACCGCAAACGCTGGCGCTCGCTGGTCGGGCGGGCAGACTCGCACCAGCTCTGGTTGATGCTTCCGCAGACCTACATGAATCTCTCGGGCCAGGCTGTGTCGGCAGCGCTGCGCGACACGGGAATGGCGCCGACGCAGGTGTGGGTTGTTCACGATGAGCTCGATTTGCCGCTGTGCCGACTGCGCATCCGACGCGGTGGATCGGGGGCCGGCCACAACGGGGTGCTGTCGCTGATCGAATCCTTGGGGACGGATGACTTCGTCCGTTATCGCGTGGGTATCGGCAAGCCGGCCGCCAGGGCAGCCCAGTCAGGCGCTCGCTATGTGCTCGGTCGGTTCACGAAGGCTGAGGCGGAGGGTTTGGACACCGTCGTGAGCGGGGTTGCCGATGCGCTGGAGCTCGCGCTCGAGTCGGGCCTCGAACGAGCCATGGAGAAGTACAACCGCTCCGGCGCTCTCGGATGCGCGGAACTGAAATGACGACGCTCTGGGAGGCAACGATTGCCGCGGAGCCGGCGCTGAAACGTTGGCTTACCGCTCCTCAATCCTCGATGCGTATCGCGCGCCTACCGCGGGCGGCATGGCCCATCGTCGCCGGATCCATTGCACGGGACATCACTGCACGCCGCCGCTCGCTGCTCGTCTTGACATCCACGCCTGATCGCTTCGCCGACGAACTGCGGACGTGGCTGGCTGGGAGCCTTGCCATCCACGTATTTGCTGAGGTCTCGGTGTCGTTCCTCGACCGCCCTCCGGCATTTGACGAGGCGGTCAGTCGGCGCCTTGAGGCACTCAGTCAGCTGGCGGGCGGTTCGAATGGAGATCCAGGCGTGGTCGTGTCCTCACGCCGGGCAATGGCCCGGATGACCATCTCGCGACAGGACTTGATGAATGCCAGCCTGGAGCTCGCGCCGGGTGCCGGCCCTGACCCAATCACGGTGGCGACGCGCCTGGTCGAGCTCGGTTACTCGCGCGAGCCGTTGGTTGAGGAGCCGGGCCAGTTCTCCCTGCGGGGCGGCATCCTGGATGTGTTTCCCGCAGGGGCTGGCTCCCCCGCCCGCGCAGAGTGGCTTGGCGACACCATCGACACGCTCCGCCTCTTCGACCCGGTCAACCAGCGATCGGTGATGGGCTTGGGCCGGTTGCTGGTGCGCCCAGGGAAGGAGCTCCTGATCGGCCCCGCACGCGGAGCGACAGCCGTCTCCACGATTCGCGAAACCCTCGACCTCAAAGCACTGCGAGCCGATGTCGCGGCTGAGTGGGAGGACGACCTCACACGCCTGGAGGCTGGAGCATCGTTTCCGGGGATCGAGTTCTACTCCGCGTACATCGAGCCTGGACGGCCGTCTCTGCTAGATCACCTGCCGGGCGACACGGTGATCCTGGACTTCGAGCCGCAGCGGCAGCTCGCTGATGTCCGCTCGATTGAGGACGAGACGGACATGCTCGCCGCGGCCGAGGCTGCGAACGGCGAGTTGCCAAAAGGATTCGAGCTCCCCGCCGTGGAAGCCGCTCGCATGAGGCTCGATGACAGGCTCAGCGTCCTCGAGGTCAGCGTTGGCGAGTCTGCCGGCGAGGCGATCGACCTCGGATGGGTTGATGCCGAGCCTCTCGTGGGCAGGTCCGGAGCGCTCGCCACGATGGTTTCAAGGGCCGCCTCGGCGACGGTCGTCTTCGCCACCGAACAGGGCGATCGTTTCCAGGGGGCCCTTGACGCCGAGGAGATACGGGCGACTCCCGCGGAGGTGGAGCTGGACGTCGAGCTGCCGCTTGGGGGTGGGCTCAGGCGGGCAGACGTGGATCTGGCCATGGGCTGCTCGCAGCCAGGCATCGGCTTTCACCTGGTCACCGACGCCGAGCTGTTCGGGCGGGTGCGCCGCCCCTCGTCCCGACGCGGATCTGCGCGCACGAAGACCGAGGACCTCACGCGCGAGTTCACCCTCGACTTCGCGCCGGGAGAGCTCCTCGTCCATGTCGACCACGGCATCGCGCGGTTCTCGGGCATGCGCCTGATCGACTCGGAGGGCACCCATCGCGAGTACCTCGAGCTCGAGTACGCCGAGGGCGACAAGCTTTTCGTGCCGGTGGAGAACCTCGACCGGGTTCAGAAATACCTCGGTGGGGAGGGCCAGCCGACTCTCCACCGCCTCGGCACCGGAGACTGGACCAGGGCGCGCAGCCGGGCCAAGAAGGTGGTTCAAGACGTGGCGGAGGACCTGCTCAAGATCTACTCCCAGCGCGAGGCGCGTCCCGGCATCGCCTTCGCGCCGGACACCGCCTGGCAGCAGGAGCTCGAGTCGTCCTTCCCCTATCAGGAAACGCCAGACCAGCTGGGCGCCCTGGCCGAGATCAAGGCGGACATGGAATCAGACCGACCGATGGACCGCCTGCTCTGTGGTGATGTGGGTTTCGGCAAGACCGAGCTGGCGCTCCGCGCCGCGTTCAAGGCGGCGATGAGCGGAAAGCAGACGGCGCTTCTGGCCCCGACCACCGTCCTCGCCCAACAGCACTTCCACGTCTTTCGCGAGCGGCTCGGCAAGTTTCCGGTCACGGTCGAGATGCTCTCGCGATTTGTCGACGACGAGACGCAGCAGAAAACGATCGAGGGACTTAAGGCAGGCCAGGTCGACATCGTCATCGGTACGCATCGCCTGCTTCAAAAGGACGTGCGCTTCAAGCGCCTCGGCTTGCTCGTCGTGGATGAGGAGCACCGATTCGGTGTCATGCAGAAGGAGCGATTGAAGAAGCTGCGGACGCAGCTCGACGTGCTGTCGCTGTCGGCGACGCCGATCCCGCGCACACTGCACATGGCCGTAGGCGGCATTCGGGACATGAGCGTGATCCAGACTCCGCCGGAGGAGAGGCAGCCCATCAAGACCTTCGTCACCGCGGACGAGGACGAGATGGTCAAAGAGGTCATCACCCGGGAGCTGCACCGGGGCGGGCAGGTCTACTACCTCCACAACCGGGTGCGAACGATTCAGAAGGCGGCAGAGCGCGTTCGCCGCCTGGTCCCGAGCGCCCGGGTCATCGTCGGACATGGGCAGATGGCTGAGGATCAGCTGGCCAACGTTATGGTCGACTTCGAGGCCGCTAAGTACGACGTCCTGGTCTGCACCACCATCATCGAGTCCGGCCTCGACATCCCGAACGCCAACACCATCGTGGTCGAGCGGTCAGACCGCTTCGGTCTCGCGCAGCTCTATCAGCTGCGAGGTCGTGTCGGGCGCTCAGGACGGCGCGCGTACGCCTACTTCCTTTATGACCCTCGCCGCTCGCTCACCGAAGGGGCCGACAAGCGCCTGGACGTGATCTCCGGGCTCCATGAGCTGGGCCAGGGTTTCAAGATCGCTCTCCGAGACCTCGAGATCCGAGGCGCCGGCAACCTCCTGGGCACCGAGCAGCACGGCGCCATAGCGGCTGTCGGCTTTGAGATGTACCTGCAGATGTTGCAGAGCGCGGTCAACAAGCTGAGGTCGGGATCGGAGGACACCGTCGTCGGCGACGTGCTCTCCACCGCGGAGATGAACCTCGAGCTACCGCTCGATCACTTCATCCCACGCTCCTACATCCGCGATGAGAAACTTCGCCTCGGCGCCTACCGCCAGCTGGCTGCCGCTGAGGATGAGCCCGACCTGGATGCGGTTCTGCGATCGCTCATCGACCGATATGGACCAGGGCCCTCTCAACTGGACAACCTGGTGTATTCGCTACGCGTCAAGCTGCGCGGCCAGAGGCTGGAACTGCGCGGAGTGGTGGCCGAAGGGCACGACATCGTCATTCGTGTCGACCCCAAGCGCCTGCTGGACGTCGACGAGCTGAACCGGCGGATGGCCGGCCGGCTTGCCATCGGCCTCAACCGGATCAAGATGCGCAGGCAGGGAGAGGGGTGGCAGACCGACCTGCTGATGCTGCTCGAGGAGATGGCCGACCTCTACGACGCGGCCAGGCCCGTGGCCTCGGTCCCGGGCGCCTGATCGGTCCGTGACAAAATCAAATTCGATGCCGGATTCTGAAGATCGGCCCTATTCGCCAGGAATCGAGGCCCTGTTCGAGGTGGTCGCCAGGCTGCGCGCGCCCGGCGGCTGTCCGTGGGATCGGGAGCAGACGCACGAATCGCTGCGCCCATACCTCCTCGAAGAGACATACGAGCTGCTGGAAGCGATCGATTCCGGTGATGACGCCAAGATGAAAGAAGAGCTCGGAGACGTCCTGCTCCAAGTGGCCATGCATGCGGAGATCGCAGCCGAGCAGGACCGATTCAACGCCGTCGAAGTGTCGGAATCCGCGGCGGCGAAGATGGTCAAGCGCCATCCACACGTGTTCGGCGACTTGGCCGTGGCCAACGCCGACGAGGTGCTGCGCAACTGGGAGCACGCCAAGGTCGCCGAGGCAAAGCTGTCGGGACGCCAGGACGAATCAGTCGTCGATCGAGTGCCCGCATCGCTGCCCGCCCTGGCCTGGACGCTCGGCCTTCAAAAGCGCGCCGCGCGAGTCGGGTTCGACTTCGAGTCGCCGCTTCAGGCATCCGAGGCCGTGGCCGAAGAAGCGCGAGAGCTTGCCGCCGCCGGCGACGCCCAGGCTGTGTTCGACGAGATGGGCGACCTTCTCTTCGCCGTGGTGGCCCTGGCCAGGAAGCTGAAGGTCAACCCCGAAGACGCGCTTCGCGTGTCGGGCCAGCGGTTTCGCGAGCGCTTCGCCAAACTCGAAGCGGGCATCGCCGAAGAAGGCCTGGACTTCAAGCACCTCAAGCCCGCAGATCTGTCGGAGCGCTGGGACAGGACTAACCGACCGACAAAGTAGGGTCCCTTTGTTATAGTCGGCATCCACCTGAATTCGCCGGCGTCCCAGAAAACGACTCAGCATGAGATACACCACCGCCCTCACGGCCCCCGGCGTCCCGCGCCCGCGCAGCAATGGACTGCGCCGAATTGCGCTCACGATCGTGTTCGTCCTCGCGGCCATCTGGGCTCTGTACGCCTACGCCCAGGAGGCCTATCTGAGCCACAAGCTGGGCCAGCAGCTTTCTGATCTGCGTCAGCAGAATGGGCTGATCGCGGACCAGAACCAGGGCTACCAGAAAGACATCCAGGCGATCACCTCGGGCGCCGGGAACGAGGAAGAGGCTCGGCGCAACGGCTACTCGCGGCCACAAGAAAAGGTGTATCTGGTCACCGCTGCCCCGTCGCCAACACCACCCGCCCCGAGCCCATCGCCCAAGGCGACGCCCTCTCCGTCGACGCCCTAGCGCGTTCCGGAGCACGCCCGGACCGCGGGTATAATCGGACCGCGGAGTGGAGCAGCGGCAGCTCGTCGGGCTCATAACCCGAAGGTCCTTGGTTCGAATCCAAGCTCCGCAACTCTTCACCACCAACTCGGGAGCCGAGCCCGCTCGGCTCCTGTTGTATTCGGGAGGCACCCTGAACAAAAGGAAGCGAGTCGCGCTGGCCAAGCGACGGGTCAAGAAGCGCAAGCTCAAGGCGCGAGCCGCAGCCTCGCGCTAGGATTCCAGTCGCGCCCGGCGCTGCTGGTGCCGTAGCTCAGGTGGTAGAGCGCGCGACTCATAATCGCGTTGTCGCTGGTTCGAGTCCAGCCGGCACCACCATGCCATCCCCTGAGCTTGATGACCCGCTCGCGGCCGCCCTGCACGGAAGCGGGATGTTTCAGCCCGGCGAACGCGTTCTCGTCGCGTTTTCAGGGGGACCAGACTCGACCGCGCTTCTGCTCGCGCTTCACGAAGCAGGCCATGACGTGGTCGCCGCCCACTACGACCACGCGCTGCAGGCCGGATCGGAATTGGTGGCTGCCCATGCGGAACGGGTATGTGCGTCGCTCGGCATTTCTTTCATCAGTGAACGCAGGACGTCTGCGGTGCCGAAAGGCTCGCTGCAAGCGGCGGCGCGGGCGCTGCGCTACGAGTTTCTCGTCCGGAGCGCGCAGCGCACGGGCGCTTCCAGGGTGGCTCTCGGCCATACCGCCGACGACCTGGTCGAAGGCGCGGTCATGCACATGCTACGCGGTTGCGGCATCGCCGGCCTCCGCGGCATGCCGGCCGTTCGAGGCACTTTCGTGCGCCCAATGCTCGACGTCTGGCGCGCCGATGTCGTCGCCTTTCTTCGCAAGCGCGGCGTCACCGCCCTCGAAGACCCTGCCAACTCCAATCCCCGCTACCGGCGCGTGAACGTCCGCCGCGAGCTGCTCCCTGCCCTGGAGCGGGACCGCCCCGGCATCGCACGGCGGTTCCACGCCGCGGCGAAGAGGGCGGCGACCATGCAGGCCGCCATCGCCACGTCGTCGGCGGTCGCGACCGAGGGCGATGGGATTTCGATTACGGCCCTCCACGGCGCGCCTGAGCCCGTGGCCGCGGAGGCGCTGCGCGCGCTCTACCGCCGCTCCGGCGGGCCGGATCCGGCTCTCGGTCGGACCCACATCGCCGCCATGCTCAAGCTCACTCGAGGCGGGCCCGGCGGGAGGGGGGTGGACCTGCCCGCCGGGAGGCGATTCCGCGTGGTTGACTCGCGGATGGAGATCGTCCCGCGCGTTACCTCTTCGATGGAGTCTCTGCTTCAGGTCGAAACGTGCCCGGGCTGCCTTCGGCCCGACGCCGCCCATCTGCGCCACGGCCTGGAGCTTCGAATCGGCTTCCGGCGGCCCGGTCTCCGCATGCGGCCCGCGGGCGGCCGCGGCAGCCGCAAGCTGCAGGACATCTTCGTAGACGCCAAGGTGCCTCGCGAGGCGCGCGACACCTGGCCGCTGGTCTTCGCGGGCGATAGACTGGCCTGGGTGCCAGGTGTTGCCGTCGATTCCGATTTGCAGTCTCGCCCCGGCGAACCTGCACTTCACGTAACGGTGACCCGTATCCTGTCCGCAGGAAGGTCGCCGAAAGAGCAGATGCCAGAATCCCCGGACCGCCCTCGAGGAGAGTCGAGTTGAGCCGTTTCCCCCGCTCCAGCCTTTTTTATTTCGCACTGGTCGTCGTTCTCGGTCTGGTGTTCTGGTTCACGTGGCAGTCACTCCAGGGCAATGGGAACGCCAGTGACTGGTCGTACTCGACCCTGATCAACAACATCCAGGACAGCCAGGTCAAGTCTGTCGTGGTCAAGGGCAGCGACGCCGTTGCCACCGATGCCCAGGGCAAAAAGCACAACGTCACAGTTCCCGACTGCACGGCCGGGGCAACCGACTGGTGCACGCAGTTCGCCCGCCAGGCCGATATCAGCCTGAGCACGAACAACAGCGGCACGTACCTGCTGAGCGTCCTGCTGCCGAACATCATCCTGGTCGTCCTGATCGGCGCCTTCATGTGGTGGGTGCTGCGCCAGACCCAGAGCGGCAACAACCAGGCCATCTCATTCGGACGGTCTCGTGCCCGACTGATCGCCGGCGACAAGCCCGCGATCACGTTCGCAGACGTGGCCGGAGTCGAAGAGGCTAAACAGGAGCTGACCGAGATCGTCGAATTTCTCAAGTACCCCGAGAAGTTCGTCGCCCTCGGCGCGCGCATCCCCAAGGGCGTGCTGCTCGTCGGCCCTCCCGGCACCGGCAAGACGCTGCTGAGCAAGGCGGTCGCGGGCGAGGCCGGCGTGCCGTTCTTCTCGATCTCAGGATCGGAGTTCGTCGAGATGTTCGTCGGTGTCGGCGCGAGCCGCGTGCGCGACCTGTTCGACCAGGCCAAGAAGAACTCGCCCTGCATCGTGTTCGTAGACGAGATCGACGCGGTCGGCCGCCAGCGCGGCGCCGGTCTCGGGGGTGGTCACGACGAGCGCGAGCAGACGCTCAACCAGCTCCTGGTCGAGATGGACGGCTTCGACACCAACACGCACGTCATCGTCATCGCGGCCACCAACCGGCCTGACGTGCTGGACCCGGCCCTGCTGCGGCCCGGCCGTTTCGACCGCCACGTGACCCTCGACCGTCCTGACATCAAAGGCCGGCGCCAGATTCTCGACGTGCACGCACGCAACAAGCCCCTGGACACCACCGTCGACCTCGACGTCCTGGCGCGCCAGACACCGGGCTTCAGCGGCGCTGACCTCGCCAACCTGATCAACGAGGCGGCGATCCTCGCCGCCCGCGCGAACAAGAAGGTGATCGGCATGGACGAGCTCGAGGAGGCGATCGCGCGCGTGATCGCGGGCCCCGAGCGCAAGAGCCGGCGCATCTCCGATCACGAGAAGGAGGTGATCGCCTACCACGAGACGGGCCACGCACTGGTCATGAAGTCGCTGCCGCACGCCGACCCAGTGCACAAGGTCTCGATCATCTCCCGCGGCATGGCCCTGGGCTGGACGCTCAGCCTGCCCGAAGAGGACAAGTACCTCATCTCCAAAGACGAGCTCATGGACCAGATCGCCGGGATCATGGGCGGGCGCGTGGCCGAGGAGCTTGTCTTCGGCGATGTGACCTCCGGCGCCGAGAACGACATCCAGAAGGCGACCCAGATGGCCCGCCGCATGGTCACGCAGTGGGGCATGTCGGACAAGCTGGGCAACGTGGCGATGGGCCACCGCGAAGAGCTGGTGTTCCTCGGTCGCGACCTCGGCGAGCAGCGCAACTACTCCGAAGAGGTGGCTGCGGTCATCGACGAGGAGATTCGCTCCATCATCAACCACGGCTATCAGACCGCGAAGGTGATCCTCTCCACTTCGCGAGCCAAGATGGACGCGATCGTCGAACAGCTGAAGATCGTCGAGACGCTCGACGGCAAGGAGCTCGACGAGATCCTCGCACGCGAGGCGCCGGCGGCGGCCTCGTCCTCGACCGCCTCCTAAGCCGGGAGCCCAGACCGGCCTTTGGCCGCGTCGCTGTTCGTCGCGGGCCGGGGCAGGGTCGGACGGAGTCTGGCCCGCGCGCTCAGGCAGGCCGGCCATCCGACGCGCCTGGTCGCGGCACGTGGCGGCGCCCGCAGGCTGGTCAAGGCGCTGAGCTCGGAGCCGCGCGCGATCGTCTTCACGGCGGTGCCTGACGGCGCGGTTGCCGTCTATGCGCGGGAAATCGCGGCCGCTTCTGGAACGACCGTGCCCGATTCGGTGACGTTCGTCCATGTCAGCGGGTCGCTTGGCCTCGACGCCCTGGGCGCCCTGGCGCATCGACACGATGTCGGGTCGTTCCATCCACTGAGATCGTTTCCCCGCCCGCAGCCGCCGGCCGCTTTCCAGAACATCGTCGTCGCCGTCGACGCGAGCAGCCCGGCGCTGGCGCAGCGCCTGGAGCGCGTCGCCCGCGACCTGGGAGCCAGGCCACGATTGGTTGCCGGAGCCGACCGGATGCTCTACCACGCGGCGGCGGTGTTCGCCTCCAACTACGGCGTCGCCTTGCTCGAGGTGGCCGCCGGCCTGCTGGAAGCGATCGGCTGGAGCGAGAAGCAGGCTGTGGCCGGCCTGCTCCCGCTGATGAGGGGCGCCGTCGAGGAGGCCGGCCGCATCGGAATCGCGGGCGCACTGACCGGTCCTGTCCGCCGCGGCGACGCGAGCACGATCGAGCAGCACCTGGTCGCGCTCCAACGCCTGGACGGGGGCGCCTCTGGACCGCCGGTAATCGACCTTTATCGTATGCTCGGCTCGATCGCGGTCGAGATCGCCAAAGAGGCCGGACTGGGCCCCGCGGCGGCCGAGCGCGTGAACAGGGCGTTGACCCGGAAAGTGGCAGCGACCCGAAGGAGACGGCGTCAATGACGACTGTTCTAGACGTCCAGCGGTTCAAAGAAGAAGGCCGGCGCTTTGCCATGCTCACCGCCTACGACTACCTGAGCGCCCAAATCCTGGACGAAGCGGGAATCCCGATCCTCCTGGTCGGGGACAGCCTGGGCATGGTGATGCTCGGCTACCCAACCACCCTGCCGGTGACCCTCGACGAGATGATCCACCACGCCAAGGCGGTGTCGCGAGGGTCGCGGCATGCGCTGCTCGTGGGCGACATGCCCTTCATGTCCTATCACCAGTCGGTCGAGCAGGCCATCGCCAGCGCCGGCCGGTTCCTGCAGGAAGGCGGCATGCACGCGGTCAAAGTCGAAGGCGGCGGCCGCGTCGTCGAGATCACCCGGCGGCTGACGGAGCTCGGTATTCCGGTAATGGGCCATCTCGGGCTGACCCCGCAGTTCGTCCACCAGATGGGCGGCTTCAAGGTGCAGGGCAAGACCGACGCCCAGGCCGCGCGGATCCTGGCCGACGCCAAGGAGCTCGAGCAAGCGGGCGCGTTCAGCCTGGTCCTCGAGGGGGTGCCCTCGGGGCTGGCGGGCCGGGTGACCAAAGCTCTACGCATTCCGACGATCGGCATCGGCGCCGGCCCGCAGACGGATGGTCAGGTGCTTGTCTTCCACGACATCATGGGCATGACCACCGGCAAGGCGCCTAAGTTCGTGAAGAGGTATGCCAGCCTCGCCGACGACATTGCCCGCGCGGCGCATCAGTTCTCCGATGACGTGCGCACGGGCACGTTCCCCGGGCCTGAGCACTCGTACTCCAACCCCACGAAATCCGAAGATTTCGCGGGGACCCCGGCGGCCAACGGTTCGGCGCCTGCGGCCGAGACCGCGCATGAAGAGGTCAAGTACGGGGCGCGGTAGCGGTCTCGCCGTAGTCGAGTCGCCGGCGGAGATGCGGGAGCTGGCTCGCCGGTGGCAGGGCGAGGGGGCGTCCATCGGGCTGGTGCCGACGATGGGCGCCCTTCACGCCGGGCATTTGAGCCTGATCAAGCGGGCTCGATCTGAGAACGACCGCCTGGTGGTCAGCATCTTCGTCAACCCGATCCAGTTCGGTCCCGGCGAGGACCTGGACCGGTATCCGCGCCCGGTCGAGGCCGACCTGCAGATGCTGGCAACGGCCGGCGCTGACGCCGCTTACATGCCTGGGGCGAAGGACATGTATCCCGAGCAGGCCACCACGCGGGTGGCCGTCCACGGAGTGGCGGGTCCCCTGGAGGGCGCGGCGCGACCGGGCCATTTCGACGGCGTGGCCACGGTCGTGACCAAGCTGTTCTGGGCCACCCGGACCGACCGCGCGTACTTCGGGCAGAAGGACGCCCAGCAGGTGGCCGTGGTCAAAAGGCTGGCCGCCGACCTCGACTCGGGAGTAGAGATCGTGGTTTGCCCGACCGTGCGCGAGGCCGACGGGCTGGCGGTCAGCTCGCGCAACGCCTACCTGAGTACGCAAGAGAGAGCCGCCGCGGCCAGCCTGAGCCACGCCCTCCGCGCGGCGGTTGACTTATACGGCGGCGGCGACCGAGACCCGGGCCGGCTGAGGCGCCGCATGCTCGACGTCCTGGAGGGCGAGCCGCTGGTCCAGGTCGAATACGCCGAGGTCGTCGATCCCGGCAACTTTTCGTCGCCAGGCACCCTTGCGGTGCTGGCTGTTCGTATTGGAAAGACCAGGCTGATCGACAACCACGACCTGATTCAACCGTATCCTGGATAACGAGGATCTCTGAGTTACAATTGCCTTTCGTTTTGGCGGAGGCCGTTTTGACGACCAATACCACACCAAGAATCTCCAGGGGGTTTACACGTTGTCCAATGAATCCGGTGCTGTCCTGACCGAGGAGGAAGTCGAGCAGGA
>Ga0073928_10004848_pt1 | contig 19406 bp, 20 predicted proteins | sample PaiPotPPA55metaG_FD_76969 | JGI IMG/M metagenome (GOLD analysis project Ga0073928, IMG submission 76969) | Iron sulfur acid spring bacterial and archeal communities from Banff, Canada, to study Microbial Dark Matter (Phase II) - Paint Pots PPA... ...
CACGCTCATGCCTGTGAAGTCGTCGCGTAAGCCCGCACCCAAAAGGACCGCACCGAAGAAACCACCCGCAAGCGGCGGCCGCATCCTGACCACACACGTCGGCAGTCTGGTCCGGCCGGCGGAGCTGAAAACGTTTCTCGCCGCGCAGCGCGACCGCAAGTCCTACGACGAGGCGGCGTTCAATGCTTGCCTGCACGACAGCGTGGCCGATGTCGTGCGCCAACAGGTGGACATCGGCCTCGACATCATCAACGACGGCGAATACGGCAAGACCATCAGCTGGTCGCGTTATGTGCTCCAACGGCTCAGCGGCTTCGAGCAGCGCCATTCGCAAGAGACCGGCATGCCGGCCGCCGTCCTCGGGCGCGACCGCCGCGAATTCGCGGAGTTCTACGCCGACTACGACCGCAGCCAGGGCTTTAGCGGAATGACCGGCTGGGCGTTGACCGGGCCGATCCGCTACACCGGACACGCCGACCTTGCGCGCGACATCGCCAACTTCAAGGCGGCGGCGAAAGGTACAAAAGCGCGCGATCTGTTCATGGCCGCCGTCGCACCGGCGAGCGTCGCGCCGGATCGCGCCGACGAATATTACAAGAGCGACGAGGATTATGTCTTCGCCGTCGCCGATGTGCTTGCCGACGAATACAAGGCGATCGTCGATGCCGGCCTGATCCTGCAGGTGGACGACGCCTACCTCGCCCATACCTACGAAGTCATGGTGCCGCCGAAGACGCCGCGGGACTATCGCAAATGGGCGGCGGTCCGCATCGAAGCGCTCAACCACGCGCTCAAGGGAATACCCGAAGAGCGCACGCGTTATCACGTGTGCTGGGGCAGTTGGAACGGGCCGCACGCCCACGACGTCGAGCTCAAGGACATCGTCGATCTCATCTTGCAGGTGCGGACCGGCGGCTACCTTTTGGAGATGGCCAATCCGCGGCACGAGCACGAGTGGCGGGTCTGGGAGTCGGTGAAGCTGCCGAAAGGCCGCAAGCTCATTCCCGGCGTCATTTCGCATCAGACCAATGTGGTCGAGCACCCCGAGCTCGTGGCCGAGCGTTTGCGGCTCGCCGGGATCGTCGGCCGCGACAACGTCATCGCCGGCACCGATTGCGGCTTCGCCCAGGGTCCGTTCGTGCAGCGCGTCCATCCCTCGATCATGTGGGCAAAGCTGCGCGCGCTGGTCGAAGGTGCGCGGATCGCGTCCAAGCGTCTGTGGACCGGCCGCGCGGCGGCATGAGGAGCGGCTTTGCGATGCAGCAGCCTGCGAATTTCGTCGGCGAGGTGTTCCGGCGCGGCGATCCGGGCTACGAGGCCGCGCGCCGCGCCACCTGCCGGAACGTGCATTTGCCGGATCGCTATCCCGATATCATCGTTCAGGCGACAAGCGAAAAGGACGTGGTCGCCGCCATTCGCCTCGCCAATGCCAATAGCTGGGCGGTCGGCGTGCGTTCGGGCGGACATAGCTGGTCATGCAATCACGTCCGCGACGGCGGCATGCTGCTCGACGTATCGCGTCTGAACGCCGTGACCATCGACTGGCAGGCGATGCGCGCCAGCGTCGGTCCGGGCTGCCGCGGCAATCAGGTCAACGATCTGTTGGCGGCGCAGAAACTCTTCTTTCCGGTCGGCCATTGCCAAGGCGTCGGCCTCGGCGGCTTCCTGCTGCAAGGCGGCTTTGGCTGGCACTCGCGCGCCGTGGGGATGGCCTGCGAGAACGTGCTGGCGATCGACTATGTCGGCGCCGACGGTGAACTCCGCCATGCCAGCCCCAATGAGAACGCCGACATGTACTGGGCGGCGCGCGGCGCCGGCCCCGGATTTTTCGGCGTCGTGACCGGCTTTCACGTGAAGCTTCATCCGCGGCCGAAAGTCATCGGCGGCAAGTTCGCTTTCTATCCCGCCGACCGTTTGGAGGAGATCGTCCGCTGGGCGCATCGCGTCGGGCCGGAGGTGCCGACCTCGATCGAGCTGATGTTCATGGTGTCGCGCTGCATTCCTTACATCGACGGTCCGGGGATCATGGTGGTGGCGCCGGTTTTCGCCGACAGCTTGTTCGCGGCATGGAGGGACTTGTCGTTCATGAAATCGCGCCCGCGCGGCGCCAAGCGTTCCACGCCGTTCATCCCGATGCGGCTATCGGAGCTGACCAGGCGCGTGATGCATCACTATCCGGAAGATCACTGCTATGCGGTCGATAATATGTGGACCCACGCATCGCCCGACGAGCTTCTTCCGGGCCTCAAACGCATCGTGGCGAAACTGCCGGCGGCGCCGGCGCACGTCATGTGGATGAATTGGGCGCCGAAGCTGCGCCGACCGGACATGGCGTTTTCGTCGGAGGACGACATCTACATCGCCATGTACGGCATCTGGAAGGATGCCGCGGGCGAAGCCGCCGCGGCGACGTGGGCATTGGACGGCATGACGGAGCTGGCGCCGTACGCGACCGGTATACAGCTCGCCGACGAAAATCTCGGCAAGCGCCCTGTCCGGTTCATGGCGGATGCGAACCTCGCGCGGCTCGATCGGCTGCGCGCCGCGCACGATCCCGCCGGGCGCTTTCATCAGTACATGGGCAGGGGGCTCTGATGCGGAGCAAACCGATCGCCGGCCGCCGCGCCCTGCTGGCCGATTGCGCCGACGAAATGCAGCAATTGGCGCGGCTCCCTGCCCGCGCTCTCAGCGGAATTCCAATCACGGGATTAAGCGCTTAGGCTATGCGGGTACCGGCACCGCCCGACGCTCGGTAAAGACGCAATCCGCAATCGGCCACCCGGTCGTGGATTTTTCAAAATGGCTCACTACGTTGAGTGAGTCCCTGGGTCAGGACTTTGCGCCTCCATGCCCGAAGAACGCGTCAACCGTAAGCTCGCGGCCATACTTGCGGCCGACGTGGTCGGCTATTCGCGCCTGATGGGGGCCGACGAGGCGGGCACGCTGTCCGCCCTCAAGCAGCACCGGCAATCCGTTTTCGACCCGGCGGTCGCCGCCCATAACGGCCGCATCGTCAAGCTCATCGGCGATGGCACCATCGTCGAATTCGGCAGCGTGGTCGACGCGGTGAACTGCGCCCTGTCGGTGCAGCGCTCGGACGGCGCCTTGCCCGACGAGGCCTTGCGGCAGCCGCGGATTGTGCTGCGGATCGGGATCAATCTCGGTGATGTGATCATCGAAGGCGACGATATCTATGGCGATGGCGTCAACATCGCCGCCCGCCTGGAGCCGCTGGCCGAGCCCGGCGGCATTTGCGTTTCCTCCATCGTCAACGAAAGCATCGGCAATCGGATCGACGCTCGGTTCAAGGACGGCGGCGACATCAGCGTTAAGAATATCGACCGGCCGATCCGAGTCTGGAAATGGCATCCCAGCACGACGCCTGACGTCACCAAGCCCAATGGAGGCAAGGCCGACAAGCCTTTGCCGAATGTGGCGACCGCATCGATCGCCATTTTGCCGTTCACCAACATGTCGGGCGATCCGGAACAGGAATATTCACCGACGGCATCAGCGAAGACATCATCACCGACCTGTCGAAGATCGCCGGCCTCACGGTCATCGCACGCAATTCGAGCTTCGCCTATAAGGGCCGCTCGATCGACATTCGAACCGTCGGCCGCGACCTTGGCGTGCAGTCGGTGCTGGAAGGCTCCATCCGCCGCGCCGGCAACCGCGTCCGCATCACCGCCCAGCTCATCGATGCGACCAACGGCGCCCACTTGTGGGCCGACCGCTACGACCGCGATCTGACCGATATCTTCGAGGTGCAGGACGACGTCACGCGCCGGATCGTGGACGCGCTCAAGATCACGCTCAGTCCGGCGGAGCAACAGCGCCTTGCCGATACCGAGACGTCCAATGTTGCGGCGTATGATTGTATGCTGCGCGGCCGCGAATTCATGCTCGCCAAGGAAAAGAACCTTGGAACATTCCGAGAGGCGATCAAGTACTTCAAGCAGGCGCTGGAGCACGATCCCAATTATTCGGTAGCCTATGCCTGCCTCGGCTTTGGCTACATGTTCGATTACCAAAATCGTTGGACCGAAGATCCCGACAGCTCGCTGCCGATTGCCAAAGAATACGCCCGCCAAGCGATAGAGAAGGGCCCGAACGAGCCGCTGGCGCGATGCGTGTCGGCTTTGGCAGCGTCATACGAAAAGGATCTCGATCGCGCCGAGACCGAGATCGACGCGGCGCTGGCGCTCAACCCGAGTCTGGCTTTGGCGCATAATCTTCGCGGCACTATTCGCACCTTCGCCGGACAGCCGCTTGACGCGATTCCGGAGATTGAGCAGGCGATGCGCCTCGATCCGGCGGCGAGCGCCCAATTTCTTCACTTCCTCGGCCTGGCCTACCTGATGGCCGGCAAGTATGAGACGGCGGCCGCCCTGCTCCGGCAGCGGATTATCATGGTGCCCAACACCGATTTTTCCCGCGCCATCCTCACGTCCGCCCTCGGTCATCTCGGCGAGATCGATGATGCCCGCCGCGTGTGGGGTGAGCTCAAAGTGATCAACCCCAACTATTCGTTCGCCGCCCATGTCGGCCGCCAGCCCTTCAAGCGCGAAGAGGACGTCGAGCGCATTGCCGAGGGGCTGAAGAAGGCGGGCGTGCTGAGCTGAGCCTGTGCGGGAGCGACGCCGATGGGGAAGCGCGCCCTTCAAATCGTAACGGCAGTTCTCGGCCTGGTCCCCATTGTGACCGGGCTGATCGGAATGTCCGGCATCAGCGACCCGCTCTATATGGATTTCGGCCTTCCAGCCAAGGCGGTGCTTGACAGCAATCTGCGCTTTTTTGCCGGGGCGTGGGTTGGGCTGGGGCTCGCGCTCTACTGGCTCATTCCGAAGATCGAGCAGCAGACCGTCTTGTTCCGGGCTATTTGGGGGATGATTTTCGTCGGCGGTATCGGCCGTCTCGTGTCGATGCTGCTCGTGGGATTGCCGCCGCCCCCGTTCATTGGCTTCACGATCCTCGAGATCGTGGGCGCCCCGATTTTCATTTGGTGGCAATCGCGCTTGGCGAAATGAACAGCGAGGTGCGGGCGGTAGCGCCCTAGAATGCCAACTCGCTGAGCCTAAAGAGCCCATAGGCGATCAGGCCCATCCACGCCGCAGTCACAACGGTTTCTATCGTTGTGTCGGCGAGGGGCCAAACGCGGCGAACGTGCTTGAACATGACACCATCCCAACTAGCGTATCGAGCCGCGTTCCACCGGCAGCGGCTTTTCTTATGCGGCGACTTTCAACGCGCTCGGCATAGCGAACGCCGATGCTAGCGCATTGCAGGCAGATGTCCGCTGACGGCGGTCGAATGACCCGCTTTGACCAGTGGCGCAGTGCCGAGATCGATGTCGCTGGTGTGGGCAAATACGCCCACGGCCGCGACCAAAGCCGCGCACACAAGGCCGACAGCGACAATCTTTAAATGGGTCCTGCGATCCGCACTGTACATCGAGTAATTCACGGCAGCCTCCCGTCCTTTGTTGATTGGACGATAGGCAGACCCGCCGCGCGACTCCATTATGCGTTGGTTAACGCTGAATAGCGGAATCGGTCGGATAACCTGTACTTTGGTGTGGGATTCAGTCCTGCCGCGGCCTTAGACCAGGCCGGCTGCGCCGGCGTGCCAGGCAATACCGCTGAGCTTATTGCTCCGCCGGCTCGCCGTTGAGCGCCTTGTTCAGGCATTCGATCAGAGACTGTTCGTCAAACGGCTTGTGCAGGAAACCATATGCTCCGGCATCCAGCACGCGGGCGCGGACTTGTTCATCAAGAGACGCGGATATGAAGATGACCGGTGTTCGATTGCCGTCCGCAATCAGCGCGTCCTGCAGGTCGGCGCCGCTCATGCCGGGCATGCGCAAATCCGTTATCAGGCACGAACAGTCGTATAAGCGGCCGGACTGCAAATACTCCTCCGCCGACGAATAGGTCGCAGCCGCATAGCCTAACGAGCGCACCAGGAATTCCGTGGCTTCGCGTACCGATTCATCGTCGTCGACAATGGAGATCACAGGCGCTTTTGACAATGTGAGAACCTTGCTGCGGGCTGGGATAAGGGAAGACCGCGGGTAGCGCCACTGAACACAAGCAAAGTCTTGAATATCGGTAAGGTCCAAGGAACTGTACTTACGTATAGGCTATGGTTCCGCGCGGCGAAGCCCCAATGCATCGGCCATCCGCACCAAATCGGCCAGCGATTTCGCCCCCATCTTGCGCATGACGTTGCCGCGGTGGAGTTTAACGGTGACCTCGCTGATCCCGACTTGGCCGGCGATCTGCTTGTTCATCAGCCCGGCCGTTACCAGACCCATGATTTCCTGCTCTCGCGCGGTCAGCGAATCGAAACTCGCCTTCAGCTTGGAGCTGTCGCTGCTGCGCTTGCGCCGGTCGCGATTCTGCTCGAGGCCCGCTTGCACGGCATCGAGCATGTCCTGATCGCGAAACGGCTTGGGCAAGAACTCCACGGCTCCGGCTTTCATGGCCCGCACGGTCATCGGGATGTCGCCGTGACCGGTCATGAAAACGATCGGGATCTGGATGTTCGCCTTGGCCAATTCGTTTTGGAAATCCAACCCACTTAGTCCCGGCAGCCTGACGTCAAGCACCATGCAGCTCGGTCCATCGGGAAGCTTGCTTTGCAGAAATTCCGATGCCGACGCGAAAGCTTTCACCTGCAAGCCGACGGAACGAAACAGGCTTGACAGCCCCTCGCGCACAGCGAGGTCGTCGTCGATCACGAACACGATCGGTTGTGGTTCGATCCGTGCACTCATTGATGACCGTTCGGAAGCACGAGCAACCGAACGGACCCGTGGTGACGCCTGGCCATAGATGCATCTCGCAAGTGCGAGCGCGTTTTTGGGCCCTCGTCAGCGTCCTCGATGCAAGCGGCAATCGCGTCGTTACGGCATGCACCGGATGAACATCGCCAAAAACGTCGAGCCGGAAAACGCCCTGCCTTTGTAACAATTATTGATCCGGGCGTATCCATTGTCCAGTGGATCGGTGTCCCCCAAGCGAAATGGGCCATTGCTGCAGGCCATTGAACACGCGTGGAAAAAACCTAACGCACAAAAAAGGAGAACCCCAAGCGGGTGTGCGCTTGGGGCTCTGATAGTCGTTGCGTCAAACTTAGGCTTGTGGACCGGTCGGCAGGGGTGTCGGGGGGGATGGGGCGCCTCCCGGATCGGCCTAATACCCGTACCTTATAGCGCCGGTGCCGTCCGACTCCATTGTACGATGGTGGGCGCCGCGTATACGTCGGTATAGGGCGCACTCAACCTTGCAATAGAACCGTCGCCGTTCGCCGGCGCTGTCAGATGCAAATCCGGCGTGCGCACGCGGTCGACGGACAGCATGGCCGGGACGGGGTCGCTTCTGCGGGTGCGCGCCCGGCGGCTACATCTCATGTACCAACGTATTAGATGCTCCATCATTTCCGGTATCGGGCGTTACCCAACGTTCAATGGACCACACTGAGGCGTTCATCTTAGCTCCAGTTAACAAATGGTTAACGGGGTGGAGCGGCAGATGAACTTCAAGGTGACAGGCAAGAGCGCTGCTTATGCGTGCATCGTGCTGGCAAGCGGAGCTTTCCTCGCGAGCACCGACGTCCAGGCGCAGGTTCTGGCGATGGCGACGCAGACAAGCGCCGCCTCGATCGGCCGCGAAGTTACATTCGGTAATGGCGGCGCGCCGCAGGCACTAGACGAGGCCGCCGCCGTCCCCGCCCGTCTGCATCGCCAAATCGTCGAATATTCGACTTCGGAAGCGCCCGGCACGATCATCGTCGATACGCCGAATACCTACCTCTATTTCGTGCTCGGCGGCGGCAAGGCCATCAGATACGGCATCGGCGTCGGCCGCGACGGCTTCACCTGGTCGGGCACCAAGACGATCGAGCGCAAGTCGGAATGGCCGGACTGGATTCCGCCGGCCGATATGCTGCAGCGCCAGCCGTATCTTCCCCGCTTCATGGCCGGCGGTCCGGGCAACCCGCTCGGTGCCCGCGCCATGTATCTCAGCGGCACGGTGTTCCGCATCCACGGTACCAACAAGCCGTCGAGCATCGGCACGCATGTGTCGAGCGGCTGCATCCGCATGCTCAACGCGGACGTGACCGACCTCTACGAGCGCGCGCGCATCGGCACCAAGGTCGTGGTTCTGCCGATGACCCATCAACGTCTGGCGCAGGAACGCTTGGTGCAAGAACGCGTGGTGCAAGAACGTGCGGTGCAAGTCGCCCGCACGCCAGTCATCCGCGAAGAGATTTTTGCGCCCAGCCTTCGTTGAACCGGATTTGGGCAAAGGCTGACTAAGCAAATACGGGGGGTCGGATGTTGAAGAGCATACTCGCGGTCACCGCCGCCGCTGTCATCGCCGCAGCGATTGTCGGGCTCATCCCCCCGGCAGAGCCCGCTGTCGCCGCAACCGAGACCGCCGCGCCAAAGCTTGTCGTACCGAGCGCTGTCGCACCAAACCTTGCCGCCGCAACCCAAGCCAAGGCCGCACTACCGGCCCCCGCGGCCCAAACCGACCAGGGCAGCTGCACGCGAGCCTGGCCGTATTACGAACAGTCCTGCCTCCACAACAGCCGCCAGCAAAACGGCAAGACGCACGTGGTGCGCCTCATTGCCGACGACAAATCGGTCGCGAACCGCGCGCTGCGAGCGCGGCGCTAGGTGCTCGGGAGTAGGCCAATGGCCCGCATATTTCCGTACCGTCTCAAGCAAGCCAGTGTCATAGCGGTGCTCGGCTGCGTCATCGTCGGCGGCGTCGCCGCGTTGGATGCGCCTCGTGCCGGTAACGACCAGCTGGCTTCGGTGTCCGTAGTCTCCGTCAATCGCGCCAAAAAGGGCGATCAATGGCCGTCGGCCACGCCGGCTGCGCGTCTGAATGGCCTATCGTCGAGGACAAAGCTCTCAGCGCCGCCTAAGGGGCCTCCGCTCGGCTGCGACCCGCTCTTCAGCTCGATCGCCGATCCGGCTAAGGCGCGCCTCTATTACCGCCGTTGCGCGGTCTGAGCTTCCAGCCGCTAATCCCTGGTTTGTGACACGGGAACGCCAAGCAGCTTTTGCGGCAAGTCACCGCATCCTACTTGGGCATGCGGTCTTTACCCGCTACGATGCCTTGTCCGGAGCCGAGGGGATGGCGATGGCACGGCGCTCCAAAGCAGGCCGCGAACCGGTTAAAGCGCGCCGCCGCAAGACGGCGACGCTTAAGCGCCGCACCGGGCAAAAGACCGCGCGCCGTCGCAATCCCTCCGTGACCGGCAAGGAAACAACGATGGCGCGGCTCAGCCGCGAATTGAAGGAGGCGCTGCACCGGCAGGCCGCGACCGCGGAGGTGCTAAAGATCATCAGCGGCTCGACATTCGACCTACAGACCGTTCTCGACATGCTGGTCGAGTCGGCGCTGCACCTCTGCGAGGCTGATGCGGCAAACATCTGGCTGCCAAGCGGCAATGTGTTGAAGCTCGCCGCCAGCTGCGGCCATTCCAGCGAATTCAAGCGATTTGCCGCGCAGAATCCGATTGCGCCCGGGCGCGGAACCGTTTCCGGGCGGGTGTTCCTGGAAGGCAAGACCGTCCACCTTCCGGATGTTCTGGCCGACCGCGAATTCACAGGAATTGGTTATCAAACGCGCGGCCGGTATCGGAGTCATCTCGGCGTTCCGATGCTGCGAGAAGGCCGAGCCATTGGCGTCTTTGCGCTCACACGAGCGGAGGTAACGCCCTTTTCCGACAGACAAATCGAATTCGTAGAGACGTTCGCCAACCAAGCGGTCATCGCCATCGAGAACGTACGGCTTATCGAGACCGAAAAGCAGCGCGCGCGCGAGCTGACGAAATCGCTAGGGCTGCTGCAGCGCGAACGGAACAATAAGATCATGAACCTGGAGGCCATGGTAGCTTCCATCGGACATGAGGTCAGACAGCCGCTGACCGCGATCGCCTCGAACGGCAACGCGGCATTGCGCTTTCTTGGACACGAGCCGCCCAACCTCGAGGAGACACGGTTGGCTCTGAACAAGATGGTTGCGAACAGTCATCGTGCCAGCGAAGTGTTTGACAACATTCGTGCCTTGTTTGGCGAAACCAATCGAGGACAAGAGCCGATCGATGTGAACGAGTTGACACTCGGCGTATTGGAGTTGTTGCGCGAAGAGCTGAAGGATCACGGCATCACGTCCCACGCCGAGCCGACGTCCCGATTACCACTTATCATGGGTCACAAGGGTCAATTACAGGAAGTCTTCATTAACTTGATTCACAACGCCATTGAAGCGATGGACGACATCAAAGATGGTCGCCGGTTGCTGCAAGTGCGAACCGAGCCGCGACGCGGCAATGCCGTTATCGTGGCCGTGGAAGACTCCGGATCGGGAATCGATCCGAAGCGGTCGCACACCATTTTCGATGCCTTCGTGACGACAAAACCCCAAGGGATGGGATTGGGATTGGCCATTTGCCGCATGATCATCGAGCGGCATGGCGGCCAACTTTCCGTCTCGCCCGCCCAGCCGCGCGGCTCCATTTTTCGCGTCGTGTTGCCGGTTGGGCGTCCCGAGCGTCGCAGCGTGCATGGTTCGCAATATGCTCTGTAGGATTCTTGAAGCGGTAGGTATCCGATGGACCTGGACTGGCCGATCGTCATTGCCCGCGGGCTCATGATCGCTGGCGCGGCGGCTGTTCTGATCGGCCTGATCACGATGGCATGGCCAATCGCGGCGATCGGATTGGGCAATCGAAAGCGGGCCGGCCTGGCGGCACTCGCGGGTCTTTGCCTGGCCTATGGCGGGAATGCGCGGTTGAATCATTATTGCAATCCGACAATCCCGTGCAACCGCTGCTCTGCAAATCGGTTGCCGCTTGTCACCGCAGCACATGCTTGCGTGCGTCCAGTGACCGCTGGCGATGCCGCGCTCGGCGAACCGCGCTGAGTATCTGCTGCGCTCGCTTTCGCGAACGGCCGGCACCGCCGTGGCAGTGTCCGGGCGCAGCGGCATCCTCTAACGTGCGTCCCGCGGCGGCGGCCCTGGGTTTTTGGTGCCAGCGGTGAAAATTTGCGTTCAGCGCTCTCGAGCGAAGCCGTCGCTGTTCAGCAACTGACTTCACATCAAAAGACGACCACGCTGGTCGCAAATTATTTGCGCGCGTTGCGTCAGGCGCAACAACCGCGTTGACGCTCCAGGGACCGCTTCCTAGTTTCGCTGCTGCCGGGATGTTTCGGGTTTACAGAATCTTTCTGAACCGCGCCGAGCAGCAATGCACAAAACCATCGCATTGACGCGGCCCGCGTTGCCGCCGGCGTTGGCCTGAAAGGGGAGTCGGATCATGTTCAACGTCACGCGACGTCAGGCACTCGCGGCCAGCGGCGGTTTCATCTCGGCATTGCTCGCGCCGCAGCGGTTTGCGGTAGCCGCCGCCGGCAACACGCTCAACATCGCCTACAACGTCAACCTGCCGTCATTCGATCCCAACATCGGGCCGTCCTCGGTCAATCCGACCCTTCAGTCGATCTACCGCTCGGTGTTCGACAATTACATCGGCCAGAAGCCCGATCTCTCTTTCGAACCCGGTTTATTTACCGCGTGGGGCTGGAACGACGACAAGAGCAAGGTCTGGATGGACGTGCGAGAGAACGTCGTCTGGCACGACGGCAGCCCATTCACGCCTGAAGAAATTATTTGGTCGATCCAGCGCAACGCCAAGCCGGACGGCGGCAATCCGGTGTCGTTCATCTGGGCCGGCATCGACAACTTCAAGGTCGACGGCAAGCGCATCACCGCCGACGTGAAACAATACGACCCGGTCATCTTCAAGTGGATGGCGTTCCTTACCGGTTACGTGCTGCCGAAGGCCTATTACGAAAAGGTCGGCGCGGAAGGCTTCGAGAAGAAGCCGATCGGCACCGGGCCCTTTATGGTCGATGCCTATGAGGGCAACGCCTATCTGCGGCTCAAGGCCAATCCGAAATACTGGGGCGGCAAGCCGGCGTTCGAGACCGTCGTGTTCAAGTTCGTTCCGGATGCGACGAGCCGCGTCGCCGAGATCGAAAGCGGTTCCTCCGACGTGACCCTCGAAGTGCCGTACGAGGAATTCGACCGGCTCAAGAGCAAGGCCGGACTGAAGGGCGTCTGCAAACCGGACTGCGATCTCGGCATGCTCTTCATCACCAATGGCGGGGTGATGGATGACAAGAACGTTCGTCTGGCGATGTGTCACGCCGTCGACAAGCAGACGATCATCAAGCGGCTGCTGCGCGGCTACGGCGTCCGTGTCGACACGCTCGAAACGCCTGAATACACGGCCTATGATCCTTCGATCAAAGTGCCCTACGATCCCGCTCTGGCGACCAAGCTTCTCGCCGCCAGCGGCTTCTCGAAGGAAAACCCGGTCAAGTTCACCATCCAGACGACGCGCGGCTTCAAGCCGAAGGATTATGAAATGATCCAGGCGATCGTCGGCATGTGGCGCAATGTCGGCATCGACGCCAACATCGAGGTCTACGAGATCGCCAAGCATTACGAGCTGCGCATGACGCACAAGCTGGCGCCGGTGGCGTTCTACAACTGGGGCAACTATATCGGCGATCCGACGACTTCGACCGGGTTCGCGATGTGGAGCAAGTCGCCGCACTCGGCATGGCACTCCGACGATCTCGACGCCAAGATCGGCCCGCTCTGGGGCGAGAAGGACGAGGCAAAGCGTATCCAGGGTTGGAAGGATGCCGACCGCTACATCGCCGAGAATGGCTATGTGCTACCGCTTCTCCAGTACGCGCAGCCAATCCTCTACAAATCCGATCTCAAAGTTACCCCGAACGTCTCCGGAGCCTTGCAGCCGGCAACACTGATCTCGAAGGCATAACTCCCATAGGGCTACACCCGCGCCCGCCGAGCAAAAGCGGCTGGCGCGGCAAGCGATCAAAAAAACCGAAAATAAAAGTGGCAAACCCAATCGCCGCCGAAGTGGAATGCCACGGGTGAGCTTGAAATCGCTAGTTTAATAAACCCGATGGCGCTCCCTACGGGATGGATCGGCGCTTAATAAAATCAATATGTTACGCGACTTCTGGCGACAGTAGAGACATGGTTTAGCTACATGCCCAGTATCCATAACCCGATTTTCAGCAGCCTTAGAGTACGTCCAATCCTGCTTGTAGGCGCGACTGTACTTTCGGCAGGAGCCATAGATGGGCGGCAATCGAAAGCCCGATGGTGATTGAACCAGCGGCGTTTCCTCGCAGTTGCTCAAACTCGTCCCGAGCCCTGCGGATATCACTTATGATTGCGGTCGCCCGTCGTACGAATGCGTCGCCTAACGGCGTCGCCACCATGCCTTTCGACCGGCGCTCAAACAGCGGGGCACCCAGCTCACGCTCTAATTCCGACAAGCTGCGAGTAAGAGTCGGTTGAGCGACGCCAAGATGACGAGCGGCAGAACGAAGGCTGCCGTTTTCGGCGATGGCCACGGCATCGCGGAAATGATGGAGTTTCAAAGGAAAGCCTCTTTGGCTTAGAAGGTCGTAGCCAGGGGATAGCAATATGCTATCACGACGGCATTCCCGCTATCTTACTATAATCGGCTGCCGGTCTAACATCGGGCCGAACAAGAACGGTCGGACACCGACCATGCGAGGGAGGGATGCGTCCTTGTCACAGTTTCTGCTGGTGCACGGCGCGTTTCACGGTGCTTGGTGCTGGGGCAAGACCGTTGCTGAGCTAGAAAAGCGCGGTCACCGCGCGAAGGCTATCGATTTACCAGGTCAGGGCGAAGACCAAACGCCACTTAAGGAAGTCACCTTAAACACAATGGTCGATAGAATTATTGCGGAAATGGCCGGTCTAGCCGGACAAGTCGTCTTGGTTGGCCACTCCCTGGGCGGAATCCCTATTTCAGTCACGGGCGAGAAAGCGCCGGATCGCGTCCAAGCATTGGTCTATTTGAGCGCCTTCTTGCCGCGAGATGGCGAGGCGTTGCTCGACATCGAAAATCGCAATCCGAAGCCCGTTGTACCCGTCAGCATGATTTTTGATGCCGAGCGGGTTAGTGGAACGATCATGCCCGACAAGGTACGTGAGATTTTCTATCACGATTGTTCTGACGAGGACGTTGCCGATGCAAGCGCTCGACTGCGACCACAGGCTCTCGCAGCACTCATGACGAAAGTTCACTTGACGCCCGAGCGGTTCGGCCGCATTCCCCGAGTCTATATTGAGTGCACCGACGATCGCGCGCTTTCTATCGATATGCAACGGGACATGATCGCTAAGTCTCCTCCCGTTGATGTGCCCAGTTTACCCGCAAGCCATTCTCCATTTTTGTCGATGCCGGACAAACTAGCCGAGGCAATGTCCGACCTGTAATAGTGACAAACCGCTGCGAGATTCGTCGAGGCGACCTTGCAGTGGAGCACAAAGGAGACAGATCCGATGATCAAGCCGAAGCTTCATCACGTCACCATCAAGACCAGCCGTCTCGATGAGATGATAGCGTGGTACGGCCAGGTTATCGGTGCTCAAGTGCAGTTTAGAGATCAAGTTGCCGCTTGGACCACAAACGATGCTGCAAATCATCGCATAGCATTTTTAGCAGTCCCGGGCTTGTCCGACGACACAGAAAAAGTAAGTCACAACGGGATGCACCACTGTGCGTTCGAATACGATAGCTTCGAAGACCTCATGGAGTCTTTCAACCGTTTGCGCAAAGCTGACATCGAGCCAGCGTTTTGCCTTGATCATGGGTTGACGATTTCTCTCTATTACAAGGATCCGGAGGGAAATTTCGTTGAACTGCAAAGCGACAATTTTGGCGACTGGGCTAAGTCCAGCGAATTCATTCGTACGTCGTCCGATTTCGCCGCTAATCCGATCGGTACCTTCTTCGATCCGGCTAGCGTGTATGCAAAGATGAAGTCAGGTGCAGATTTCAAGACGTTGCAGAAATCAATTCGAGCTGGCGACTATATGCCCAATCCGATTCCGCAACACATTGGTCTGCCGACGTCATAAACCTCGGGGGCGTCGCCGCCATGATGGGAATTGGCAACGGACAAAGCGACGTTGTAATCGTTGGCGCTGGCCCCGTAGGCCTAGCCGCCGCAATCGAGCTAGGCGTGCGTGGTATCCACTGTCTCGTGGTCGAGCGTAACGATCGAGTCGGATATAGCCCGCGCGCTAAAACTACGAACGTTCGTACTCGCGAGCATTTGCGTCGCTGGGGAATAGCGGATGCGCTGCGCCGCGCGTCACCGATCGCGCCAGATCGTCCCTCAACTGTTATATTTGCCACGCGTATGAATGGGCCGCTAATTGCACGTTTCGAGAACGCGCTTAATGGTAGCCGCGAGCGCAATAATCTTTATTCAGAAGAGGCGCAATGGGTACCACAATACGTCCTGGAAGAAGTGTTACGGGAACGGGCGCAATCGCTTCCTTGCGTGACGGTTTATTTTGCTACTGAATTCGTGTCGCTGACCCAAACGGCGAATAGTGTTGTTTCGCAATTGCGGGATATTCATAGCGGAGAAACCACTACCCACCAGTCTGCCTTCCTCATTGGGGCGGACGGCGCGCGCAGTGGGGTACGCGACGCGATCAGCGCAACGATGGTCGGCGAAGGCGCGTTCTCGCGCAACTATAGCATTATCTTTCGGGCGCCCCATTTGGCATCGCACCAGATACATGGGCCTGCCATCATGTACTGGATGGTCAACGAAGAATTGCCATCACTTTTGGCGCCGATGGACGAGATGGGCCTTTGGACCTTCATGGTGACGAAGCTAGACGACAATGTTGATCTGGCGATCATCAACCCCATTGAACTTATTCGGCGCGGGACCGGTTTAAGGAACCTCGACATTGAGATTGTTGGTACCGACCTATGGGTTGCACACCGACTCGTGGCCGACAAATATTCACATGGCCGCGTGTTTCTAGCCGGAGATGCGTGCCATCTGCACCCGCCATTCGGGGGCTTCGGCATGAATATGGGAATCGGTGATGCAGTCGATATTGGGTGGAAGATAGGCGCGCACCTCGCCGGCTGGGGCGGCGTCGATTTGCTTGCATCTTACGAACTGGAACGGCGATCGGTTCACGAAAGAACAATTGCCGAAGCGGTTTATAACTTTGGATTGACGGGCCACACACTGGTACGCCCCGGCTTGGAAGACCCGGGACTGGTTGGTGAGGCGACACGTCGCGAAGTCGCGGACATCATTGAAGCCACGAAGGTGCGAGAGTTCAAGACGCTCGGGATCGTTCTTGGAATGCGATACGAAAATTCACCGATTGTGATCGCCGATGGAACTGAGCCTCCTCCAGATCACTTTATGCTGTATATTCCGTCGGCATATCCTGGCTGCCTGGCCCCGCACCTGTGGCTTTCTGACGGCTCGTCGCTTTACGATCATTTCGGGCAGGAATTCACTCTGCTGATCACTGAGGGCGATCCGGATGAAGCCAAAGGACTCGTTGAAACCGCGTCCAAACAGAAAGTGCCCCTTAGGACGTTAGCCCCAGCGGACGTCCGTCTGCGCGATCGCTACGGCGCTCGGTTCGCACTGATCCGGCCCGATCAGCACGTCGCTTGGCGGGGCGATCAATTGCCCGCGGACTGTGACGCCCTTATCGCGACGGTGACCGGGACGGTTGGAAAAGCCGCCGTACCATTTAGGGCTCTGGCCCAAGTTTAAAGAAGTGCGCTGGTGGCTGTTGTCATTGCGGAAAAGAGACAAGTCGATCGCCTGCGATGCACACATTAAGGAGATAGTGAGCTAAGGGAAGGACGAACCTATGCAACAGAGCACGGATAAAATTCTTACAACACACACAGGCAGTCTGCCGCGTCCCAGAGCTCTGCTCGACTTGCTGAAGGCAAAAGACGATGGTCAGGCGATCGATGCAGCGGTTTTTGAGACGACGGCCGCGGGGGCTACAAAGGAGATTGTCCAGAAGCAGATCGAGAACGGCATCGACGTCGTCAACGACGGCGAAATGGGCAAGATCGGATACTCGACTTACGTTAAGGATCGCCTCATCGGGTTCAATGGTGTGGGTTCATTCCCCCCAACGAGCGATTTTAATGATTTCCCCGAATTCGTCGAGCGCTTCATTTCCGAGGCGCAGGGTGTCGTGACATTGAAAACTCCAGCATGCGACGGACCAGTCGCATGGAAGGACCTGGCGGCAGTAGAAAAGGACATAGGGCGCTTCAAGGCCGCACTGAGCGGACAAACGCCGCGCGAAGCGTTTATGACGGCGGCATCGCCTGGGGTCATCGCCTTGTTTCTGGAAAATAAATACTACACGAGTCACGAGAAATATCTTGAAGCCTTGGCCGACGTAATGAGGAAGGAATATGAGGCCGTGCACGGCGCAGGCTTCATTTTGCAACTCGATTGTCCTGATCTGGCCGTTGGCCGCCACACGCGCTTTGCCCAGAATACGACCGCTGAATTTGTGAAGGTCGTGGAACTGCACATTGCTGCTATCAATCGAGCAGTCGCCAATATTCCGCCTGATCGAATCCGCCTGCATTTATGCTGGGGCAACTACGAAGGCCCTCATCACCACGACGTACCGCTGCGCGATATCATCGAACCCGTGTTCGCGGCGAATGTCGGTGCAGTTTCATTCGAGGCCGCCAATCCCCGCCACGAGCACGAATGGACGATCTTCGAAAAGATTAAATTGCCTTCTGGCAAGGTTCTCATCCCGGGCGTCATCGACTCTTGTACAAATTATATCGAGCATCCCGATCTCGTTGCTCAGAGGATTGTGCGGTTCGCAAAGCTAGTTGGTCGGGAGAACGTAATTGCGGGAACTGATTGTGGGTTTGCTACTTTCGCCGCTTATACGCCGATTGTGCCAGCCATTGCCTGGGCGAAACTGCACGCACTGTCCGAAGGTGCCGGCATTGCCACGCGAGAGCTATGGGGGTCGCGTTGATCCATTTTTCCCATCGTTTCCGCACGGGGCGAGAGTGGATTGGCGTCGAAAGATGGTGGGGCCCTCCCCTCCGACATTTGCCAACAATGTAGTCGGACGCCGCCACTTGTCCAACCATAGCTGGCCCATCACTTCCGATAATGCTCGAAGTAATCTGGCTCGATCATGCCGCCGATTGTCGCGATGACCCCGTAGCTCGCCCGAATTCCGCAGCGCCAGCTCGAACGGATTTTAGCTCCTTTTTCGCAACAATTGGGGTCGCAAGGGCTGCTATCCCGCATTGGTTTTGTGCAATGCGTGCTACGGGAGCGCTTCATGGAGGATATCCTGATAACGGACGCTCTCTCCGGAAAATGTCGCGACAAGGCTTCCGAGGCGCATAACGTGAATCACGTCAGCCAAACCTATCAGCTCTTCGAATTCCGAGCTCGCGATGATGACCGCGCGGCCCTCCTGTCTGGCGATGCGGCGAAGCAGCATGTGAATTTCCGCTCGCGCCCTTACGTCAATGCCGTGCGTCGGCTCTTCGGCCAGCAGAACCTAGACATTGTCGCACAACGCACGCGCCAACGCCACCTTTTGCTGATTACCACCGCTCCTATTGGCCAAAGGTCGAGTGGGGTTACGGGCGAATTCTTGTGCGCGACGGTACCAACGTCGGTTGAATCAACTACATGTTGAAGGACCGACAGAAGTCAGAATTCGACGATTTCCTTGACCGCATTGTGTTAGGGTCTCTGCATAATCCAATCGCTGACCTGTAGACGTGCCTTGGGATCAGACTCTTCCGGGGCGATTGAGAAAGGCGATCGTCTAGCGGCCGCGCCTTTTTCGCGAATATTTCACCCACACAGCCCGATCGCGCCCGCGATCCCAAGGCCAACCGCGCCGCCGCCGGTCACGATGACCCATAGCTCGGCCGACGCCGCCGCCTCCAACGTCGCCACCACCGAACGATCAAAAGAAAATTCCGACCGCCACGCGGGCCCGCGCTCGGCCTGCCGCCTCGCGCGCGTGAGAAAACAACGAAAGGCATTAACGCGGCTCTTATGGATTCCAGGCTCTGAACCCTCTCAATTTCATATGCGCGGCCGTGTTTCAAGATGCAGAGCGCGGCCATGTCGGTGGTGACGACTTATCCCGCGGCCCGTTCTTGCCATCAACCCAAGAGGAGCCCTTAATTTCTTCCACGTGGCCCGAGCGGGATGAAGCAGGAAAGACCCACTCGCGCGATTGCCGGTCATGCATGACGTGACCGGCAATGCGGACGCGACAGAGACATCGCAACATAGCTGGGGAAAGCGGCACCTTAAAACGGCGCTTTTTGCCCCCTTTGGGCGCTCGCAAAGTTAGTGATCGCTCAAGCGTACTTGTGTCGGCCCATTTGAGCGTCGCAACATCATTGCGTCTCAGGCCGGTGAGCAAACTTAGCCAGTGGAACTCGCG
>Ga0073928_10004849_pt1 | contig 19403 bp, 17 predicted proteins | sample PaiPotPPA55metaG_FD_76969 | JGI IMG/M metagenome (GOLD analysis project Ga0073928, IMG submission 76969) | Iron sulfur acid spring bacterial and archeal communities from Banff, Canada, to study Microbial Dark Matter (Phase II) - Paint Pots PPA... ...
AAAGGGGAAAAGTGAGAATAGCCGCGTATTTACTGGTGATTTGAATGGTGGGCCTGGGTGGACTTGAACCACCGACCTCGCCCTTATCAGGGGCGCGCTCTAGCCACCTGAGCTACAGGCCCGTCTTGGTTACCCAACTTAGTTGGTCGCTAACCATGATACGGAGCGCCTCTTTGCGGGTCAAGTGACCGCACGGGGACAAGCCTCATCCGCAACAAAAAAAAAGGACCTTTTCATTGTTCAACATCGCGTGTTTCGACGGTACACTTGCCGGTCGTTTGGGCGTTTTGCGGAGGGGTTCTTGCGGCTTGAGATCGTGCAGGTGGGTGCACCTGTGTTGCGGCAACCGACGCGTCCGCTATCCCCCGAGGAAATTCGTAGCGATGCGATTCGCAGGCTGATTGCTGACTTGCGCGAGACGATGTACGCGGCGCCCGGTGTGGGGCTGGCGGCGCCTCAAGTGGGTCATTCGTTGCAGGTTGCAGTGGTCGAGGATCGCGAGGACTGGCTAAAGGAAGTTTCCGCGGAGCAGCTCCTCGAGCGCGAGCGGCGTCCCGTGCCCTTTCAAGTGGTCGTCAACCCCAGGATCGTCGAATCGTCCGAGGAGCAAGCCGAGTTCTTCGAAGGCTGTCTGAGCCTGCCCGGTTTTTCCGCGATTGTGCCGCGAGCGCGCCGCGTTCGCGTGGAATGCCTGGATGAGAACGGCCGCCCGAAAGTAATCGATGCTTCGGGATGGCACGCGCGCATCCTGCAGCATGAAATCGATCACCTGCGCGGAAGTATGTACATCGACCGCATGCGCAGCCGCACATTCAGTTCGCTCGATAATTTCAAGCGGTTCTGGCAAGCGAAGCCCATCGACAACGTTTGCGCGGAGTTAGGCGCGGCACGCGACCCAGCAACCGAGTAGACTCTTGTTCATTGAACTTTTCACAGAGGGAATATGCGAACTGCTCCTCCCAGACTGGCACTGTCGATCGCGATTTGCGGATGCTTGCTCATGACTGCGTTCGCTCAAAGCCAATCGAAGCCGGCGGCCGATTTGATCATCCAGAATGCCAAGGTCTGGACGGTCGACCAATCCCTGCCCACGGCGCAAGCAGTCGCGGTTCTGGGCGAACGGATCGTTGCAGTGGGCTCGAATGCCGATGCTGACGCGTGGCGTGGGCCAAAAACCCAACTGATCGATGCTGGCGGAAAGCTGCTCTTGCCCGGGTTCAACGACGCGCACGTGCACTTCGTCAACGGCGGCGCGCAGCTCGACGCCGTTCAACTGACTGACGCCGCAAGCGCCGAGGAATTTGCCCGTCGCATCGCTGAGCGCGCCAAGGTCACGCCAAAAGGCGAATGGATTCTCGGCGGTGACTGGGACGAAACCAAGTGGAGTCCAGCCGCGCTTCCGACGAAAGAGATAATCGATCGTGTCGCGCCGGACACGCCCGTGTTCCTCAGCCGCTACGACGGCCACATGGGCGTCGCAAATTCCGCAGCGCTACGTCTTGCGGGCGTCACGGCTAGCACTCCGGAACTTCCCGGCGGGACCATCGTGCGCGACTCGCAGGGAAATCCCACGGGCGCGCTGAAAGATGCCGCGATGGACTACATCGACAAGGTGATCCCGGATCTTTCGCACGAGCAGCGCTCGCACGCGGTGAAGCGAGCCCTTCTCCATGCCGCTGCGCTCGGCGTAACCAGCGTACAGGACATGACCCCGGAGTATTCGGACCTCGCCGTGTATTCGGAATTTCTCGAGCGCGGGGAGCTGACGGCGCGGATTTATGCCGCTCACATCATCTCGCGCGTGGACGATCAGGCAACGATCGGCATCCGCCACGCCTTTGGCGGACCCTGGTTGCGCATCGGCGCGGTCAAAGCCTTCGCCGATGGCTCGCTGGGTTCGCGTACGGCCTACTTTTTTGAGCCTTACGCCGACCAGCCGAATTATCTCGGCCTTCTCTCGGAAGGGATGCATCCGGTCTCCCTGATGCGCGACCGAATGATGAAAGCCGATGCGGCCGGACTCCAAATCTGCACTCAGGCGATCGGGGACCAGGGCATCTCCATGATCCTCGACATCTACTCGGAAATTGTGAAAGCTCACGGAGATGCCGATCGGCGGTTCCGCATCGAGCACGCGCAACACATGGCCGCGAAGGATTTCGATCGTTTCGCCCAGCTTCATGTGATTGCATCGATGCAGCCCTATCAGGCAATCGACGACGGCCGCTGGGCCGAATCCCGCATCGGGCGCGGCCGCGCCAGCCGCACCTACGCGTTTCGCACGTTTCTTGACCACGGCGTGCGCATCGCGTTTGGCACCGATTGGGACGTGGCGCCGCTCAACCCCTTACTCGGCGTCTACGCAGCAGTCACGCGCGCCACCCTCGACGGCAAGAATCCGAATGGCTGGTTCCCGGAACAGAAACTCACGGTGCAGGAAACGGTGGAAGCGTACACGATGGGTTCGGCGTACGCGGAATTTCAGGAAAAGCAAAAAGGATCGATCACGCCCGGCAAACTCGCCGACATGGTTCTGCTCAGCGACGATATTTTTTCGATCGACCCCGCGAAGATTCGTGATGTGACCGTGCTGAAGACGTTCGTCGGAGGCAAACTCGTGTGGGACGCAAGCCATCCGACAGGCGGCGAACCCTCGAATCGCTAGTTTCGGCGGTTTCGCTGGCGCTCCGCGTCAGTTCCCGTCAAAGGCCATCAGAGCCCCTCAAAGCCCGTCAAAGTTTGTTCAGGCCATCCAGCGCGGCCACTTTGTAAGCCTCGGCGAGCGTAGGGTAGTTGAAGACGGTGTCGCGAAAATATTCAATTGTGCCCCCATAGGCAAGCACTGCCTGCCCAATGTGGATGATTTCCGTCGCGCGCTGGCCGATAGCGTGCACGCCCAGCAGCTTCAGATTGTTGCGGTCGAAAAGCAGTTTCAACATTCCGCTCTCGTCGCCCAGCATCATGCTTTTCGCCAGCTCCGCGTATTTCGCGATACCCACTTCGTAGGGAATTTTCGCAGCCGTAAGTTTCTCTTCCGTTTGCCCCACCATCGAGATTTCCGGAATCGTGTAAATCCCGTAAGGAAAAAACTGCGACATGTTCTCCGAGGGGGCGCCGAATATGTGGCAACTCGCCAGTCGGCCTTGCTCCATCGACGTGCTCGCCAGCGCCGGGAATCCGATCACATCGCCGGCCGCGTAAATGTTGGGAACCACAGTCTGGAATTTAGCGTTCACCTCAATCTTGCCGCGTTCGTCCGGTTGTAAGCCGGCGGATTCAAGATTCAGCCGGTCGCCGTTTGCCTGGCGTCCGACGCAATGCAACAGGCTGTGCGCCTGCACTTTCTTGCCGCTCTCGAGTTCGGCGAAAACGCGATCGCGGCCCGCGTCGAATCCCACACGTGTAACTTTCTCCCCCAGACGGAAAGTCGCTCCCATCTGTCGCAGGTGGTAGGCCAGGGCCTCGACGATTTCGCGATCGACAAAATCGAGGATCGTGGGGCGTTGGTCGATCAGCGTAATCTCGGAGCCAAGCGCCGCGAGGAACGACGCGTACTCGAGCCCCACCACACCGGCGCCGACGACAATGAGTTCCTTCGGCACGCCGTCCATGCCGGAAATATCGTCCGTGTCGACGATACGCTTCCCGTCAAAAGGGATCTCGGGATTGCGTGCGGGACGTGTGCCGCAGGCGACCAGCACGTTTTCGGCGCGCAGGAATGTCTTCTGTGCGTCGCCCTGCACTTCGATCGTATGGGCGTCCACGAACTGAGCGGTGCCTTGAAAGATCGCCACGCCATTGCGTTTCAGTTGCGCGCGAATCACGTCGGTTTCCCGCGCGATGATGGTTCGCACGCGAGACGCAAGGTCGTGGACGGAGATGTCGCCGCTGCCGCGGCAGAACGTTTTCACCGCGAAGCCGGTCAATTGAAAGATCGCTTCGCGGACGGTCTTACTCGGGATTGTGCCGGTGTGAACGCAAACGCCGCCCAACATTAACGTCCGGTCGATCACGGCGACGCGCTTGCGCAGTTTTGCCGCGCAGATTGCACCCTTTTGACCAGCAGGCCCGGTGCCAATCACAACCAAATCAAATTGTTGATCTGCCATTTTCGCGGAGGGTCCAGCCCCCAATTGCAACCGCGCACAAGCTGACAGAGCAATCTTACAGGAATGTGAATGCCCGCGCGCCATTCGCGCGAGCCTGTGTCAACTAATGAGCTTTCGGATCAGCCTGCATTACTCCGAATACGTTCCCCTCGGTGTCCGCGCAGTAGGCTAGGTAGCCTACGCCCGGAATCGGCATCTTTGGAACGACATTTTTCCCGCCGTTCTTGGAAACGCTCGCCACGGCCTCATCCACTGACGCAACGCCAATCGTGTTGCACGTTCCGGAGCCCGGTTGCATGCGGCGCGTCAGGCCGCCGTTGATCCCGGGCTGGCCTTCCGCGCCCGTCGTGATCAGCCAATAGTCCTGCGGGCCTTCCCATTTCTTGAACTGCCAGCCGAACGCCTTCTTGTAAAATTCCACGGCGCGCTCCGGATTGTCTGCCGGAAGCTCAAAATGGACGACACGAGACATAAAAATCCTCCTGGCCCCGAAAGGGGCAGATCATTCAGATGGGTACGGTGAATTAGGATCGAGCGCGAGCTGAGGCTGTGCTGCCGCCATATTTCTGCGTTGCGTAGCCAACGATCAGGCCGACCAACCCCCCGGGCAGCATGATCGCGAAGTAATAGTGCTGTCCGTTGGGGTCGGGCATCGCTGCAACCGCAAACGCGAGCGCCAATCCCACCGCCAGGCCGAATAGGATGCCCAGCGGAAGCGAGTTCACCTTTTTCGCAAAAAAGCCGATCAGCACACCCGCGATGATCCCTTTGATGGTCGAGCCCACCACGATCATCAATAGCTGCGAGCGTACTGCCGGTGTGAACCATGCCGTGAGGCCGTCGAAAATCCCCAGAATCCCGCCCAGGATTAATCCGTACACGATTTTGTTCATGATCGGTCTCCCCCTGGGCCGGATTGCTTCTCGGCCCTCGAACTTCTTTTAACCGCTCCGCTGAATTCCTTTAGCGCCGAAACCAAAAAAGTAGAAGCGTTCGGAAAATGAGGTAGGTAAGCACTAGAACGATAGCCACTCTATACCGCGCCGCCCAGCGCGTGGCTCGACGATAAATATTTTCGGGATATGCCGAAACGGGCAAACCATCGAGATAACGCGCCACATCCAGCCCCAATTCCGCCGCGGAAGTATAGCGATCCGCCGGATTCGAAGCCATCGCCTTTCGCGCGATCGCTGCCAGGGGTCGCGGTCCGGCTGCGGAGGAAGCGCCTGGCTCGAGCAGATATTGCAGAATCGCGCCCAGCGAATACACGTCGCTTCGCTCGTCGAGGCTTCCCACTTCTCCGCGCGCCTGCTCGGGAGACATGTACCCCGGCGTCCCTAGAATCGCGCCGTGCGCGGTAATCGCTGGATCGCTTTTCTCATGCGCGTGGCCGGCTTCATTCGGCCGCGTTGCGGTATCGAACCCGCCGCCTGCGCGCAGGCTTTTCGCTATGCCCCAGTCCATAACCAGCACTTCACCGAACGAGCCCAACATGATGTTTTCCGGCTTCAGATCGCGATGGAGAATCTTTCGCGCGTGTGCAAAGGCTACGGCGTCGCATATTCGCTGAAATAACCGCAAGCGATGCGGCAGCGATTCACCGCTCGAGACGAGCCGGTCGAGCCGCCTGCCTTCCACTAACTTCATCGCGTAGAAAACGCGCCCGTCTGCGAGAGTGCCCGCGTCGTGAACTGGAACGATGCCGGGATGTTCGAGACGCGCGAGGATTTTCGCTTCGCGCAACAATCGCGCTGCAAGTTCTCCGCTCGCCTCGGGAACATCAAGGATCTTCAACGCCACCCGGCGCCCGAGCGCCGAATCTTCCGCAAGATAGACAGTGCCCATGCCGCCGCTGGCGATGCGTTCAACGATGCGGTACCGCGTTGCTGAGAGGTCGGGGAGGGCGCTCGCTGTTTGTAAACGGAGAATCGCGTCAACGGAAAGCCAGCTCATTCGGGACTGACTCCCAGGAGGGCGCGGGCTTCCCGGCGAAATTCGTCCTCCGACCCGGTCATCTCCCGGAGTTTTTCGAGTGAAATGCGGCGAAATTCACGGCGCGCGAAAGCCAGGTAGTTGGTCACATCCGTAGTCGCGATGCCGAACTGCGCCGCAAGGTCGGCGTACGTCGGGGGCTTTACGTCGCTGTTCTCGATGTCGTGGATTTCGAACAACCGAAAATGCGTCTGCTTTCCGTGGGTTTCGCAGAATCGCTGAAGGCTTTCAAGCGACAGTCCGAACAGGCTGCGCAGGAATTCCTTTTCGAGGAAATCGTCCATGGATTCGGGCGACCCACCTATGACGCCTCCGCCTAAGGGCTGGCTCGCCCGTCTGAGTTCGGCTTCGGCTGCGTCGAAATCGAGCGAAATGTGTTGAGCGGCGTCGCCGCGTTTCAATCGCGTGGCCGCCTTCGCTTCGTTCCCCAGAAAATGGTCCACGCACACCCGAAGGAATGTCCGCAAACGCGCTTTGCTCGGATCGAAATCCCCCAGATAGTTCTTTTCGATCAAACGAGAAAAGAATTCCTGCGTCAGGTCTTTAGCGTCTTCGTTTGACTTGTTCCAGCGAATGCGAACGTATTTGTAAATCGGTTTCCAGTAAGCCTCCACCACCGTTTCCAGACCGCGCGTGCGTTCAGCGGCATCCGTGCTGCGCGCTGCGACGATTGCCGACCAACGCGTTGCAGGGAACTTTCCGCTGGGGCCGCCGATTTTCGTATCTTCCATCGCTCAGCGCCTGCAATGGCGCTCACGCCAGCACGATCAAATCGATTTCCACCCGGACGTCTCGCGGCAAGCGCGCGACCTCCACGGTTGCTCGCGCGGGCGGGTCCTTCGGGAAATAACGTGAATAGACCTCGTTCATCGCCGCAAAATCGTTCATGTCCTTCAGGAACACGGTTACTTTCACGGCCTTGTCCAACGACGAACGCGCGGCTTCTGCGATCGCTTTCAGATTCTCGAGCACGCGTGCCGTTTGCTGAGCCACGTCGCCTTCAACAAGCTGTCCGGTGGCGGGATCAAAAGCCACTTGACCCGAAATGAAAACGAAGCCGTTCGCGCGAATTGCCTGTGAATAGGGGCCGATCGCTTTCGGTCCCTTTTCAGTCGCTATCACGTCTTTCACAAAGCCTCCCGTGGGCGCTAAATTCGTGGTGGAATCTTAGCAGACTCAGGAACGACGCGAGGTTCATCTCGCAAGGCACGTAAGCCACTAAAACGGCAGTAGCACGCCGAGGGTCAGCCAGCATTCTCACTTGCCCGTTGAAGCGCTCGATTCGTAGCGGCCGCGAAAATCAGCCGGGAGTCCTTTTGTGTAAAGCCACACGCGAAAAAATTCCCCCAGGTCCTTGCCGCAAGTCTGCTCGACCGCCGAGCGCATGTCGTTGACGCCCACTTCTTGTCCGCGAAGCAGCTTCACGAGCTGCTTCAGCCCGCTCCGAACGGGCGTCTCGCCGCAGCGATCCTCGAGTGCCACATACATAAGCGGCGCCTTCGCGAGGGCAATGCTGCGTTGGTCCAAAGGGTCGGTCAACTGCGTGACGCCGAGCGGCGTTTCGGCCGCGCGGCTGCTTGTCTCGTCGTATCGGCGCAGGTTGTCCACGATGCGGTGGCGGCGTGCTTCCGGTCCGCCTCGAGCCTCATCGATGACGATCGTCGCGTATTCGGGAAGACCCTCTCCCATTGCGATCGCAGCTTCGCTCGTCGGGTACATTTCGTCTCCGAACCAATTGTGCGCGAGCGCATGGGCTACGCGGTCCACAAACGCGTCGCTCGCGATCCCCTGCGCGAGCAGTTCTTCGTTGACGAGCGCACCTCCCGGAAACGGCGTGGCCGCCGAACCCGATTCTCCCGCAATGTGTCCGCGGAGCTCCGGCGACTCAACGATGTGCGGGGCGTGGATGTTCGGGTCAAGTGTGCCGAAGTCGGTTTCAAGGGTGGCCCAGGCATTCGCGATTCGCTCGGGAGCGGAACCTGGATCGTCCTTCATCGGCACGAGAGTCCAGAACACCACGGTCCCAGAGCCGCGACGGAACGCCTGTTCCTTGTAACTTCCGCCCACGGCGAAAGCGGCCAAATCTTGCGCGCGAAGACGGAATCGATATTCGATTTTGTCCCCTGCGCGTTTTCGGCCGAGCATTTTCCCGCGCGCCAGCACCAGAAAATCCGCGGGCACGCGAATCGAGTAGTCGGTCTTATCCGGACGCTTGGGATACGCCGCCATAAAACGGCCAGGAGGCTGGGGCAGCGCAATCCAACCGCGAGAGCCGAGGTGAAAATCGTTTTCCCCGATCGAGATGCGCGAGCCCGAATCTTCCGGCGAGCTCAGTTCGTATTCGATTGTCAGTTCGTGAGTTTGGCCGCGCGTCCACGGCGAATCGAACGCGATGCGAAGCGCATTGGGATGGTCGGGCTGCTCCTCTTCGGGAAGCATTGACAGCTTCGCGTCGTGGCCGTCCCACTGGGCGCGCAGATTCGTCCGGCCGAAGCCTTTCTCGCCGGGGAATTCGATATCGACGAACGTTAGATTTGCGGTCCCGTTATTTTGCACTGTGCGGTGAGAACGAACTTCTAGCTTGCTCGGCTGACCAGCGACGAATTCCACTTCCCGCGTCTCCTTCACGATCTTGTAACCCGGCGCGAGCGGCACAGCGCATCGGCACGTTACGAGCAGAAGCGCCAGCGCGAGAAAAGTTGTAGCAAGCGGACGCGAATGAGTGCGGCCGCCTCTGTTGTCATCCCGAATCCCCGCGCTTTGTGCGGGGTGAGGGATCTGCTTTTCGCTTTGGAAGGCCGCTCGATCGAGGATGTCAACAGACCCAGTGCAATTCAAGATGCCGAGATTTTACCGGATTGGAAAGTCGAAAAGGGAGAAGAGAAAAATGGCAGGCTAGGAGCCCGTAAAGTGATGGAGAAGTTGCGCGTCGCTGGCCCCGTGGCGGCGGGACGAAATGAGCGCGTTCGCCTCTGAATCCGGCACGCCTCGCCGCACGAGTTCAAGCAGCGTCGAGCCGCGCACTCCCGCATTTTTTAATCCCGCGAGCGACGCACCAGAGAGAACCGGCTTTCCTTCCGCTCGATGACGCGCCACTTCCAGCACCACCGCGTCGGAAAGTCCGGCCAGGTGCATGGCCTCGAGTTCGCCCGCGTTCTTCCCGAAGTCGTTGAGGCTTGCGAGCGCGAAAATCATCTGCTCGCTCATCCCTGCCTGGCTCAGACCGATGATATCGTCCGCCCTGAACGCCTGTCCGTGATTGTGAAATACCTGCACCGCTTGAACGCAGGTGGCATCTGCGAATCCGGCTTCGTGCAATTTCATGATTTCGGCCACTTCGGGCGGCGTCACGTTCAGCGCTCTGAGCTGCTGAACGCTGTCGTAACTCATCCCAGAGCGGTCGAGTTGTTGCGTGTTGGCGACGGGGGGAGCGTGATGGCATCCCGCGAGAAAGAATGTGAGCGCAAGCGTGAGGACAGCGCCGCAAAGCGCTGTGCGGGCGCGCGCGCGCGACCCTGAATTTTCACCATCGCTCGCACAAGTGCGGATCGAAGGGATCGCCGGGATGCTCCCCATAAGTTCATTGTAGTCGAGTGCGGCTCGCGCGCGGCGCGATGTCGCGGAAGGATAACGAGCCATGGTGGTCCGCCCACCGATTCGACTCGCGAAGTCAGAAATTGGAATTGCCGTGGTTTCGCAACGAGCGCAGAATCTAGCAGCCTCGAATTCAGGAGCCGCATGTCCGCCGCCAATTTCCGTATCGCGAAGGTCGCCATCATCATTTGCGCCATCAGCATCGTCGCGATGGCGGCGGCATTCCCGCGAGGTTCGTTCATGCGCGCCGCTCTCGCTCATCAGGCGGCCAAGCCTCCCGAATCCGCCAAGGCCTCGGCCAAGACCGACGACCAGCCAGCGCCCTGGACCTCAGCCCAAAGCGTTGATGCTGCCGCGCTCGCAAAAGAGCTCGCCGATTCCAAGACGGCGGACGCGCCAAAGATCGTGTGTGTGGGCTTCCATACTCTTTACAACGGCGCCCACGTTGCCGGCGCATCCTTCCATGGTCCCGCTTCCACTCCCCAGGGCCTCGACGACTTGAAAAACTGGGCGAAGCCGCTGCCGCGCTCAGCGAACGTCGTCCTCTACTGTGGTTGCTGTCCTCTCGCACATTGCCCGAACGTCCGTCCCGCGTTCAATGCGCTGCACGAAATGGGCTTCACGCACCTTCGCGTCCTCACCCTGCCTCACGATTTCGCCACCGACTGGGTCAACCCAGGCTATCCAGTCGCCACGGCCAAGTAAGAAATTCCAGCTTCAATTTCCGCCGTGTCGCGCGATCGTTTATTTCCGTTCGGCCTTGGCATACTCCGGGCTCTTCGCCCTGCCGCGCCGCGGCAATTCGCGCGCCACCTTTCGCAGCCATCTCAATTCCGTTTTGAACTGCTCGATCGCCAGGCTGACCATCCAGACCGCCTCGTGGTACGGGTGGCCAGTTTCCTTCAGGATCGCCCGCAGCGTTTCTTCCTCGCGCTCGAGTTCGCTCTTCAGGAATTTCTGCCGCCGCCGTATCTGCCGGGCGAACACTCCCGGACGCGCCAGCCACGAAAGCGCCACCCAGGTTGAAAACACAGGACGATCGCGCTGCACCGCCCAGTCCTCATTTTCCAACGCCTGGGCGATCGCCACGCGGCCCTTTTCCGTCGTCTCGAAGACGCTGCGTTCCGGCCCGGTTGCGGGTTCGCCGCTTTCCGTGGCCCGGATAAACCCGCACTTCGCCAATTTTTCCAGCGAATAGTAGACCTGAGGCCGCGATATCGCCGCCCAATCGCGCACGCATCGCCGCTCCAGCTCCAGATTGGCTTCGTATCCGTGCATCGGCCTTTCCGCAAGCAGGCTCAGCAAGACGAGATCAGGCGTAGTCAGCGCCATCGAACCGCCTTCAAGTATCGTCCCGCATCCTTTTGCCTGTTGTGTGCCGCCGCGTTCCTTCGGCGTGGCAATCTCCGCGTCGTCCTCTGGCTTTCCCCCGCTTCCGCCTTACGCTGTTGGGTCCAATACCACCACTGGCATTGTTCCGCGGAAAGCTTCGGATTCCGCGCCTGCGCCACCGCCGCGCGAAACACGTCCAGGCAGCAGATGTCCTGGTGCTGCGGCGCCGCTTCACACAGCCTCTCGTAAAGCCGGAACGGATTTCGTCGCGCGAGCTGCTCCACGCTGCGAACTCCCAGGATCTCGAAATCGCGCAACATCGCGGGTCCCACCGAAACTAGATTCGCCAGAAGGCGCGGCTTGGCTCGCATCGGAAAATCTCCTTGACAACGGTCTCTCAATTCCATACATTACTAGTCTAAATTAGACTAGCTCGGAACGCAAGCTCGAAATCGGGAGGGTATTCCGATGCGCCCATCGGCAATCGTCGTCACCGCACTCGCGTTGCTCTTCGGCCTGGCCGCGGTACACCCTCGTCAAACGGAGGAACACAAAGTCATGAACGTCAAAAAAATCACGCCCGTTTTGTTGGTCAAGGAAATTGAGCCGGTTCTTCCCTTTTGGGTCGATCGCCTCGGATTCACCAAAACCATCGAAGTTCCCGAGGGAAACAAGATCGCTTTTGTCTCGCTTACCAAGGGCAACGTCGAGGTCATGTACCAGACTTACTCCAGCGTCGAAAAAGACGCTCCTCCGCCTATGTTGGAAGCGGCCCGCCGCGGTCCCACCTTCCTGTACATAGAGGTCGACAATCTCGACGCCGTCCTCGCCGCAACCAAGGATCTTCCAAAGGTTATGCCGGAGCGCACCGCCTTCTATGGCATGAGGGAATTCGGCGTGCAGGACCCGGGCGGCCACTTCATCACCTTCGCCCAGCCTGTGGCTGCCGCTCACTGATGTCCGTCGTGGCTCTGGCGTTCCGTGCCGCTCGCCGAAGTTGGACTTCCCGGTTAGAATAGAGTTCCATAAGCCATGGAACCCGCGGCCAAATCTATCATCCGACCCGAAGCGCGCCGTGCCGTCGACCTGCGCTTCGTCGAGCTCACCGATAAGGTTCGCCGCAACCGTCCCGGCGACGACCTCGAGCTCCTTCGCCGCGCCTACGATTTCGCCGCCGAGCAGCACAAAACGCAGACGCGCCTTTCCGGCGAGCCGTTCCTCTCTCATCCCGTGGAAGTCGCCCACCTGCTCGCGGACATGAAGCTCGACGTAACCTCGCTCTGCGCCGCGCTGCTCCACGACGTTGTCGAGGACACGAAAATCCCCCTCGAGCAAATCTCCGACACATTTGGACCCGACGTGGCAAGACTTGTCGAAGGCGCCACGAAAATCAGCCGCCTCGATTTGCTGGCTCCCGAAGCGCGCCAGGCGGAAAACGTCCGCAAGATGCTGCTGGCGATGGTCAACGACGTTCGCGTGGTCATGGTCAAGCTGGCCGACCGCCTGCACAACATGCGCACGCTCGAATATCTCGATTCCGAGCGGCAACAGCGCATCGCCCGCGAGACGCTCGATATTTACGCGCCGGTCGCGAACCGTCTGGGCATGGGCTTGATCCGCGGCGAGCTCGAAGACCTCGCTTTCCGCTATCTCGAGCCCGAAGCCTTCTTCGAACTCCAGAAGAAACTCACCACCAAGCACAAGGTCTTCGACCGCTTCCTGCAGGAAGTGCAGGACTCGATTCGCGACAAAATGGTGGAGAGCGGAATCCCAGCGGAAGTTCAAGCGCGTGTGAAGCGCATCTACTCGCTTCACCTGAAGATTCAGAAGCAGCAGCGCACCCTCGACCAGGTGTTCGATCTTCTCGCCGTCCGCGTCATCACCGACACGATCAAGAATTGTTACGCCGCGCTGGGCGTTATTCATCAGATCTGGCGCCCGGTCCCGGGTCGGTTCAAGGACTACATCGCGATGCCGCGGCCGAACCTCTACCAATCGCTGCACACCAGCGTGATTCATGCCGGCCAGCCATTCGAAGTTCAGATCCGCACGCAGGAAATGCACCGCATCGCCGAACAGGGCGTCGCCGCTCACTGGAAATATAAGGGCGGACACGGCGCCAGCGCCGCCGACGACCAGCGCATCGTCTGGATGCGCCAACTGATCGAGTGGGTGCAGGAAATGCAGGAGCCCAGCGAATTCCTCTCCACGCTGCGCGTCGACCTGTATCCCGAAGAGGTTTACACCTTCACGCCCAAGGGCCGCGTCGTCGTCCTGCCGCGCGGCGCCACTCCGATCGATTTCGCCTACGCCGTGCACACCGAAGTCGGCCATCAATGCGTGGGCGCAAAGGTGAACGGCGCGATGGTCCCGTTGCGCCACGCGATCGCGAACGGCGACGTCGTCGAGATCGTCACACAGAAGGGTCACGAGCCTTCGCGCGACTGGCTCTCGTTCGTTCACACCTCGCGCGCGCGCAGCAAGATTCGCCAGTGGATCAATCTCCACGAGCGCGAACAGGCCACTGACGTGGGCCGCCGCTTGCTCGAAAAGGAAGCGCGCCACGCCAGCATCAGCCTGAAGAAAATTTCCGACGAAGACTGGCAGCGCGTCGCTTCCGAGTACGGCTGTTCGCGCGCCGAGGATCTCTACGCCGACCTGGGCTACGGCAAATGGTCGGCGCGGCAAGTGCTCGCGAAAGCCACGGGCCAGCCCGCGTCAGACGCTGCGGAAGAAGAGCAGCCGAAGATTGTCTCCACCGTCAAGCGCATGCTCGGCATGCAGGACGCCACGATCGTCGTGCGCGGCCACGACGACCTCATGGTCTACCGCTCGAAATGCTGCAATCCGATTCCGGGTGACGACATCATCGGCTACGTCACGCGCGGCCGCGGCATCGCCGTCCACAGCAAGAATTGCCCGAACGTGGAGAACCTGCTGTACGAGGCCGAGCGCCGCATCCCCGTCGAGTGGGCCGCGGCCACGCAGGCCACGTTCCCAGTGCGACTGCGAATTTTCACCGAAGACCGTCCCGGCATGCTCGCCGCCATCACCGGCGTGATCAGCGGGGAGAAAGCCAACATCCGCACCTTCGAAAGCGGCGGCGAAGATTTGCGCGCGCGCATCGAAGTCGCGCTCGACGTCAACGACCGCAAGCAACTCGAACGCATCGTCAGCGGCGTCAAGCGCATCCCCGGCGTCTTCGATATCGAGCGCGTCTACAACGTCTGAAAATGTAGCGCCGCGCTTCAGCGCGGTGGCTTTTCGCTCGGTTTCTTTGAAATCTGAAACGGTTCTGTTGACTTCCCCAGTTAACGCGCCGTTCCTCACCACATTGTCGTGGCACAGCCACTCCTGGCTGTGCGTGCTCCCCTCGCCCCTCACGTCTACAACGATTGGTTGTAGGTCCAGATACTCCTCAGGTCGTGGCACAGCCACTCCTGGCTGTGCGTGCTCCCCTCGTCTGCAACATTTGGTTGTAGTTCAGATACTCCTCAGTCGTGGCACAGCCACTCCTGGCTGTGCGTGCTCCCCTCACCCCTCACGTCTACAACGATTGGTTGTAGGTCCAGATACTCCTCAGTCGTGGCACAGCCACTCCTGGCTGTGCGTGCTCCCCTCGCCCCTCGCGTCTACAACGATTGGTTGTAGGTCCAGATACTCCTCAGTCGTGGCACAACCACTCCTGGCTGTGCGTGCTCAGTGACGCGAACTCCCGGTTTGCCCGGAGAGGCCGAAAATCAGATATGCTTCTGCGCGTGACAATGTAAACGCCGATGATCCTTGCCTCCAACCAAATCCGCCTTTCCGCCACTGACCTCGCTAATCATCTCGCCTGCCATCACGTAACGACGCTAGACCTCGCCGTCGCTCGCGGTGAACGCACTGCTCCCGCCTGGCGCTCGCCCGACTTGCGCATCATCCAGGAACTTGGACTGCGCCATGAGACCTCATATTTCGAATCCTTGCGCGCCACGGGCATCGATTTCGTCGACTTGCGCGAAACCAAAAACGAGTCGCAAGCCGTCGCGGAAACTCGTTCCTGCATGGAACGCGGCAACGACGCCATCGCGCAAGGCGCGCTCGCCTCTACTGGCTGGTTCGGCCGCCCCGATCTGCTGCGAAAAGTGGAAAAGCCCGGCAATTTCGGCAACTGGTCCTACGAGGCCTACGACTGCAAGCTCTCCCGCGAGACGAAAGCCACCACAATTCTTCAGCTCGCCCTCTATTCCGATTTGCTCGCGCAAAGTCAGGGTACCCAGCCCGAGTCGATGCACGTCGTTCTCCCCGGCCAGCCTTTCCAGCACGAAACCTATCGCTTTGCCGAATATGCCGCCTACTACCGCTACGTTCGGGCGCGCCTTGAAAAAGTCTGCGGCAACAGTCAGCACGAAAACACCTATCCCGAGCCTTGCGTGCATTGCGACGTCTGCCGCTGGTTTCGAGAATGCGACGCGCGTCGCCGTGGCGATGACCATCTCTCGCTCGTCGCCGGCATCGCGCGCCTCCAGCGCACTCAGCTGGTTGGGTGGCAGATCGAAACGATGGCCAAGCTCGCCGAGCTGCCGATTCCGCTGAAGAAAAAGCCGCTCCACGGTTCGCGAGAAGGATACGAACGCGTTCGAGAGCAGGCGCGCCTGCAAGTCGCCGGCCGCACGACGCAGCGCCACGTGCATGAAATGCTCCCGATTGCAGAGGGAACCGGCCTCTGCAAATTGCCGGAACCTTCTCCCCGCGACATCTTTGTCGATCTCGAAGGTGATCCTTTCGCGGGCGTCTGCGGACTGCAATATCTCTTCGGATTCGTCTCCCTCACCAGCTCCAGCGAATTGGCTTATGAAAAGAGATGGGCGCTGAGTCCGGCGGAAGAAAAACAGGCGTTCGAGTGGCTGGTGGACGAAATCATGGGCCGCTGGCAGGAAAATCCCGCGATGCACGTCTATCATTTCGGCGCTTACGAGCCGAGCGCATTCAAGCGCCTCATGGGCATCCATACCACGCGCGAAGACGAGATCGACCGCATGCTGCGCGCCCACTTGTTCGTCGATCTCCACACGATTTTGAAGCAGGCCGCGCGAGCCGGCGTCGAGGAATATTCCCTGAAAGCGATCGAGAAGTTCTACGAATTCCCGCGAAGCATTCCGGCCGACGAATCCCGCGCGGCCATGCGCTACGTCGAGCACAGTCTCGAACTCGGCCGCGCAACGGAGGTGCCGGAGAAATATCGCGAATCCCTCGAAGCCTACAATGGCGATGATTGTCGTTCCGCGGCCAAGCTCCGGGATTGGCTAGAAGTCGAACGCCAGACGTTAGTCGGCGCCGGAGCGCAGATTCCCAGGCTGTCTCTCGGCGATGGCGCTCCCCCCGAGGAATTGGACGAACGCCAGAAACGCGTCGCGGCATTGGTGGCGGAGCTTCTTGCCGATATTCCCGCCGACCCTGCGGATCGTTCGAACGACCAATCCGCGCGATGGATGCTCGCCCAGCTTCTTGATTGGCATCGCCGCGAGAGCAAGGCGAGTTGGTGGGAAGGCTACCGTCTCGAAGAATTAGATGACGAAGCCCTCATGGACGAGCGCGCCGGCCTTTCCGGCTTGCGTTTCGTGCAACGCCTCGGCATCGAGCGAAAAATCCCCGTCGATCGCTACTCCTTCGAGAAACAAGACACTGAAATCCGCGTCGATAAGGACGTCTACTCCCGCGGCGGAGAAAAGTTCGGCCGCGTCGTCGCTCTCGATCTCCGCGCGCGCACCATCGACGTCAAAAAAATGAAGAAAAACGCGGAGACGCATCCGACCGCGATTTATATGTGGGACAGGGCGTACGACACCCCAAAACATGCCGACGCGCTGTTTCAGATTGGCGCTTGGGTCAAAGAGCATCAGATCGATGCCAAAGGGCTTTATCGGGCTGCGCGCGATTTACTCCTGCGCAAGCCTCCACGCCTCTCTAACGGCATGACCATCGCTGCGAAACTCGGCGAAGACGCGGTCGCGAACGCCTGCCGCATCGCATCTGCTCTCGATCAGTCCGTTTTTGCGATTCAGGGCCCTCCCGGTGCCGGCAAGACCTACACCGGCGCGCGCATGATTTGCCGGCTCGTTAAGCAGGGGAAAAAAGTTGGAATCACCGCCTTGAGCTACAAAGTCATCCGCAAACTGCTCGACGAAGTGTGCGATGCCGCCCGTGAGGACAAAATCGAAATCCGCCGATGCGTTCTCAAGGTGACCGATCTCACCGACCACGAGGAAGCGGAAGGCGTTGCGATTACTGACGATGACGATGTGCCTCTCAACGCGCTCCGTTCAGGCGCAGCTAAGATCGTCGCCGGCACCTCATGGCTTTGGACCCGGCCCGAATATTCCGAATCCGTCGACGTCTTGTTCATCGACGAAGCCGGCCAGATGTCGCTCGCGGATGTGATTGCCGTGTCACAGGCGGCTCACAACGTCGTCCTGATCGGCGATCCGCAGCAATTGGATCGTCCACTAAAGGGAAGCCATCCTCCCGGCGCGGAAAAGTCTGCTCTCGAGCACTTGCTTGGCAATCACAAAACGATTCCCGACACGATGGGACTATTGCTTCCCGAAACCTGGCGCATGCACCCTGCGATTTGCGAATTCACCTCTGAGTTATTTTACGAAGGGCGCTTGGGAGCCAGGGATTTCAATCGCAATCGCCTGCTGGAAGGGCATCCGTGGCTCAATGGCGCGGGCTTGTGGTTTGTGCCGGTCATGCATGAAGGGAATCGAAATTCGTCGCCCGAAGAAGTGGAAGTGGTCACCAGGATCGTTGAAACCTTGTTAGTGTCAGGCGTGGATTGGTTCTACGGCGTCGGTAACAAGCGGCCCCTGAAACCCGAAGACATTCTCATCGTCGCGTCATACAACGCGCAAGTCTCTGATCTACTCGAGCGCATGCCTGGAGCAAACGTTGGCACTGTGGACAAGTTCCAGGGCCAGCAGGCGGCGATCGTGATTTATTCGCTGACCACATCGTCCCCCGAAGACGCGCCGCGCGGCATGGAGTTTCTGTACAGCCTCAATCGATTGAACGTGGCTACGTCGCGTGCGATGTCCAACGTAATTGTGGTGGGCAGTCCGAAGCTGCTCGAGCCCGAGTGCAAGACGCCGCGTCAGATGCAGTTGGCCAACGCCCTCTGCCGTTACCTGGAACTAGCCACCACCATCACACCCTCGGATCTGTGAGCGGCAGGGTTGGGAAGGGTGCGTGGCACAGGCACTCTTGCCTGTGCTCCTTGCCTCTTCCTTGTGTCCACTCAATTCTCTCAGCCCTCTCAGGGGAAATGTTTTGCCATGGAACCTGGTCCCGCCGTTCGGCGTATTTACTTGCAAAGGACCGATGGTAGATTCATCCGCAAGGGGGGGCTATGGAGAGTTGGAAGCAGCATCTCAAGTTTGCCGTGCGGCAGCTATGGCGTAATCCTGGATTTACCCTGACGGTCATCGTCACGCTGGCCCTCTCCATCGGCGCCAACACCGCGATCTTCTCCCTGGTGAATGCGCTTATGCTTAGGAGCCTGCCCTATTCGCATCCCGAACGGATGGGCGCGATCTACACACGCGTCACCGGCCCCAGGGCCTCCGACGAACGGCACAACCTAAACGGTGAGCAATGGGAGCTGCTACGCGATAATGTTCCGGCATTGATCTCCGCTGTTTCGGGAGGCACGTCAGGGGTCAACCTCCGGGCCGGTTCGCACGTTGAGTACGTACATGATGGGCGCATCTCGGCCCATTACCTCGACGTTCTGGCTCTTCAGCCCCTTATCGGTCGCAATCTCTCTGAGGATGAGGACCGTCCGCACGGACCCCAGGCCGTCATTCTCAGCTATAACCTGTGGCACAGCGTCTTCGGCTCAGACCGAGGGATCCTTGGCCAGACGATTCTGCTGAGGAGCGAGCCCTATACGGTTGTCGGCGTGCTGCCGCAGGGCGCGACGACTCCCTTAAACGCCGACGTGTACACCCCGCTCCAACCCAGCCGCGACGGCGAAGGTGGCGGAACTAACTTTGAGGCCATCATCCGGCTCCGCGATGGCGCCAACTGGGAGCAGGCGAATGCCGAGATCAACCGCTCCTGGTCTCTCCGCGCCAATCGCTTTGAATTAGGGAACAACCCCGGCGCGCAGGTGACCTACTATTCCGTTCCGCTCCAGAAAGGCGAAACGGAGTCCCTACGCCCGCAGCTGCTGGCGCTAATGCTCGCCGCTGGCTTCATCTTGTTAATCGCCTGCGCCAATCTGGCCGGGTTGACGCTGGTCCGCATGCTGCGTCGCACCTCAGAAGTGGCCACGCGGCTGGCGCTGGGAGCCTCGCACTGGCAGATCCAGAAGCAGTTCTGGGTGGAAAACCT
>Ga0073928_10004852_pt1 | contig 19398 bp, 12 predicted proteins | sample PaiPotPPA55metaG_FD_76969 | JGI IMG/M metagenome (GOLD analysis project Ga0073928, IMG submission 76969) | Iron sulfur acid spring bacterial and archeal communities from Banff, Canada, to study Microbial Dark Matter (Phase II) - Paint Pots PPA... ...
AGAACTCATGTCGCGGGAAGAGCAGAAATTCGCCGCTGATCACCCGAAATCGGTCGCTCTCTACGAGCGCGCGCAACGCTCACTCCTCGGCGGCGTGCCCATGAACTGGATGAAAAAATGGGCAGGCAAGTCTCCGATTTTCGTCGCCGACGCTCACGGCGCCCATTTCATCGACGTTGACGGCCATGAATACGTCGATCTCTGCCTTGGCGACACCGGCGCGATGACGGGCCACTCTCCCCCCGCCGCAGTCGAAGCCATCGCGCGACAATCCAAGCAGGGAATCACTTTCATGCTTCCCACCGAAGACGCGCTCTGGGTGGGCGAAGAACTAGCGCGCCGCTTCGGCCTGCCGTACTGGCAATTCACGCTCACCGCCACCGACGCGAATCGCTTTGCCATTCGCATCGCGCGCGAAATCACCAGCCGCCACAAAATTCTCGTTTACAACTATTGCTACCACGGCACGGTCGACGAAAGCTTCATCTCCATCCACGAAGGCAAGCCCGGCCCGCGCCGCGGCAACATCGGCCCTCCCGTAAATCCCACAGAGACCACCCGAGTCGTCGAATTCAACGATCTCGATGCTCTCGACGCCGCGCTCGACGATCTAAACGTCGCTTGCATTCTCGCCGAACCCGTTATGACCAATGTCGGCATCGTCCATCCTGATCCCGGCTACTGGCACAAAGCCGCCGAACTCGCGCGCCGCTATCAAACTCTCCTCATCCTCGACGAAACGCACACCCTCTGCGCCGGCCCGGGAGGCTACACGCGCGAGCACGACCTGCACCCGGATATCCTGGTAGTAGGGAAGCCCCTAGCAAGCGGCGTTCCCGCCGCCACTTACGGTTGCACCGAATCGGTCGCGCGACGCATCTCGATGCGCATTCAACTCGAGGATTGCGACACGGGCGGCATAGGCGGCACTCTCGCCGGCAACGCTCTTTCGCTAGCCGCCATGCGCGCCACACTCGAACATGTCCTCACGCCCGCCGCGTTCGAGCATATGATTCCGCTAGCCGAACGGTTCGCAGACGGCGTGGCAACCGCGATTGCGGCTGCAGGTCTGCCCTGGCACGTCACGCGCCTCGGCTGCCGCGCCGAATATCTTTTCTACCCGCATCCTCCGCGCAACGGAGGCGAAGCCGCCGCCGCAATGGACTTCGAACTCGAGCGCTTCATGCACCTCTACGCGCTGAATCGCGGCATCCTCCTCACCCCCTTCCACAACATGGCGCTGATGTCCCCGGCCACCACCGCCGAAGACGTGGATCTCCACACGCAAGTCTTCAATTCCGCCGTCCGCGAATTGATCTGAACACTCCCCTCGCGCTAATCCACCAGCCGCCGAAACCACGGGCCCGGTGTAGATTTCCCTCCATTTGCCTTTCCTTTTTTGCTATTCGCACCCTAAAAATGGCCGCTCGATGCTGCCGGATTGCCAATCACGGCCGCACTCTGCTAGCGTAATTCGGTTATGATGACGATGAAATACAAACAAGGTGCCCGAGCGGCGACCGCTTCGCTCGCGCAACCTTTCTCCCCGGGCTCCAACCTGCCCGGTATTTCACTTTTTCTAATCGGCACTGCCGCCGATTAGAATTCGCCGTAAGTCATTGGAAACAAACGAAGACCCAACATTCTAATCGGCGGAAATCGGCACATATTAATTTTACCTGCCGTCTCTCGCCGTTGCCTTGTCTCAACCCGCTCCCAGGCGATAGAATCATCACTTCAGGGACAGCTCCCGGAGGCCTGCTATGACATCTCCAGCCACAAGCCTGCATCGCGGCGAATTTCAAAACGAGCCATTCATCGATTTTTCGAAGGCCGAAAACGCGAAGGCCATGCAGGACGCTCTGCGCCAGGTAAAGGGCATGTTCGGTCGCGAGTACCCGCTGACGATCGGTGGTGAGAAAATCACCACCGTCGACAAAATCAGGTCGCATAATCCTTCGCACCCTGCCGATATCATCGGAATCTTCCAGAAAGCCAACGTAGACATGGCCAACAAAGCGGTCGAAGCGGCCCATCGCGCGTTCGACCGCTGGAAGCGAGTGCCCGCGGAAGAGCGCGTCGCGTGCGCGTATCGCGCTGCGGATATTTTGCGCAGGCGCCGCTTCGAGCTCGACGCCTGGCTGTGCTACGAAATCGGCAAGACCTGGCCCGAAGCCGACGCCGACATCGCCGAGTTGATCGACTTCTGCGAATACTACGGCCGCGAAGCGCTGCGCCTGGCCGCGCCGCAAAAGCTAACGCCGATGCGCGGCGAAAAAAACTACCTGAAATACATTCCTCTCGGCGTCGGCGTGATCATTCCGCCGTGGAATTTTGCCGCCGCCATCATGGGCGGCATGACGCTCGCGGCGGTCGTCACCGGCAACACCGCCATCGTGAAGCCGTCGAGCGATTCGCCGACGATTGCCGCAATTTTTATCGATATCCTCTACGAAGCGGGCATTCCGCGCGATGTAGTGAGTTTCTTCACCGGTCCGGGCAGTTCAGCTGGCGAAGCCCTCGTCACGCATCCCAAAACGCGCTTTATCGCTTTCACGGGTTCCAAGGAAGCAGGTCTGCGCATCAGCGAGCAGGCGTCGAAGGCGCAGCCGGGACAAGTCTGGATCAAGCGCACGGTCCTCGAAATGGGCGGCAAGGACGCAATCATTGTTGACGAAGAGGCCGATCTCGAAGCCGCCGTCGAAGGCGTCGCGCTTTCCGCGTTCGGCTATCAAGGACAGAAATGTTCGGCGTGTTCGCGCGCCATCGTCTCCGAAAAAGTCTACGACACATTCCTCGAAAAGCTCGTCGAGCGCGTAAAGAAAATCAAAGTGGGTTCTATCGAGGATCCTGCCAATTACATGGGTCCGGTAATCAACGAAGCCGCGATGAAAACCATCCTCGGCTACGTCGATCAAGGCAAGAAAGAAGGACGCCTCATCACCGGCGGCAAACGCTCCGGCGCCGACGGCTTTTTCATCGAGCCAACCGTGATCGCAGACGTCGACCGCAAAGCGCGAATCTTCCAGGAAGAAATTTTCGGCCCGGTGCTCGCCGTAACCAAGGCAAAGGATTTCGACGACGCGCTCGCCATGGCCAACGACACCGAGTTTGGCCTAACCGGCGCCGTCTATTCCCAGAACGCAAAAAAAATCGAACGCGCCGAAGAAGAATTTCACGTCGGTAACCTCTACATGAACCGGAAGTGCACCGGTGCAATGGTCGGAGCGCATCCGTTCGGAGGCTTCAATATGTCCGGTACGGACTCGAAATCAGGCGGGCAGGATTATCTCCTTCTGTTCTTGCAAGCGAAGACCGTCGCGGAAAAAATCGGCGCCACGAAATAGCCAATCATGTCAACGCGCTGGCGCGATCTCAGGATTCGGCTTCAAGCCGAATCCCCAGCGCAGGATCGCGTAAGCCGCCGGACCCGTCGCCAGCAGCCACGGCGCGTATCGGAAAACGTAGTCCTCGCTCTGCATCACTTTGATCGCGCAGAGAATCAAGGGAAAAATCAAAACGTATGCCATTCCCGCCGCGCCGCCCGGGATCCGGAAGCTTCGTGGCGCGCTCGGCAATTTCTGACGCATGCGCCACGCCGCGAAAAGCGTCAGCAACGTCGTCGCGATGCGCGTCCAAATATAAATATTCACGAGATCTTCGACGGGATATTTCGCCAGGATGCAGTAAACAATCGTCGACACTACGATCGCGCGCGCCGGCGTTTGAAAGCGCGAATGGATTTTGCCGAGCCACGCGGGCAAGTAGCCGTCCTGCGCCATCGTCGCAGGAATGCGCGTGGTGTAGAGGATCGTGCTGTTCGACAGCGAAAACGTTCCAATCATCGCGGCGATCAGCATCGCCGCTCCCAGCCATTCGCCACCGATCAGCCGCGACGCCGTCACGATGTAATCGGTTTTCCACTCCTGCCAGTTTCCCAGCGCCGCGAGCGCGAACGTAGTCGGCATGATGTACGTGAGGACGTTCATCGGCGTGTTCCACGCGAGAAGGCGAACAAAAGTCTTTTGCGCGTCCTTCATTTCGCCCGTCATGCTCGAGAGCTGCTCGTAGCCTGCGTAATTCCACATCGCCAGCGCGAGCCCCTTGCCGAACACGCCGCTAAACGGTTTTCCAGGCGGAGTAAACGGAAGCACCGGATTGTAGTGCCAGTGAAAAACCGACACGATGCACAGCCACGCCACGGGAATCAGCACTGCGACGAGCAGGGCCACCGAAAGCCATCCGGCGATTTGAATTCCTCGCGCGTTCAAATACGCAAGCAGGCACAGCGCGATGCACGCACCGGCCCATTTGAGATTGCCCGTCAAGCCCGGGAAATAAGAGCTGAGGTAATCCATCAGCAGCACGCCGTACAAGCTGTTCAGCAGAAATGTGCCAGTCCAATTCCACCAGCCACATTGAAATCCCCAGAAATCGCCGAACGCGGCGCGGCTCCATCGATAAAACCCGCCCTGGACGGGAAGGATGCTGTTGAGTTCCGCCGACGCGAACGAAATAGGAATGCTCCAGAACAGCGGAACGAACGTCAGGAACACGAGCGCCATTCCTGGCCCGGAGCTGTGAAAGATTTCTTCGTAACCGAACGGCCCTCCGGCTGTGTATCCGTAAAACAGGGCGAGCAAGGGAATGAACCCGATTTGGCGGAGACCGGTGTTTTGGGACGATGCCGTCGGCCGATTTTCCGGAGTGTTCTCGTGCGAGGAAGGCGGCATCTAGGCAGGCGCGACCGTAAAAACGTGCGCTTGATACGCTTCGAGACGCACGAAGAGCCCTACATCGTGGAGTTCTTCACCTGCGCGCCGGTAGCGAGCTTCGTTCAGCTCGTCGTTGAAGATGTATTCCCGCTTCGCCAGCACGCGATCGCCGAGGCGCAAGCGGCCTTGCGACGGGTTTCCCGCCAGATTCACAACGATCACTTTCCACGCCTTGGCGGATTTCCATTCGTAGGCGATCAGATTCCAGGAAGAGGAGTCGCCCTCGGGCGCGATTTCCAGCACGCTCCACTTTCCATCGTGAAGGACGTCGTCGTTGGTGATTCGAAGAATTTTCTGAAAGAACGCCGTGCTCACCGGATCGGGAGGTTCGTCGGCCACCATGCGCAGAAAGATAGGAGTTCGATTCTTCAAGCCTTCGAGTTCGCCTTGATGGTAGAAGCGCAGCCCGGGAAGCGTGCCCATGAGCGTCCCAACGGCGTTCAGGCGCTCATTGCCAAAAGTAGAAGCGCGGCGCGGTTCGTCGTGATTCTCGAGAAAACGCGCACGCTGGCTGTTGAATTCGAGTCCCGCGCCGAGGCGTCCGCGCACATCGCCGATGCGCGTGTCGCGAACTTCGTCGTAAAGCTCCTTGTCGTAGACGTAGGAGAATCCCAGGTCAAGCAAGCGCGGCTCGGTTCCCCAGTAGCATTCGGCCAGCAGGATCAGTTCGGGCACGGCCGCGTGCGCTTCGGCCCAAAATTCCTGCAGCGGGCGCGGAGCATTTCCCAGCAGCTGCCCCCACACGTTCTCGAAAATGTCGGTGAGCTGCAGCATGGCCATGTCGCAGCGGACGCCGTCGCAGTGGCGCGCAATTTCGCGAAGCACGTCGATCATCGCCGCGCGCATCGCGGGCTGAAAATAATTGAGTTGCACCACGTCTTTCCACGGCGGGAAGTAGGGGTCCCTGCCGAGCGCGATAAAGCAGCCGCCGTCATCGGTATCGCCCGGAGAAAACGCGGTGGGATTCTGAATATAGTCGTCGAGCGATCCCAGTACAAAAAATTCGGGGTGATTGCGCGTCCACAAGTGATCCGGCGACATGTGATTTCCCACGAAGTCGAGGAACAGCGCCATCCCGCGGGTGCGCAGTTTCTCGCGAACGCCGTCAAGCGCGTCCCAAGTCCCGATGCGCGGGTCCGGCGAATAGTCCATCACCGCGTAAGGCGACCCGACGATGTCCCCCGGCTTCCAGTGCGGCAGCGCAAGCGAGTACGCCGCAAAATTGCCCGGATCGGTGAGCATCACGCGGCGCGATTCCGGACTGCGCTTCCACACGCCCATCAGCCATACGATGTCGAACCCCATCTGCGCGAGCGCATCCCACTCCGCATCCGGAACTTCCGCAAGCGTGATTTTCTTGCCGAGCCGTTTCGAAAGCTGCTCGAGCCAAACCCATGTGTTTATCTCGTACAAGTGCGGGTGAGGGCGCAGACGGGGACTTCGCGAACGGGCAGCCTTGGGCGGCATTGCGAAACAGAGACTAATTGGCGCGGTGCCGCAAGTCAACAGCGAGCCGTCGTCACGCCTGGTAATCCTCGCGGGATCGTGAACCATTCCGGGTGTGGCAGTTCCATCCTGCGCTTGATACCATTCGGCGGCTCTGCAAGGTGATACTCTGACCCGCCCATGACGCTAACTCCGGCCACAAAGATCGGTAACTACGAAACCACTGCGACGCCCGCGGGAGTGACCGCCATTATAGATGCGCGCATGACCCCTGACGGCGAGGCGTACGCGTATTCCTACGACAGAGAATTGTCGGATCTTTTTCAGGTTGAAGGCGTGCGATGAGCTTGGGCGCAAACGCTCGCGTTCGACTCGCCACACTTGTCTTCAATGCGCTGTTATTCTGCACTGCGGCGTTGTCGTGTGCTTCATTGTCGCCGTTCGTCGTGCTGGCGCAAAATCCCACTACCGCGCCGTCCGAAGCGGCGGCGAGCGGCAAGCACAATATGACGATGGAAGATTTCTTGCACATCAAGGAAATCGAGGATGCGCAGATCAGTCCGGAAGGGAAGTGGGTGGCGTACAGGGTTGGAACGAACAACCTCAAGGATGACAAATACAAAAAAAGAATCTGGATGGTTTCCACGTCTGGCGGCGAGGCGCTCCCGCTTACCCGGGAATCGGAATCGTCGTCGCATCCGCGGTGGAGCAACGATGGAAAGTACACCGCGTTTCTTTCCGCTCATGAGGAAGGCAAGAGCGGAGAAGAAAGCAAGAAACAAGTTTGGACGTTGCGCCGGGAAGGCGGCGAGGCCGAGCAGCTCACCGACACGGTTCAGGATGTCGATGATTTTGTGTGGTCGCCTTCGGGAGACCGTCTGGTTCTCGTGCTGAAGGATCCCACGCCCGAAGAGATCGAAGCTGCGAAGAACAGAGACAAAGAGAAAGACAGCGACGCGGAAGATGCGAAGCCCAAGCCGCGGCCCTGGGTGATCGATCGCCTGCGTTTCAAGGAGGATGAGATCGGCTATCTCGACCGGCGGCGAAAGCACCTCTACGTTTTTGTACTGGCCGACCACAAGCTGACGCAAATCACTTCCGGAGACTATGACGACGAACAGCCGGCGTGGTCGCCGGATGGACGCTCAATCGCGTTCACCAGCAATCGAACCGAAAACCCGGACACCAATTTCAACACGGATATCTGGGTTGTGAAAGCGGACAACACGGACCAGGGGAAGTCGCTCCTTCGCGTGACCACGAAACCCGGCACATACGAATCTCCCACTTGGTCGCCGGATGGAAAGTGGATCGCGTTTACAAGCCAGATCGAGCCGAAACTTTTCTGGTACGCCACGGCCCATCTATCGATCGCTTCGGTAACGGGCGGCGAAGAAAAGGTGCTGACCCGGAAGCTCGATCGAAATGTGACTTCGCCGCGATTTTCACCGGACGGGAAATGGATTTATTTCATCGACACGGACGATGGAACGCAGGATTTGCTGCGAATACCAGCCGCGGGCGGCGAAATATCGCGAGTGATCGCCGAGCGCCACATGGTGAATTCGTTTTCGATGACGGCGGACGGCACGCTGGCCGCGGCGATCTCGGGCGTTTCGCAACCCGCTGAAATTTATCTGCTCTCGGCGAGCCGCGAGCTGCGCAAGCTGACCACTACAAACGACGCGCTCCTGGCGCAGCTCCGGCTGCCCGAAGTCGAGTACGTGCACTTCAAAAGCAAGGACGGCACGAGCGTGGCCGGATACCTCTACAAGCCGGTAGACTACAAACCCGGAGTTCGCTATCCGGCGATTCTGCGCTTGCATGGCGGCCCGACGCTGGCCTACCTCGAGGAGTTCATTCCCGATCCACAGTTCCTCGCTGCGAACGGTTACGTTGTGCTCGCGCCGAATCCGCGCGGTTCGATCGGGTACGGGGAAGATTTCTGCAAAGCGATTTTCGCCGACTGGGGCAAGAAGGATTATGAGGACGACATGGCGATGGTGGATTACGCGGTGGCGCAAGGCATTGCCGATCCGGACCGTCTCGGCGTGGGAGGGCACTCGTACGGTGCGATGTCGACGAATTTTATCATCGCGCAAACGAACCGCTTCAAAGCGGCTCTGTCAAACGCGGGCGAATTTCTTTACGTCACAAATTGGGGCGCCGACGAGTACGTCCGGGAGTGGGAGTACGAGCTGGGTCTGCCGTGGGAGAACCGCGCGCAGTGGGAAAAGCTGTCGATGTTCAATTCGGCTACAAAAATAAAAACGCCGACGCTGATAACGGGCGGCGACATCGATTGGAACGTGCCCATCGCGAACAGCGAGCAGATGTATGCGACGCTGAAGCGGCTCGGCGTTCCGACAATGCTGATCGTCTATCCCGGCGAATATCACGACTTCGTGCGGCCGTCGTTTGTCGCTGACCTCCGAATCCGCATGCTGTTCTGGTTCAACCACTACATCAAAGGCGAAGGACCGGCCGCGCCACCGCAAAAATCCTCCGAGTAGTTTTTCATTATCGCTTCGCCACCGAATCGATGAAGCTGCGGACGTTTGACGAAAGCTTGTCGTGATCCTCCTCGTGCAGGTACATCATATGGCCCGCATTGTAGTAATCGAGGTGAATGTTCTGGCGCAGATCGCCGGGAAGCAGCAGGCGATCCATGGTGAATTCGGTGGCGAAAAACGGAGTGGCCATGTCGTAAAAACCATTTTCGACTTGTACTTGCAGATGGGGATTCGAGATGAGCGCCTGAATCAAGTCGGGCTCCACGTTGGGCGCGCCTGGAAAACCGCCGCCGTCGCCGGCATGTTTCCAATCCCAGTTGCCGCCGATTTCAAAATTGAGAATGTTGTAGGTTTTCTCGGTGCTGAATTTGAGTTCCTCGCGAAGATAGCTGTTGATAGCGGCGGCGAAACCGCCGGCCACGGCGGTGTAGGAGGGATCGGACTCCGCGTTCTCCGCGAGCCGGTCGTAGGTGGGTCCCGTAAAGCGGGAATCGTAGCGGCCGATGGTGAGTCCGCGGCTGCGCTGGAGTTCGGCGCGGAATTGTCCTAGAGTGACGCGCAAATCGGCTTTGACGATGTAGTCCTCGCTCAGGCCGGTGAAGCGCGCGAGCTTTTTCGCGATGTCGGATCTTTCGGCGTCGCTGAGATGCGAACCTTTCATCAGCGCGGCAGCGTACTCGGTGGAAGCGAACTGGCGAGCTTCGGTGAGGAACACGTTCAAATCGTCCGGGCGCGGATTGAGGACGTTGTGGACCCAAGCCGTGGCGGCGTAGCTGGGAACGTAGAAAATGTAGGTCATGTTGTTGCCCGCGCTGAACGAGAGGGTTCCGGCGTCGAGCACACTGGAGATGAGGACGATGCCGTTGATGTACATCGAATCGTGCGTCTGAAGATAATTTCCGAGCGCGATCGAGCGGAAGGTGCCGTAGCTTTCGCCGATTAGAAATTTCGGGGAGTTCCAGCGGTTGTTGCGGGCGACATAGGTGGTGATGAACTGCGCGAGCGAATGGACGTCCTGATCGACGCCCCAGAAGTCCTTGTTTTGACCTTTGCCCACGGCGCGGCTGAATCCTGTGCCGACGGGATCGATGAAGACGAGATCGGCTTTGTCGAGCAGGCAGCCGGAATTGTCCGCGATTTTGTATGGCGGCGGAGGAGTGGGCGCGGCTTCGGCGGTGACGATGCGGCGCGGGCCGAACGCGCCCATGTGCAGCCAGACGGAAGAGGAGCCGGGGCCGCCGTTGTAGACGAATGCGAGCGGGCGCTGCGACATGTCTTTCGAGTCGGCGCGCGTGTAGGCGATGGAGAAGATGCTGCCGGTGGGCTCGCCTTTGTCGTCTTTGAGGAGAGTGGTTGACGCCGTCGCCTTGTAATTGATGGCCTGGCCGCCGAGCCGGATTGTGTGGTCGGTGGCCGAGGACTCTTCTTTGGGCGGTGCCTGCTCGGCGGGTTTTGCTTCGGCGGGCTTGGCGTCTTTCGGCTGATCCTGCGCGGCGAGCTGCGCGGCTTGAGGAAAGAGCATCGTCAACGACAGCGCGGCGAGTCCCAGCATTTTCTTTAACTTCTTCGTTTTCATCCTTCTATTCATCGGGGGCGCTCCGGTAATGCAATCGTCGGTTAGACGCATCAATTTGCGGATGGATTCTACGCACTGGGAGCGCGATAAGTCAAAAGTGCGCAGGGCGATCTTGCGACGATTAAATATGGAGTGGCCGGGAGCATCAAAACGCGAAAAGCAGATTTTACGAGAGAGATCCCTCGGCTCCCGTCGGTCGCGCAGGACGACGACCTTGGTCATGTCGTCATTTGTTGCGATTAGACGTGCAGCTCGTAGTGATTTTGCAGGGCTTAAGTGGGTTTCTAATCGCATAATGTTGCGATTAGAAATGCTGTTTTCGATTGAAGAGGGGTGATGAGCGGATGACTCATCCCGCAAGCTCCCGCCTGCGCGGCGGGCAGGACCGCCAAGAGACATGTTGCGGCGGGCAAGCCCCTCGCCGGAGAACTGGGAGTCTCCACAATCGAGTGTTCCGTCTACCATCTCAGTTTCGCCCTTCTTTTTCTTTGTTTTTTACTTCGGGTGCGATTTACTCGCGGGCAAAGGTCTGATCTCCCAGGCTCGCCTGACCGGCGACCTGGGAGCCCTGTTAGGGCGCTCAGAAGCGTGCGCCAGAATCAGCTTAACAGAGACAGGGAAATTTGAAACTGACCTGAATGCCAAAAAAAGTACAGCTGTCCTTATGTACCCATCTTTGACCTAGGACATGCGATGGACTCAATCCGGAGTGGGAGGAGAGCGAGACCCCGCGCCCTTGCAAGAAGCGCAAGGACGCGGCGCCGTTTTTCGTGCCCGCCTGGAATTGAATCCGCGTGAGTGTATGGACGATGCGCTGTTCCCCGGTATGCCCGGGATAGGCCCCGGAGCGACCCACCCGCCATCGCATCCGTTTCCAGGTAAGGGCAGATTCGGGCTATCTTTAGCATTTTGTTCAGGCGTTAGCCCAGCCCTAAGTCAGGACTTCACCGGATGGTGTTGACCGTAGTATTGAATTAAGCTCCTATCCAAGATGCGAAGGGCAGCAATCTGAATTGCAACTAATTTCGCCAGATATGCCCACTCGCTAGACAAAAACAGGTGAAATATGTGTCAAAGAAGTTGTCCCGTCTGCCGGCAACCACTCGAAAAGAAACATCCCGCCGATACAGTCCCCTGTCCTTGCGGAAGGTACGTTTGGAAAGGCTAGCGCCAGCCACCGCAATAGAACTCGGTTAGCCTTCTTTCGGCACTCTACCGAACGAAGGCCAGCCACCCGAGACTGAATCCCTCCATTCCATTCGCTCGCAACACCCAAGTGGTTTAGTGGACCTCGGCAGCGCCTCTTCGTTGGAGTCTACTAGTCTGTTTGCATCAATATGACGGGGATCGTGAACTCAGCAACGGCTTTGATTAAGTGGCGCGACGCACTCTTTGCGCTCCACGTTAGAAATCCTGCGCAATCGACGACCTCAGGCCTAAAACACGAAAACTCTCTTTGGGAACGCGGCGAAGGCAAGCCGATGTGGCGCTCAGGCCGATTTTGCGTTTTGCGCGTGGGGGAAGCCGACCAGGTAGGTGATTGGGAGGACGTGAAGAGCGCGGTTCTCTTCGCCGATCTGCCACTGATAATTCTGAGCGGGGAGGTTGCGCGTCAGACGCAAGAGAGTGGACGTTGAGTAGGCGCGCAGGCAGGAGACGACGCCGTCGTAGAACAAGACGAAAGGGATGACCGGAAGGATATAGGTCCAGAACAGGCGCGAGAAACGGAACGGGCGAATGAAGGGACTGACGAGAAGCGACATGAGCGGCATGGCGGCAACGAGAATAATCGTTAGTGGATGGCGTCTGGCAGCTTCGAAGATGCCGACGCCCTGGCCATTGTTAACGGCGTTGAGAAGAATCGCTGCGGCTTGCTGCGAATCGAAGTGATGGTAGGAACTGAAAATGGTGCGAAAGCCCTTGAGGTGCGGCGGCAGACTAGCGGCGTCAATGGGGTCGGCGGAATAATTTATCTTTCCGTGCGAGGCCCGACGCACTTCTTTGAGAGTAACGACGTTCGGGTACTTGTCCGTTAAATAGACATCGATGGCCTGATGCTTTTGTTGTTCGAGAATCGGTTGAATGCGGAGCCACGGGCCTCCTGCGCCGGAGCACAGGTCAACGATTCGATGAGTGCCGGCGGATTCCAGAGCGCTGTTCAGGCGCGGAACGATGGGATCGTAGACGCCGCCAAGATTCATGATGAACTGAAGAGCGTCGGTGACGCCGTCGCGAAAGGATCGCGGGAACCAGGGCTGGTCGTGGAACTCGATCCACTGCATCCGTTTTTCCTTTTCTCGCGAACGAGCAGTTTACTTCTTTGTTTCCGTTTTGGCCGGCGCGGCGGGATGCACTTTGCCGAAGTCTTTCATGTAGACGCGCAGGCCAAAGGTTGCGGTGAATTTTGAGTAGCCCGGGACTAGCTGGTCCTTGTAATGATCGAGATCGAAGTCAAATGGGTCCTCGGGATTCATATCAATTAGGGTCATATCGGCGTCCGCCATGGTCAGTTTGCCGAAGCGAAGCTGGTTGCCCCAATAGGCCATATAGTTCGCGGCCGGCACACGCTTGAGCTGGATCTTTGCGGGATCGCCCATCACTTCGACGAGGTTCTGGCCTTCGATGCGAATGGCGGTGATGTTTCCTTGAATGTGCGGCGGCGGAAGAACCAGGCCCAGGTCCATGATCATATCGTCGCCATCGGCGGAGATTCCCGGCATCTTGCCGGATTTGATCAAAGCGGCCAGGTCGATTCCGAAAGCGTCCATCAACCCTTTTACTGGAAGGTGCAAAGCCTTGATTTTCTCTGCATGCAGGCGGATTTTTCCGTCCGGAGTGGGACTCAAAGTTCCCGACGTCTCGAAGGGAACATCTCCTTTATCGTGGAGCTTGCCGTTAATTTTGAGGCGGCCTTTGTCGATAGACATGGAAACATCTTTCAGCGGTGAACCATGTTCCGCGAAGACGTAAGAATCGAGAACCTTGGCGAGCGAATCGGTGGCGATGATCATTTCCGCAGAAGTGACTCGGACGTTGTAAGAATTCTTGTCGTCGAGAGTGGGGAATTCGTTCTTGCCGGTGGGGACGATCTCTCCTCTTAAAGTCTTGACGTAGGCCGAGAGGGTGTCGGTGAAGTGGTAGTTAACGTTTCGCATTTGAATCTGCACGGCGTTTGCGTGTTCGGCGGCAGTTTGTGCCGCAGCGGAGAAAGGAACGAGTGTGAATGAGAAAAGGATTGACAGCGCAAACATAACAAGAACTTGAGATTTCGAGAAGACGTGCGGAGTTTTATGGAAGCTCATCGAGGGATTTCCTTTTACCGCGGCCTGCAAGGACGACACACCAGACTCTTTCGACAGAGTAATCAATGACGTAAAGAAATGCGAGTGCAATTTGAATTTGAACGGTGGGAAGAGGAGAGTGCTATTGATTCAATCGGGCACATTCGGGGTTGACGAACGTGAGAGTGATTTCCTCTTCCGAAGCGGCGGAGCCGTCGATTTCTGCAGGCGGCGTTTCGAGCCGTGCGGGGGTGGCGCAATCGAGCCCGGCAGCGTTTGAAGCCGCGCGAAGTTTCGGCGCACGGGAGGGTGCGCGTCGAAGAGCGTGTGAGGGAGAAAGCTCCTCGAATGCGGACACGTTGTAAAGCGCGTCCTGAAGCAACGTCATTTCATAGAGACCTTCTGAGATTTTGCGCACGGCGGGATTGATTCCGTGGGCTGCTTTGGCCATGACGACGGTGCTGCCGGGCGGCGGCGCGCCGTTCCACTTCAAGCGCACGCGAAGGTTGCGGGTTGGAAAAGGGTCGCGGAGTTTGATGTTTACGTGAAGCAATTGCTGGCCGTTTTTGAGCGCGATGGGTTCGGCTAGGGTCGAATCAGTGGTGCCGGGATAAAAGGAGCGCGGGAAGGGGGCGTTGGGGTCCCTGCGGTTCAGGCGATTAAAAACCAGAATGTATTCGCCAGGCCCGACGTGATCGAAATCAAAGACGCCCTTCGCGCCTTGAAAGGTCCAAAGGCCCGAACGAGATTCGTCGTAGTGCCCTGCGCGATAAAGCTCGACGGCTGCCAACGCGAGCGGTTTCCCATCGGGGCCCAAGACGCTGCCGCGAATATGCCCGGTGGGCAGCGCGTCAATGTCGTACTCGTAGCAAGCGCCGCTGGGGAGTTTCAGTGGCGGAAGCGCGCCGGGAAGAGTTTTCAAGGACAACTGGGTGCGGGCGGGCATGGTTGCGGTGAGGGTGTACTCGCCGGCATGCACGTCGTAGAAGGAATAGACGCCATCGTCGTCCGTGCTGGTGGCGAAGCGGTCCAGACGCGAACGCAGCCTGAGCGGAATATTCGGGAGCGCGCCGTTGGCAGAACCGGGTGGATCGCCCGGAGGGGCGCTGCTGGAGTTGGCATCGGGATCGTCGGCATCGTTGTCGGGCGGCCCGAGCATCGGGGGATCGGCGCGGCGTAAGACGCCAAAGACCGACGCGACGCGCTGGCCACTGCGCATAGCGCGCAGTTGAGGAAGAAGGGCATGAGCTTCGGATGCGAGGCGAGTGCCGCTGCAAATCGTGGCGAACAGCCGCGCGTCATCTGATTTGTCCGGTGACTTACGCGGGAAGACGACGTATTGAGCGCCTTTGCGGAAGCGGAAGGCGCAGTCGGCGTCGTCGCCGCCGGAGAAAACATCGATCTCGGCGGAATCGGCTCCGGCGAAATTTTCGTCAACTCGGAAATGATAGCGCGTGACGGGCGTTGGCGCCGCGCTACTGTCGCTGGACGCGGCGTCAGGCGGGAGGGTTGCGTCCGCGCTGGGCGGCGGCTGCGCTTGGACGCGCAGAATTTCGATTTCCATAACGGTGCCGAGAAAAACGGCGTCGTCTCTTTGCAAACCTGGGCACCGGCCTGGCGGCGATGGGGAGCAGGTGCAGGCGCGCGAGCTAACGGGCGCTGCGAGAACCAGCATCCAGAGAAGGAGAACGAACCGCCGAGGCATCACTCCCTATCCTACATTTATTTTTTTCGAAGCGATATGAAATGAGCGCAGGGAAAAATGTTGCTACACTCGGAGCGGGTCCCCAGCCCAACGACTCGAGGGGGAATTATGAAGGCAATTTATAAGGTCTTATTCTTGCTGTTTTGCGTCACAGTCGCGCCACTAGCGGACGCTGATACGGTGACGATGAAGAACGGCGATCGCCTGACGGGAACAGTGACGGGCGCCGATGGAAAGCAATTGACGCTCAAGACGGATTATGCGGGAGAGGTGAAGGTGCAGTGGTCTGCCGTAAAGGAACTGACGACCGAGAAGGCTCTGTACGTGATGATGCCAGACAAGAAAATGGTAAATGGAACGATCACGTCGACCGACACGGAAATTGTGATACATACGGGCCCTGGCGGCGATGTCAGAGTAGCGTTTGCGCAAATTTCCGTGGTGCGATCCATCGAGGATCAAGCGGGATACGAAAAGAGCCTACACCCGAGCTTGCTCGAGGCGTGGAAGGGAGGCGTGAACATTGGTCTGGCGTTTGCGCGCGGGAATAGCGAGACAACAAACCTGAATACCGCGTTCCTTGCGGACCGCAAGACGCTGTCGGATCACATCGCACTTTATCTTTCTTCGCTTTACGCGAACGATGGGCGGCCCGGCGGCGGGGTAACGGCTAACTCGATTCTGGCGGGAGCGCGGTTCGACCGGAATTTGACGAAGCACGTTTTCGCTTTTGTAAGTGGAGATTTCACGCACGACCAATTGCAGGACTTGAATGTCCGCGCGATCTACAGCGGCGGCCTGGGCTTGCACGCGATAAACAACGCGAAGACGACGTTCGATGTCCTGGCCGGCGGCAACTACACGCGGGAAAGCTACAGCGGCAGCGGCGCGACGCCGGGTGTGACCAGAAATCTCGCGGGCGTGACGCTTGGTGAAGATTTCATTCGCAAGCTTGGCAAGTCGGCCGTTTTCACCGAGCACTTTTATTTTTATCCGGATTTGAGCAACACGGGCGAATACCGAATGGCGCTCGATGCGGGAGCCGTCACCAAAATTAACAAATGGCTGGGGTGGCAATTGACGATCAGCGACCGCTACGTATCCGACCCTCCGATCCCGGGAACGAAGGCGAACGATGTGGTTTTTTCGACGGGATTGAATATCGCGTTCAGCCACTAGTCACTTGCTATAGCCACAATGCCGGGCGTGAATTTTGGCGCGCGGATAGGAGATAAGGGTGGAGGCGCGTTCATGATTGTCGGAGTGCCGCGAGAAAGCTTTCCCGGGGAGCGACGCGTGGCGCTTGTACCCGGCGTGATTGCGAATCTCGCGAAAGCGGGCCTCGAAGTGGCGATCGAGGCGCGCGCCGGAGCGGAGGCGGGCTATCCGGACGCGGACTACGTCAGCAAGGGCGCCAAGATCCTCAGCGGGCGGGCGGAAGTATTTCGTGTGTCGGACATTGTGGTGCAGGTGCTGTGCCACGGCTCGAACGACAAAACAGGCGCCGCCGATCTTCCTCTGATGCGGCGCGAGCAGGTGTTGATTGGATTTCAGCGGCCGCTCGGAGAACTACGGACGATTCAAGCGCTTGCGGCGACGGGCGTGAGCGCGTTTGCCGTGGAACTGATGCCGCGAACGACGCGGGCGCAGAGTATGGACGCGCTGTCGTCGATGGGAACGATCTGCGGTTACAAGGCGGTTTTGATCGCCGCGAATACTCTGCCGCGACTTTTTCCTATGTTGACGACGGCGGCGGGAACGATCACGCCAGGCCGCGTTCTGATAATTGGTGCGGGCGTGGCGGGGCTGCAAGCAATCGCGACGGCGCGGCGGCTTGGCGCTGTCACGTCCGCATACGACATGCGGCCTGCGGCGAAGGAGCAGGTGCAGAGCCTTGGCGGGCGGTTTGTGGAACTGGAGATCCAAGCAGAGGACGCGCAGGACGCCAGTGGATATGCACGCGCGCAGGATGACGCGTTTTATACAAAGCAACGCGAGCTGCTGGGGCGGGTGGTGGCGGAGCACGACGTGGTGATTACGGCAGCGGTGATTCCCGGCAAGAAGTCGCCTGTGCTGGTGACACGAGAAATGGTGGCGGCGATGGCGCCCGGATCGGTGATTGTGGACCTTGCATCGGAGCGCGGCGGAAACTGCGAGTCGACGAAAACCGGAGAGACCGTGGTGGAGCATGGCGTAACGATCATTGGCGCGATCAATCTGGCCAGCACGGTGCCGTATCACGCTAGCCAAATGTACGCGCGAAACGTCAGCGCGTTTTTGCTGCACCTGGTGCGGGAAGGAAAACTCAATCTCGATTTGAGCGACGAGATCATTCGCAGCACTCTTGTGACGCGGCACGGAGAAGTGGTGAACGCGCGAATTCGCGAGTTTTTCTCACTGCCGGCGTTGCCGAACGGGCCCACGGAGGAAAAAGCGAAATGAACGGGGATTTAATTACGAGCCTTTACGTGTTCGTGCTTGCTGGCTTCATTGGTTTTGAGGTGATCCGTCGGATCTCACCGCTGCTGCACACTCCGCTGATGTCGCTGACGAACGCGCTCGACGCGATCGCCGTGGTTGGCGCGATCATCATGGCGGGGGAAGGGAAGAGCAAGCTTGCGACCGCGCTGGGCACAATCGCGATTGTGGCGGCCACCAGCAACATCGTCGGCGGATTTATGATCACCGATCGAATGCTGAAAATGTTCAAGACCAGCCGTTCCCCGAAATCATGAGCTCTTTTTTCGGGACTGGGATAGCGATCGAGCTCACCTACCTCTCCGCAACGGTACTTTTTATTTTGTCGCTCAAGTGGATGAACTCGCCTGCGACGGCGCGGCGCGGAGTGTGGGCCGCCGAAATTGGCATGGCGGTTGCGATCATTGGAACGCTCCTGAACCGCGGGATCGTCGATTACAAATGGATCGCAATTGGTTTGGTGCTGGGGACCATCATCGGCGTTCCGCTGGGAAAAGTTCAGATGACTGCCGTTCCGCAGCGGACGGCGTTGAGCCACGCGTTCGGCGCGCTTTGCGTAACACTGGTTGGCACTTCGGAATTTTATCTGCGCACGCCGGCGGTGCCGCGATTCACGATGTCGGTGCTGTCGATGGAAGTGATCCTCGGATCGTTGACATTTACGGGCAGCCTGATGGCGGCTGGAAAGCTTCAGGAATTACTGCCGCAACGTCCGATCACGTATAAGGGGCAGAACCTCGTAAATCTCTCGCTGCTCGCGGTGGCTGTCGGAGTGGCAGCCTTCCTAGTGATGCACCCCGATCACGCGCTACTTTTTCCGCTGATTGTAGGAATCCCGCTGCTATTTGGCGTGCTAATGATTATTCCGATTGGCGGCGCGGACATGCCGACGGTGATTTCGCTGTTGAATTCGTATGCTGGACTCTCCGCGGCGGCCATGGGATTCGTGCTCAATAGCAAGCTGCTGATTATCGCTGGCGCGCTCGATGGAGCATCCGGATTCATTCTGTCGGTGAACATGTCGAAAGCAATGAACCGGTCGTTTTCGAATGTTTTGTTCGGTGCTTTCGGGCAGGAACAGGCTGCTGTTGCGACGGCTGACGGCGAGGCGCGCACGGTACGCAGCGCGTCCGCGGAAGAAGCCGCGGTGATTCTAGGCGCCGCAAATAAAGTGGTGATCGTTCCCGGTTACGGCATGGCGGTGGCGCAAGCGCAACACAAGGTGCGCGAACTCTACGACGCGCTCTCAAAACGCGGCGTGGATGTGAAGTTTGGGATCCATCCCGTCGCGGGGCGCATGCCGGGACATATGAACGTCCTGCTAGCTGAGGCGGATATTCCTTACGACAAGCTGCTCGACATGGATGAAATCAATCCGGAATTTCCGCAGACGGACGTGGCGCTGGTGATCGGCGCGAATGATGTGACGAACCCAGCCGCACGTAATGAGGCCAGCAGCCCAATTTTTGGCATGCCGATTCTCGACGTGGACAAGGCTCGCACGGTGATGGTGGTCAAGCGCAGCATGAGCCCGGGCTTCGCGGGGATCGACAATCCCCTCTACTACCTCGACAAAACGCTGATGCTCTTCGGCGATGCGAAAGCATTCGTCGGCGCAATCGTG
>Ga0073928_10004853_pt1 | contig 19394 bp, 20 predicted proteins | sample PaiPotPPA55metaG_FD_76969 | JGI IMG/M metagenome (GOLD analysis project Ga0073928, IMG submission 76969) | Iron sulfur acid spring bacterial and archeal communities from Banff, Canada, to study Microbial Dark Matter (Phase II) - Paint Pots PPA... ...
AACGCTTCGACGCTGCCCTTGCGAGCAGCTCCGCATGACTCGGAGCCGATGTGGGTCGCTAGTTCACATTCGTATGACTTTTGCATTCACTACACCTCGCCGGTTTAACCGGCGCACAAGGAGCTCACAAATGGAAAATGCAGCGAAGCAGGCAATTTCATCCGATGCGTCGAAGCAAGCTGAGACAACGTCCAGCGGGTTTCACACCATTGCGCCGTACATCATTGTGCCGCGGGCGGGCGCGTTCATCGAGTTTCTGACAAATGCGTTTGGCGGAACGGAACGTTTTCGGGTCGGGCGGGAACCCGGCTCGGAGTTCATCATGCATGCGGAGGTGGCGATCGGAAACTCCGTCATTGAGTTGGCTGACGCGAATGAGCAGATCCCTTCGGCTCCGATGGCTATTCACTTGTATGTGGACGACGCAGACTCGGTCTTCGCGCGGGCGATAGACTTAGGTGCGACCTCCATTTATGAGGTCGGGGACCACGTCTCGGGCGACCGGCAGGGAGCGGTGCGAGATCCGTTCGGAAATCTGTGGTATGTCGCGATGATACAGGGATGGACTCCGGGTCCGGAGGGAGTGCCGAGCGTGCAGCCTTACCTGCATCTGCGTAACTCGGAGAAGATGATTCCATTTCTGGAGAGCGCGTTTGGTGGAGTGGTGCAAGGACACGTGCCCACTTCACCGGAAGGGCATGTGCTGCACGCTACGATTCAGATTGGAGACAACACACTCGAACTGGACGAGGCGCATGGGGAGTTTGAGCCGATGGTGTGCCATCTGCATTTGCACGTGGATGATGCGGATGCGATGTATGCGCGGGCACTAAAGGCTGGCGCTACTTCTATTGATGCGCCGTCGGATAGACCTTACGGGCGGAGTGGCGGGGCGAAGGACCCGTTTGGGAATACCTGGTATGTGACTTCGCCGCTCCCGGGAAAAAGGTGAACAGAGAGCGCAGAGGCGGAGGCACAGAGTTCACAGAGAAGAAAAATATTATGGAGCTTTGGGGGCGATGACACCGATGTTGGCGATGTTGTCGCCCTTTTTCATTGAGGGTACGGCGCAAATGTGCAGGATGATGCCGGACACGGGAGCGCGAGCTTCAAAGATGACTTTGCCGAAATAATCGGTGACGTCGCCGAGTTTTCTTCCCGCTTCGACGTAAGTATCGCGCTTGACGAGCGGATAGAAAATGCCGTCGGCGGGACTGATGACCTCACCTAGGGCTTTGATCCAGACTGGATGATCGATCGCGTGCGGAGCGCCCGGAAGCATTTTTAGGAGGCGCATAACGCTGTGCGTTCCTTGAACGAGAGCGGCGACGTCGTCGGTTTCTACTGTACCAGCGTAACCTGCTTCGACCGTGATTGTGGGCTTACCGCGCATGGTCGCGGTGTTGTCCAGATATTTTGTTGCGTTGCGATCTTTCGGGCGATCATCCGAGATGATTATGTGGTCCAGCCCGAAGGCCAGGACCATCTGTTTGGAGACGGCGTCCTGTTTTTTGTTTCCACTCACAACCCAGTAAGAATAGGGGCGAAGGCTTTCGTCAAGGTCGCCGCCGTGAAAATCAATGAGGTAGTCGGATTGGTCGACGACTTCCCTCGTGATCAGGAACGAGGCGCGCTCCGTTTGGCTGCCGTCTTCTTTTCCAGGGTAGAAGCGATTCATGCTTTTGCTGTCAACGGGATTCACGTGCGGGACTTTTTGTTGGAAGGAAGCGATGTTGACGAGCGGAAGAACAATCACCGTACCGGAGATTTGCGTTGGGTCGAGGCCGCCGATTAGACCTTCGAGGGCGATGATGGATGCGTATTCGGTGCCGTGGGCGCCGGAGACGAGTGCGAGCGTGGGGCCCGGATTGTTGCCGCGGATGACCACGACGGGAATTTGCGTGGCAGCGTCGGAGCCGGCGGGGACATCGATCGTGCCGGTGAGCTTTTGGCCGGGCTGCGCGGTGGCGGTGCCGACAGTGAGAGAAGGCGCCTCCTGACTGAATGCGGAGCTCGGTAAGATGCAGGATAATATCGCGATTGCGACGCGAAGCGAGCGTGACATGAAGCCTCCGGGCAAAGGAGAATAGCGCGCCTGCGGCGGCACGGCAAGAATCGCGGTAAGGCCGCTAACGAAATTGGAAGAATTCACGAATTGCAGTTTGCGAAGGCTCCGCAAGAAAGTAGACTCAGTTTCCCTTGATTCCCGACGCGCTTAAAGCACTGAACCGCGATGCGTGGCTCCTGTTTCTAACCCGCTTTACGCGGCTGTTTGCGTACGGATTGATTTCGGTCGTTCTGGTCTTCTACCTGGTTGGAATTGGCCTCCGCGAATCGCAAACCGGTTTGCTTCTTACCCTAACGCTGATCGGGGACACCGCAATCTCACTCTTTCTAACTACGCGGGCCGATCGCGTTGGCAGGCGGCGCATGCTTATCATCGGCGCGTTGCTGATGGCAACCGCGGGCCTGGTATTCGCGCTTACGAGGAATTTCTTTTGGCTGGTGGTTGCCGGGACAATCGGAGTTATAAGCCCGAGCGGCAACGAGGTGGGTCCGTTCCTTTCGATTGAACAGGCGGCGCTGTCTCACGTTGTCAGTGACCGAGCGCGGACGGAAGTTTTCGCCTGGTACACGCTCACTGGATCGTTCGCTACGGCGCTGGGCGCGCTAGTCGGCGGCACGCTTTCGCAAGCTCTACAAAAAACAGCGACGTCACCGGCCAGCGGCTATCGTGCCGTCGTTGTGTTGTATGGCGTGCTAGGAATTGTGCTGGCATTCCTGTTTACGCGCGTTTCGCGCGACGCCGAGGTAAGCCCGTCGGAGCCGACCGCAGCCTCAGGATTTGCGCGACTGTTTGGAATCCATAAGTCGCGCGGCGTGGTGGCGAAGCTTTCGGCCTTATTCGCGGTGGACGCGTTTGCGGGCGGATTTGTTGTGCAGAGCTTCGCTGCGTATTGGTTTTATCTGCGATTCGGCGTGAACCCGGCAACACTCGGCGTAATTTTCTTCTGGGCGAATATTTTGTCAGGGATTTCGGCGCTGCTGGCGTCACGGCTGGCGGCGAGATTCGGATTGATACGGACGATGGTGGTCACGCATTTGCCGTCCAATATTCTGTTGCTGCTCGTGCCGCTGATGCCAAATCTACGGCTCGCGGTGTTGGTATTGCTTGCGCGCTTCAGCATCAGCCAGATGGACGTTCCGACGCGGCAGTCGTACACGATGGCCGTGGTCAGTCCGGAAGAACGATCTGCAGCGGCAGGAATTACGGGAGTCGCGAGAACGACGGGGGCGGCTATCAGCCCATTATTCGTGGGATTTTTGTTCGCGCATCCGGCACTGATCAACATTCCCTTCTATATTGCAGGGTCGCTCAAGATTGTTTACGACATCGTCTTATACCGGGAATTTGTTTCGACGAAGCCGCCGGAGGAGCGCGCGTAGGAAGGAGTCACGTTTCTTTCGCCTGGAAAGTGAGACCACTTAGCTGGTGGCTTTTGCATCGACGGTTTTCATCAAATCCAGAATGATGTGAACGACGGCCTCATCGCCGATAGCGGTATTGATCATGCCGTGGTAGACGGCACGGTTCGGCCATTCGACGCGAAAATACCTCTGAATGAAATCGGCACGCTCGTGGTCGACGGTATCCACGAGCTGCTGGGCTTCGGTCTCGCTCTTTCCGCGAGCCAAGAGGCGCCGCACTTTGTTTTCTCTCGGAGCGTAAAGAAACACACGCAGGGTGTCCGGGCGGTTCCTGAGAAAATGCTGCGCTCCCCTTCCAACAATGACAGAGTTTCCAGTCTTAGCGGCGTGCTGAACGACGCGTTCGGTAATCTTCAGAATGCTTTCGCTGTCGACCACGTTGAGCTTGTGCGCGTTGAGGCTGCCTTCATAACTTCCGCGCAAAAAGGATTTGAAGAGCCGGTAATAAAGCGGATCGTTGCGTTCCTCTCGAACCTCGACCACAGCTTTGGGACAATTCGCCAGCTTGGCGATCTCCTCGGTGAGCAGCTGATCCCAAAGCTTCCAACCTAGTTGGGTCGAAAGCAGTTTAGCGATCTCGCCACCGCCGCTTCCATACTCCCGTTCAACCGTGACGATTTTGATCATGCTGGGCCTTAGGTCCACTATTCGCTGAACACCTTCCATTACATATCATTCCACTTCGCCTATTCCACCGCCACTCTCCCGCCACCACCGGGGTCATTCTTCTTCAAAACAACGGTGAAAAAGAACATGATCGCTGCCCCGACAGCCAGGACCATGAACGTATCGACGTACGCCAGAGTTGCTGCTTGCGCTTGCACGTTTTGGTAGATCTGGGCATAAGCCCGGCCGTGCGCCTCCACCGCGCCCAATCCGGAGTGAGCAAACCGCTCGGTAAGTCCGTTAACCGTATTCTGGAAACTAGGATTGTCCGGCCTGGCGTGCTCGACCAATCTTGCCTGATGGAATTGCGATCGGCGGGCAATCAACGTAGTGACCATGGAGGTTCCCACGCTGCTTCCGATATTGCGCATAAAATTGACGATTCCGGCGACCGCGTTGTTCTTCTCCGGCGCAATTCCGATATAAGCCACAAGCGAGATCGGCACGAACAGGAACCCCAAACCAATCACCTGGGTGATGCGCAGCAACGCGGCGGAAGTAAAGCTCATCTGCAAGTCAATCCGCTTCGTCGAATAGTACATAGCGATAGATAAGGCTAACCAGCCGAACGCGATCAGATAGCGAGCCTGGATCTTCGTTGTCAATTTGCCCATGATGGGCATCTCAAACAGCAAAACAAGGCCTCCAGCGGAAAGTGCCAGCCCGGCTAGTTCAGAGGTGTACCCCAGAAGCGTCTGGAGGAACTGGGGCATCAGGACGAGGCTGCTGAACAATAAGATTCCCAGGGTGAACATCATCAAATTTGAAACGGCGAAGTTAAAACTTTTGAACATGCGAACGTCGATGATCGGAGCCTTTTGAAACCATTCCCAAATGACCAGCGAGATCAGGCATACGGTCGCGACGATGACTAAGGTGGCTATGAAGCGCGACCCAAACCAATCATCTTCCTGGCCCTTGTCCAGCAGCACTTGTAACGCTCCGACACCCAACGTCAGAAGAGCGATGCCAACGTAGTCCAATTTAACCCCAGCCGCCTTGAGCCGGCTCAAATAGGGCGGATCTTCGACAAAGCGTCTTACAAGAAACCATGTGGCTATTCCGACTGGCAGATTGATGAAAAAAATCCATCGCCAGGAATAGTTGAAGGTGATCCAGCCGCCCAGCGTGGGCCCGATCGTGGGCGCCATGATGGCCGTGATCCCGTAAAGAGCAAACGCCAAGCCTCGCTGTTGCGGCGGAAAAGTGTCTGCGAGAATGGCCTGAGCCATCGGCTGCAGTCCGCCGCCGCCAGCGCCCTGCAACACACGAAAGAGAAGAAGAAGCCCAAGACTCGGAGCCACGCCGCAAAGCAAAGAACTCACAGTAAAAATACCCAAACAGGTCATGAAAAAGCGCTTCCGTCCGAAAGCGCCTGCGAGCCAGCCGCTGATTGGCAGGATGATGGCATTCGAAACGAGATAGGAGGTCAGGACCCAAGTGCTCTGGTCGTTGCTCGCGCCCAGATTCCCGGCCATGTATGGCAGGGCCACGTTAGCGATGCTGGTGTCGAGGACTTCCATGAAGGCGGCCAGCGCCACAACAACAGCAATTAGCCAAGGATTGTATTTAGGCCGCCAAACGTCCTGGTCGATCGTGATAGCAGCGGAACTCATTGGAGGTATACGTCGGGCACCACGTTCATGCCCGGCCGAAGCCGACGATCCCGATTTTCGCCCGGCTCGAGAATGATCTTTACTGGAATTCTTTGCACAATTTTCACGTAATTACCGGTGGCGTTCTCCGGTGGAAGCAAACTGAAGAGAGGGCCTGTCGCGCCCGCGATGCTGTCCACTTGACCTCTTAAGTTCTGGCCGGTCGAATCCACGTGGATCTTGGCTTTCTGCCCGACTCGCATGTACTTCAGCTGCGTCTCTTTGAAATTGGCGGTGACCCACACCTGATCGAGAGGCACTACGGTGAGCATTTGCTGCCCCGGTTGAACGTTCAATCCGACGACTACCGTTTTATTCACTTCACCGGTGACGGGAGCAACGACTTTGGTGTATTGGAGGTTCAGGACGGCTTGCTCGAGCAGCGCGCGCCGTTGCTCGACATCCGCGATAGCGGCACGCACGCGAGCCTTAGTGGACGATACCTGCTGTGGTCCGGTCTCGGCCGATGTGTGGTTCGCCACCGCCTGCACCAGACGGCTATGCGCCTGTTGCACAAATTGCTGCGCGGCGGACTCATTAGCACTGGCCGCCGCTACCGCCGCGGTACTGGACCTGGCCGCGGCCAGCGCCTGATCGTAAACTTGCTCGGCCACCTCTCGCTTATCTACCAGCAGCTTGTAGCGGTGGAGATCGTCTTGCGCCCTCACATCGTTCGCTTGAGCCTGTTCCAGTTGCGCGTGAGCGGCGAGGAGTTGCTTTTCGACGGCAGAAACGCCAGCGGTAGCATTTTCGATGTCCGACGAAGTGGACGTGAGCTGGCTCACGGTACTCACCGAAGTAATCGGCACGGTGATATTCAGTGATTGCGCCGTGGCTTCGGCGCTGGCGAGATTGGCTTGCGCCTGCGCAACCGCAACCTCATAGTCTTTGGGGTCGATCTCCACCAACACGGTGCCTTGCTGCACCCACTGGTTGTCGTCCACGTTGACCTTAATCACATGCCCGGAAATACGCGCGCTGACCGGGTACAGGTGAACATCCGCCTGGGCGTCGTCGGTTGATTCATAGCTGCTGAAGTAACGCCACAAGAACAGCCCGCCAACGAGCACGACCAAGACGACACCTACTATGAGAATGTTTCTCCGCCGCTTGGACCTTCGGTATGAAGGCGTCGAATACACTGTGTCCGTCACGGGTGATGGTTCGACCCGGGATTCTTTGCCTTCATCAGGCGCAGAACGGGGTGGGGTCTCGTCCGCCATGTTCATTTTCCTTTGAAATACTCTTTGACAGCCTCTTCAGCGACACCTATCGCGCGAGCCAGGGAAATTTTTGCAAAATTGTAGCTGTAGAGACTTGAGATGTACTGTTCATGCGCGCTGGCTACCGCCTCTTGCGATTGCACCACTTCCACGGTATCGGTGACCCCGGCGATGAAACGATCGCGCGACTGCACCAGCGTCTCCTCGGCCAAATCAATGTTGCTGCGCGCCACGTTGACCTGATCCGCCGACGACTGCAGGTTCAGCAGCGCCGTGCGTACGTCGGAGTCAATCTGCGCGCGGAGATTGTCCAGGCGCTCGCGGCTCTGTTCCAGCCTCGCCTCCGCCTGCAAAACTTGGCCATGAACGCTGCCACCCTGAAAGATTGGAATGGTCAGCGTACCGCGCGCATCGAATACCTGGAGACCTCTGGAGAGGTGATTTGCGCCGACCCCATAGTCGCCACTGAAGGAGAGCGAAGGGTAATAACCGGCCACCGCCGCCTTCCGCGAAAATTCCGCTGCGCGAACATCGGTCATGGCCGCCTGATAATCGGAACGTGCAGCGTAGGCGCGCTTCAGAGCCTCTTCCACGCTGATGCCCTCGAACGGTTGGTACGGCGATTTGTCCGTCAATTCGAATTCCTGCCCAGGAGCCAAACCGATCACGCGCCCTACCGTGAGCTTCTGGATGGCGAAGTAATTTTTCGCTTGAATTAACTGCTGCTGCCGCGTCTGCAACTCGACCTTCGCGCGCAGGGCGTCAATCGCTGGCGAAGTGCCCGCGTTCACGCGGTCCGTTGCTTGGTCAAAGAGCGCTTGCCCCGTCCTGACTTGCGCTTCTGCCGTTTGGATGCGGGCTTCGTCGGCGATGGCCTGCAAATAGGTATAGCCCACGGCAAGCACAACGAGATCACGCGCGTCCTTATAAGTGTATTCAGCGGACTTCAACGCCTGGGTGGCCGCGCGAGTAGCGTTGATTGACTTCCAGTCAAACAGGGACTGGTCCACGCTTACGCGCGCGTCATAATAGGAAAAACGAACCGACGGCGATAAATTGATTCCCGGAATGTGTAACGAAATGCCTAGCTCGTTGAGATTTATTTGCGACACGTCGGCATAAGGGGCGGCGGTTACGTGCGGTAGAAGCGCACTCAATTGTTCCCAACGCTGTCCGCGGGCTGCACGAATGTCCGCATTGGAAAGGAGCAGTCCGAGATTTTGCTTTAATCCGCGGTCGATAGCGTCCCGCAGCGAGATCGGCACAATGCCAGGAACGGGCTTCGCCGGCACGCTCCCCGCGAACGGGCTCACTCCCTGCGTTTCAGGTATGGCTTGGCCCGGAGTGCTCGAACTCTGTGTCGTCTGGGTTTGCGCAAAGGACGTGGCTGCTCCGCACAACAAGACTCCGGCAAGCAGGAAGGTACGGCTGGGTCCGTAACAGAGCCTCAAAGAAGCCTCCTTGACAGCGGATCTGGCGGCGGCGCCGAGGGGGGCATTATCCTAGTCTTGTCTCTTAGTTCGGGCAATCGGTATCTGCCCGGCGCAAGTTGGATGCCTCAGTGAGCAAAAGGGAGTCAGCTTCTCTGGAACGCGTTGTCCGCGAATTCCTCCTCACTGGCCGTAGAATCATTCACCCCGTTTCACGTCGGAACCGACCATGGCTTCAGCTACGGATTCTCGCCAGTATGAAGTCGCCGAAATTGAATTTCCCATAGAATCAGGCTCATGCACGGGAGGAATAGAGCAGGGCGGAGATAGCATCGCGAGTGAAGAAAAAGAGGATTGGCCGGGGCGCCGAGATTTGAACTCGGGAACTCTGCGCCCAGGCCGGCCGTGCTATTTATTGGAAATCCTTACTTTTCGATCTCAGCTATCGCGTTGCGACCGCTAACGAGGGATCACTGGAATCCAGGCGCACGAAAATCGGAGTATGTGCCGGCAGGTCGACGTTTGAACCTTTGGTGATGAATGCATCGCAGAGTTTTTTTGCGGCGCCAAAGTATCCGAACCCGATTGCTGTACCTACAGATGCCTGCGCTGCGCCGGCACCCAGCAAGTCGAAGCCTTTCCGGCCTTCGCCGGACCGGGACCATGCTGTTTTCTGTAGAGTCGAGTCCGCAACCGCCCTCGATGGGCCTATAAGTGAAGCGGGAGCGAGAAGCCGCGCGAAAGTCGAAGTGGTAGCTTTAATTTCGCCCTCCTTACCGACGTCCAAACCTTCCGAACGCTCGGCTTGAATGCCGCCGACAGTTGAATGGAGTTCTCTCGTCGTGCCGTCCGGCATTTGGACTGAGCGGAATGCAAACACGATGCTTCCGTTTTTCTTCATCCACCCTGCGGAGGAGGCTTTCTGGACCGTCCCGGTGATCCTGGTGCCGGCGGGATAGAGCAGCTGATGATCCGCCTGGTAATACGGCTGCGAAACAACGGCCTCGATTTGCGTGCCCGCCGTGGACGTACTTGAGTTGATCGGGGTTACGAGGTGAAGGTGGAGATAGTCGCTCGCAATTTGCGGAGACGCCGTATCAGGCTGAACCGGTACGAGTACCGTCACCGGTTCGAGCAGGGCGGTGTCAAAAACGGTTCCTTGATCGATGTATTCCGGATGGTATGGCAAGCTGGTTACGACGGCTTCGCCCAGTCGCTGCAGCTTATTTGGTTCTCGCAACGGGGCCATAGCGCCCTTAAGTTTTTGGCGCATTCCAGGACGCTGCGCCTTCGGAAGATATCGCGAATTCGCCACACGACCGATGCCGACAGAGGACTCACTGTGAATCGGCACCTTCGTTCCATCGGAGAGCACCAGTTGATCGAACGTCACGTGCGCGGTCTTAGGCGGGGTAAAGTCACCAGCCAGGAGCCTTCCGGCACGCCTGCGCATCGGAGCCGTGCTAATTGCAGAAACATGTCCCTTGATCGTCGAGCCTGCCGCGATCGCGAGAACTTCTCCGGCGTAGACCGGCTCTAGCAGCTTCGCGGTAATGGGTTGCCCTGGAGATTTGAGACGCACTCCTTTTTCGAGCGCGGCACGGAAATCATTTCCGGGCTCTACAACTAAACTTTTCTTTTCGGACCCGGTCTCCTGTGCACGCACTGGACTGCCCGTGAATCCCAAGACTGAATAGGAAAGCAAAACCAACACAACGCTGCGTTTCATAGTGTCCTCATCTCGTATCAAATTTCGGGCGCATTCCCGGCAAGCGACCGCCTAGCGTTCGAGGAACTTAGCGAGAGGTTACTGGGAGAAAATCAGGAGTGCGGCGAGGAAATGTGGACGTTATGTAAGGAATTGAAGGGAAACCAATCTTTGAACAAGGAAGATTGCTGCCTTCCGTACGGCGACGTTATGGGCGTTTATTTTTGCGGTACGCGAAGCAGATTGGATAGGAGGGATTGTTACGCTCCGGCGGGATCTGACACGGGCAGTCTGACGCTAATCTCAAGCCCTTCCGGATTGAGATTTGAAGCGGTGATAGACCCGTCGTGCAGACGAATGGCCTCTTGGGCAATCGCGAGCCCGAGCCCATTGCCTGCGCTTTGCCTTTCAGGCCCATTAATACGGAAGAAGGGACGAAAAATATTCTGCAAAGCATCCTTCGGTACACCAGGGCCTTCATCGCATACTCTCAGTATGACGGCCGGACTCGCAGCCGCATTGTCTATCCCCAGAACCACCTTTACTTCCGTCCCTGGCCGGGTAAAGCGAATAGCATTGCGAACGATGTTTTCACACGCACTTCGCAGCGCGAGGGAATCAGCGTTTTCCAAGACCACGGGATTTGCCGATTCCAGACTCACCGACTTGCCCAAAGATTTAGCTTCGAAATCGCCGTCTGCAACCACCTCTTGAACTAGCAGCGTGAAATTAACGTTCTCTCTCTCTCCGGAAGACAAGCCAGCTTCAAGACGGGAAAGTGTCAAGAGCTGTCCCATCAATGTGTCAATTGTCGCAACGTCGCGCTCCATGCGTTCACCTATGTCGATAACTTCTTCGGGCATATGTTTTCGCATCAGTGCAAGGGAAACGTTCAGCCGGGCAAGGGGAGACCGCAGTTCGTGCGACACAGAGCTGAGGAGATTTTTTTGCGTACGGATCAGCATTTCTATCCGTTCCACCATCGAGTTGAAGTCCATTGCCAGCGCTGCCAGTTCGTCGCGCCGCAGGGAAACGGCATGCGGCACTCTTGCGCTGAGGTCTCCTTGCGCGACTCTTCGCGCCGCCGATTGAATGCCGCGGATGGGGGCCGCGATGTGGTACGCAAGCCAAAAGCAAAGGGTAGTGACCACAAATAATAAACCGAGGAGGAAAGGCACTCCTTCGCGCAACAAGACCCCACTCAAATTAGGAATCGTAGAGCGCTCGTAGAGCACGAACGTGTATGGGCGTCCGGAAGTAGCAACGAATTTATACGCGGCAACACTCTCGTACAGCGAACTCTGCGTTGCGACAAGCTGATCCTTGCCAGCCTCTCTCGCCAATCGGAGGGTATCCCTGGAGATCGCTCGCGATAGGACATCCTTGTTGAACTCATCGAGCAGGAAAAGCTGGCTATTGTGGCCTCCAGCGAGGCTGTTGGCAAAACGAGCGAATCCCGCAGGTCCACCGGACTCATATGCGCGCGCTGCGTCCGCGGCCAACATGGACGTCACGGACGCGTACATTGTTGATGAGTCGATCGGCCTCAAATCCATCACGTGGCGGCCGAGGAAGATAATACCGATGATGACCAATGCCGTCGCCCAGAACCAGGAGAAGATTTTCACGAAGAGGCAGTGCACGGGCACTCGATCCCGAAAGCGGAATACCTTGGAGCTTAAATTCATAAGCGCTTTCTTCTCCCACCAGTTTCGCGGCCTAGTGTAGATACCCGGGAATAGCAGCGCGTAATCATTAGTCGTTGGGCCATGCATAGAGATATCCAGTTCCGCGAACGCTGCGAATCCTCTCGGCTCCGTTTGGCGGTGTGCCTAGCTTGCGGCGTAGGTTCGTTATGTGAAAATCAATACTGCGATCAAAAGGAGAGAACTTTCGGCCCGGCACACGCTCAACGAGTTTGTCGCGCGTGAGCACTTGCCCCGGCGCTTCGAAAAACAGGTGCAACAAATCAAATTCTGCCGATGTCAAATTCAAAGGTTCGCCGGCTTTCGTGACGATGCGCGCCCCTAAATCGAGCTCCAAATCTCCAGATCTGATTCTGGGAGGCCTGAGCCCGTTATTGTTGTCGGACTGCCAGCCGGATCTCCGGAGAATGGCGGCAATTCTCGCAACCAGTTCACGCGGACTGAACGGTTTCGTCAAATAATCATCGGCGCCAAGTTCCAGGCCCAGGATGCGGTCGAATTCATCGCCTTTGGCAGTCAACATCAGAACCGGAGTTCTAGTCCGCTGCCGTATTTCTCGCAGCACATCGAACCCCTTCTTATCCGGCAACATGACATCCAGCACTATTAATTCGTAAGACCCTTCGATTCCTGCCTTCGATCCTTCGGACCCTGTATGCGCCGACGAAACCCTAAAATCTTCCGCCTCCAGATAGCGGGTCAAGACTTCGCATAAATCAAGATCATCATCCACGATGAGGAGATGTGGGGTCGTGTTTTCTGAGGCATCTTGGGGATGTTGCACGGACCTCGCCCTCCGCCGGCCGAACAGTCTCCAAGTTATGATAACGCTAAACAAATTGGCGGGACGTTCAGCAAACAAATCCTAACAATTAGTGCAAAATCCGACAGCCTGCCTGAAAGAAATCCACACGGAGATGACACCCAAAGCCAGCGTTGCTAGGTGTCGGTAAATAAATGAATTGGTCGGGGCGCCGAGATTTGAACTCGGGACCTCCTGCGCCCAAGGCAGGCGCGCTACCAGGCTGCGCTACGCCCCGACAGTGACTGCTTTATTCATTCTAAAGCACTTTCCAACTTTGCTCCTAATCCGAGTCGTCATTTTTAGCTTCACTGTGCCAAAACTGTGCCAAATACTTTTACTGAATCGTGGCTGTGCCAGAATGCAGCGACATCTCATTGGCTTGACGGTTCATCTTCTCCAAAGCCTCTCGCTTCATCTGCAATTTCATCTGCGAATACTTCTTGAAGACTTTGGCGTCGCCCTGTCGTAGGAGTTGTGTGACCCACTCGTCGGCGACACCGCCCGCGCTCAGTCGAGTTGCATATGTAGAGCGCAGGTCGTAGATCCTGAAGTAGGGAACTCCTGCACGTTTTAGTGTTTTCCTCCACGCGGTCTTGAGGTTCCTGTGATGACCGGAAGGATTCTTGTCGCTCGGGAACAGAAATGGTCCGGGTCCTGCGTTCAACATCTGGCTCTTAAAGGCTTCGACAGCCAGCGGTGTTAGCGGGAGCTCGGCAATACCGTTCGGCGTCTTGGAATCGGGTATCCAGACAGTGGCATTCACAAAGTCCACTTGGTCCTTTCTCATGGGCGTTAGTTCTTTATAGACCCTGAGTCCCGTCTCCGTGATGATCTGAACGATATTCCGGAGATGTGGCGGAGCTTGCGATTCGATGCGGCGCTGCTCTGACCAGGTGACGTAGTGAGGTCGAAAAAGTCCCCTCACTGCCACTGGAAATTCAACGCCCCAACAGGGATTGGCTTGAAGGAGTTTCTTGCGTACCGCCACGTTCAACATTCGCCGGAGGACTCTCAGCTCCTGGTGAACGGTAGTTGGCTTGAGGACTCCCATTTGTCTGTAGCCGAGCGCGGTTCTGACTCGAACCGATTTTCGTAGACGATCGCGAAGGTAAACCTCGATATCGTCTGCCGTGATGTCCACCAATTTTCGCGAGACAAAGGCACTCTTGAGATGCTTTGCGACACGAAGATTCACTTGGTGCGTCTTCTCCGCTCGTATGGGTGGCTTTGAGTAGTTCTCCAAAAAGAAATCCACCCATTGCTCGAGGCTCAACTTTTCCCCTTTCCGTATCACATCCAGTACGTTGTTATCTCTGGCCTGAAGCCGTTCCCTCAACAGCTGTTGAGCTTCCTGCCAGTCTTGTGTGAAAGTGGATTCTCTGCGTCGCGCGCCGGTCCTGTCGCGATAACGAATCCACCAGAACGGCGTCTCCTTCCTTCGATATACGACACCGTCGTATTTTCGTGATCTAGGCATTCTCCATCTCCTGTTTGAAGGAAGCGCGGAATGTTTCGAGATCCGATTTGAGAAACCGGATGTTGCGACCCATTACGCGGAGATGGGGAATCTGCTTACGCTCAACCCAAAGATACACAGATTGGGGACTGACGCCAAGATACTTCGCCGCTTCTCTGACTGTTAGTGGATATTCTTCCTCAAGACCGGTGACTTTGTCTTGATGCTCAACGAATGTGTTCTGATTCATCGAAGGTCGCTCCGATCTTGCTTTGCGCCATCCGTTTCCGCAATGCGTATGTCCTGTTCGAGAGCAGCGCCGGTACTCAGGAAGTCGATCTTGGTACTAGAGTTCATTCTCAAGTGGTCTCGCACGCCAAGTTCAATGCCGATGTGATTGCAGTGGCAATAAGCCACATGTTTGGGGCTTCGAGGGCAGTTGCTTTCCTTACCCGTGGTGCCCTTCGCCCGTTCTCCAGGGGATAGTTGAGTGTTTGGCTGGATGGAGGCATGCACGTATGCTCGCTTAATGAAAGTGTTCCGGGGTGGAGAAACGGCGGACTAACTACAAGGCGCGAGGCATGCCGTCTTGAAGACGCTGTATTCTCGCGCACACCGAATTGGGTTGGACGAGACTTCATGTTTATTACGCCGCCTTTGTGGGAGCATCTCCTTGGATCTGATCTTGAGCCTGGTCTTTTGCGTGGTGGCCTAGCCAGCCTTTGAACTCGTCATCACGTTTGAATAAGGCTTTCAGAGCCTCCGTAATGACGTAGGACGGAGTGGAGTCGATGAACTTTGCATACTGGTCGAGCTGCTTCTTCACGGACTCTTCGACACGCGCCTGGATCGTCACTGACTTTGGTAGCTTGGGTGGTGCCTTGATGATTGCCATGCTTTCCTTTTGTTCCTCCTTTACGGTTTTGTCTTACATGCTGTCTTACAAACCTTCTGATTCCCTTCTCCCGCGCGGCCAAAACACGAGCTGCGGATTCCAGCAACAAGAGGCGGGAGTGACCCCCGAAGCCCGAAGGGATCGGGCCGCGATTTTGCCGCGCGATGGGGTCGCTCCCGCCTCTGATCGTGTTTTGGCCGCGCTCCGTTTCCTTGCCGTCTCTGTCCCATCTGCCTGCTCTTTCTGCCTCTTATCTCCACGCCAGGGTGACGCCGGAAGTGAAATCCGCAGGGAAAGATGTCTCCTCCGAACTTTTCACGGGCACGTTTACAGGCTGATGTGGATGCCGCTCGAACAACGCGGCCTGTCCGTTCACGGTTGCGCAAATAAAGGTGACCTGAGAAGGCATCTGGAACTTCAGAGATTCGGACCGCACCGTGTTCTCGGTAATCTCCCCGGCACGCCATCTCTGGTACAGATTCTCTATGCCTGGATTGCCGAATCGCTCTTTTCCCTGGTTCATGAACAGGACATCGTGTTCCGATAACTTCGCGTAGTTCCTCTCATCCCACGTTCGGCGCGTACGGAAATAGTCGAACAATCCACGAGGGGCTGCGGGGTTCCAAAGCCTCTGAAACGTCCCATGGAACAGTTTCTTAGCCCGCTCGAAATTCGTGTCGCGGGTTGCGACGTAGTAGAAACGGAGCTGCGCGAGCTTCGTGAAAAGCGTCAAGTACGCGTCCAGATGAGTCCTGAAGCTATCCATGCTCTCAAAGCCAGGATCGATGAAACTGAAGGTCATCACAGGGGGGAGAGAGACGGCAGGGTTGTAGAACATGGGGAATTTATCGACAAAATAGCGGTCGGTATGTTGGTCTTTGATTGCTCCCGAATAGCGCTTGTGTGGCAGGATTTTCTTGTCAATTCCCAGCTGGTTGCAGAAGAAAGAGAGCTTCTGTTCCTCGGATTCAAGATAAGTGAAGTCTTGATTTCGCAGAATGAAATCGAGAGCGATGAGCCGGGTTCGGATGTATTCGGTCGAATGCACACGCCGGAAACGGACATTCTCCCTACCGATCGCTTCATAGAGATTCCGCGAGAAGAGATGGAAGACACGGCCATGCCGGAGGTATTCCTTCGAGCTGGCGTGTTTCTTTTCCACAACCTTACGGGCAAAGGCCACGCTGCGCTTACCCGGTTTGGTCTTGATGAACTGCAGGTACTGCTGGCAAGTGAAATAGCCGGAATGTGTGGCCACAAGGTAGAGGAAACGGGACTCCTCTTCCGTATAGCCGAAATATCGGAGTGCTTCCGTGTGGATGGGGAGGATTTTCATAGGGCGAAGATCCTCGCGCTGATTTCCTGGGTGTCGAGAACGCGGCGCAATTTGGCGTGATCTTGTTGCCGGGCGAACATGTGAAACCCGGCTTTGGCCTTCTCGCCGAGGCCCTGGGGCCGATAGTCGCGCGTGGCGATTTCGAGATCGAGATGGCGAACATCTCGGCAGTCGTCTTCATACTCTATGCGCAGGTCGGGAATGGGAATCTTGCCATCCACCACCTTCAGATCGAACTGGTTGGCAATGAAAATTCGTTCGTATCGCGGGTCTTTGTCCGGCCGCGTCCGCGAAAGGGCCTGGTAGAGGTCTTTCTTCAGCTCGAAGTCGAGGACGACGCGGCGAACCTTGCCGCCTGAGCGGTCGATTTCCCTTGAGACTTTCTGGTAGAGCCGGTATAGGTCAGCGTCGTGTCTGGCCTCCTTGGGTTTCACAAGGCCGTGATAAGTAGCCTGCCGGCTGGAGACGAGCTGTGCACGCTCAAGGAGCCTTTGGCCGTCCTTTGTTAGAGTTAAGATCTTTGTGGAATAAGATGAATGGCCTTCGATGGTGCGCTGTTCGACGAGGCCCTGCCGGGTGAGGCTGCGGACGTCGCTTTCCATCTGCGTGCGGTTGCCCTGGTATCCAAAGCGCGCGAGATCATCTTCCGGCACCACGCGGAACTTGCCTAAGTCGGTGAGTGTACGAACCTCGGTTTCGCGCAGCGAGTATTCCCGGTCTCGACCGCGATAGATCGTAACCGGGCGGTCGAAACTGCTACGAGACCGAGTGGAATTCGATTCTTTTTCCCGTCCGGCTTGGCCTTGCTCTCTGTCGGCACGAGAACCCTGACCGGCCCTCTCCACCAAGTCGGGGCCGGATTCCCGGTCCCATCGAGTTGGGAATGCGAAGTCGGAAATGCCATAGGGACGGTCCATGAAGAGATTCCTTTCAGTTCACCTTGGCGAGAAAGCGGGGATAGACTTCGAGTGATCTGCAGAGAAAAGAATCCGGAATTGTGAACTAGCAGACATCATGTTGCGATTGCTAGAGACGGAACTCAGACCTGCGGGGAACGCGCCGAGTCTTGTTCCTCGGGATACAAAAACACCTCTTCTACGTTCTTTCCAAAAACGCGTGCGATCTTGAAGGCCAACGGTAGACTCGGATCGTACTTGCCGGTTTCAATGGCGTTGATCGTTCCGCGAGCGACTCCCACATGAGCCGCAAGCTCAGCTTGGGACCATTCCTTTTCCGCTCGCAATACGCGTAACCGGGTCTTCATCGATACCGCCACGAGTAAAGAATTAGTCCGATGCTCCACAAAATGATCATGAGCGCGGGAATACCTAGCCAGGACACGGGATGGAAACCGAAGCTCTGAAGGAAGCCGATAGCAACAGAAAAAACCAATGTTCCCGTAAAGGCAAACGTTAAGGCGCGGTAGTTGACCTGCGTTTCGCGCTCATCATTAGACCGGAGAAAGCGCAACAGAAACAGAATTGCCGCTCCTGCTCCCGCAACGGACAGAGCGAGTAGGGGCGTGCGGAAAGGCAGAATTCTGCCAGCAAGACTGATGGCAATGACGGAGAGAAGCGCCGCAAGATAGAAGAGTAAGAGCGTGGCTCTGCGGCGGTCGGCTAGCTCATCTCGAAAGGGTTGCTGGGGCACGGTGACCTCCCCGAAGACGCCCCCTAAGAGTATGCTACGATGACCTATATGTCAAGTATAAGATACTTTCTGTATCGTATGAGGTGTCATTGTGGCCTTCGGGGGCCATCACCGTACGTCACGCTCCCTAGCCGTCGCGTCCAGTCCGCAAACAGCGACTCGCACAGGTTCTCCCGCAATTTGTTATGAGCTGTGCACCCGCCAACGCCTGACACGCCCGGAGTCGCGGAGCGAACCCTCGAGGCGATTCGGACTTGGCCCCCAGGGTTGCCCATTTTTGGCTTGCTCACGCCTTTGCCCGCGACACCACTTTACAAGAGGCTTGAGGCCGCAGGGCGACCGACGCGGCCGAAACACTGGCAGGAGTTCATTCCATTTGAGATGGCCCACACCCCGCTGAAAATGACCATGGCGCAAGCTCACGGGGAGGTGAAGTACGGGTGGGTTAGTTCCGGCAACCATGCCGCGCAGGTACCTTCTTCGAAGGTCACATGCAAGACGCCGCGCAGACCGCGGGAGAAACGCCAAGGGGTGCACTCGTCGCGCATTTCGGGCAATGCGGGAAATTTAACGCAGGGTTAGACATACTGTTTAGGAAGTAGAGCCAATGGGATTGTCTCCCGCCCCCCGAAGAAAACGCTAGCGATGCCCACTCGCTTTGGATCAACAAAGCCCCTGGACTCGTGAGCTGCTTCGGCGGATGGCAGGTAGCCAAGGGATGGATTGATCTTGATGGCGCAGTGGAAAAGCCGGAACGTGAATCCCTGGCCGATGGAACACTTTGGACTGTTCTGCGGGACAATTTAGATGTTGAGAACATGAAATCTGATTTCGCATCGACGGTTGTGCTGCAATCCCTTCTACTCGATACGAAGGCAAGACAGTGGTTCTCGCCGTAACAGAGATGAGGAAATGCTTGCGTAAATGCTTAACGAGATTCGCAGGGGTTGGCGTGGGTAAGCCTATTTTCTTATTTCTATTCGCGCTGGTTTTCTATATTCCGGCATTCGCTCAGACGACCACAAATCTTACTGAGACCCCTAAACCGGCAGACTCGCTCGTGGACTCCATCGGTGTGAACATCCACATGACTTACGGCAATACGGCCTATCGTGACGCAACCGCCGTCAAACAGATGCTCTCCACATTGCATGTGCGACATGTGCGAGATGCCGGCAAGTACTATCCAAATGGTGCGAAATACAATGACTACGAGTTTGGCGCCTATGGAGCGATTGCTTCCCTTGGAATCGGATTCGATCTCATTCTGGATTATAACGGCGGCACCGTCCCTCGCCCGATGACTCCCGAAGTGATGAGCGCCCTCCAGACTCTTGCTGCAAAGAATGGCGTAACCGTGGAATCCTACGAGGGG
>Ga0073928_10004855_pt1 | contig 19389 bp, 19 predicted proteins | sample PaiPotPPA55metaG_FD_76969 | JGI IMG/M metagenome (GOLD analysis project Ga0073928, IMG submission 76969) | Iron sulfur acid spring bacterial and archeal communities from Banff, Canada, to study Microbial Dark Matter (Phase II) - Paint Pots PPA... ...
AGGAACCGCCCGCAATCAAATAGTTCAGAAAATCGGGGAGAGTAAACGCGGCATTGTAAGCATCGGTGACGGCATTCGAGCCCATCTGATGGGCCAGCGTCCAATCGCGAAAAAATCCCAGCACGCGGCTCAGCAGAACGCTGGCCATCACGATGCCGGTAGCCGCAGCGATGCGACGGTGCATTGTTCCGGTGTCTGAAGCGGTCGTCACGAACGCAATGGTAGATGTTTTGACGCGTTTGAACTAGGGCGATAACGCGAGGTGTTTCCGATGCGAAATGATTGCCAGCCCGCGCGAAGGATTCCCAAGACAAAATACTTCAGGTGATCGAGAAGAAAGTCACTTCAGATTTGCGTCATCCTCTGCTAATGCATCCATGCCTTCCGGCGGACGAATAGGCTCGCGCGTGGGCGTTCCATCCGGAGCGGCACGCAGATATTGCACCGGCCAGGGAACGGGAAAGCCCAGCTCGTGACTGACTTGCAGCGGCCAATAAGGTTGTCGCAGAAATTCGCGCGCCATGATCACGATGTCGGCGTTTTCTTCGCGCAGAATTGTGTCGGCCTGGCTTGCCGACGTAATCAGGCCCACGGCGCCGGTCATCACGTCCGTCTCGTGGCGAATTTCCCGCGCGAACGGAACCTGGTATCCAGCCCGTATGGGAATTTTTGCTCCGGGTGCGATACCCCCCGAGGAACAGTCGATTAGGTCCACGCCCAGCGGGGCAATTTTCTGGACCAATTGAACGGACTGATCCAGGTCCCAGCCACCTTCAATCCAATCCGTTGCAGAAATTCGAACGAACAGCGGATAAGCAGCGGGCCATACGCCGCGGACCGCAGCCACGACTTCACACAAGAGGCGGCAGCGATTTTCCAGCGAACCACCATACGAATCGGTGCGCTTGTTCGAAATGGGCGAAAGAAATTCGTGAAGCAAATAGCCGTGCGCGGAGTGAATTTCAATCACCTGAAATCCCGCTTGCAGCGCTCGGCTGGCCGCTTCGGCAAAAGATTTCACCACGCCGCGAATTCCTTTTTCGTCCAGCACAACCGGCATGGGATAGGCGGCGGAAAATGGAATGGCGCTAGGCGCTACAGGGGTCCAGCCGCCTTCCGATTCAGGCACCGCCGCATTCCCTTCCCACGGACGCAGCGTGCTGCCTTTGCGTCCGGCGTGCGCCAGTTGAATCCCCGGAATGCTTCCCTGCTCGCGAAGGAAATGAGCGATGCGCGAGAGCTGTTCGATGTGCTCGTCTTTATAAATACCCAAATCCTGCGGGCTGATACGCCCTTCGGGTGAGACGCCTGCCGCTTCGGTGAAAACGAGCGAGGCTCCTCCCACTGCTCGGCTCCCCAAGTGCACCAGATGCCAATCGTTCGCGAAGCCATCGGTGCTGGAATACTGGCACATGGGGGAAACCACGATACGGTTGCGCAGAGTTAGTTCGCGGATGGTGAGTTCGTCAAATAACATGGATTCCCCTGTCAGTCTTTGCGGTTCGCGAACAGAGATTGTTTAAAAAACGAATTAATCATCGCGGCGATGAGTTTTGGTGTGTTTGTGGTCGGCCACGGGGTCGAGCAGACGGAGCACGTGCATGCCGGCATCAGGATCGAATCGATATGCGATGGTTGCATCCGCCGCTTCTTCTTCGCGCGCCAATTCCAGTTCCGGGTTGCCGATGATAATGTCGCCCTTATTGCTAATTCGCAGCTCACTTCCAACTTGCAGAACGATTTTCGTTTCGTTTCTTTTGGATTTCATTTCGCCTCCTGAGGACGTTCCAAAAATCACGCGCTCAGCTTCAGACGCTATCGCACACAAGTTGGATGAGGGAATGTCGTGAAAGGTGCCAGAAATTAGTTCGAAGCAGCTCCGGCGCTTTTTTCTTTCTTCTTCTCTCTGGGAGGATCCAACGCCGGAGGATCGCTGGCGGGAAAAGATTCGCGCGAGGCTTCGTCCACGGGATCCACAGCCGGCGGGTCAGGCGGTGTAGAAGCCGGTGCCTTTTTGTCCGTGTGCGAGTTTGGCCCTGCAGCGGAATGCATCAGAGTAACCTCGGTTCAGTTCCACTCGGCGCAGTCTCTGCGGCGCACCTAAAATTTGATTACAAGCCCAAGCGTAACCTTTGGACTGTATTGGTAAGTGTTGAAGTAGTGGGTCCCGACCATATCGGCTTCAACACGATATGCGAAACGCGTGCGAAATCTGACGTCTACTCCTCCGCCAGCCTCATAGGCCGGTGCGTGCTCGTTGCCAAATGCGGTTTGTGGAGTGAAGTGGGAATACCCGCCCAACACATGTGCCCAAAGTTCCAAGCCGCGCGGAGCCGCCCATCTGAACCGCGCGCCTCCCATTCCTAGCAGCAGCCATCCACCCGTATTGAACTCGTTTAAGTGCGTGGCGTCAAACTCGCCGTCCGCTCCGACCCAGTCCTTAAGGTAATAAACCATGCTATAGGTGAAGCCATTCGTATTGAGAGTGATCGGAGGCACCTGGTAAAAGCGGAGGTATTCGTAACCTATATATGCTTGCCAGCGATAAGTTTCATAAACGCTTTGGACCTGCTGTGGCGGCTCAGCAAGAGCGCTGGTAATAGGGATCGCTGTGATCGCCCCCGGCGCCGCAGCCGGTAGAGCGCCGAAGCCAAACGGGTCTGCGGAAGGCGCCAGCAAAGCGACCTGCGGAAATGCGTCCGTTGCTGGCGGATTTACGACGTTTATTTGTCCATTAACATTTATCGCGAGTAAAAGAACAGCCCCGATTAAAAATGAAGCGTATCGCATCGCCTATAACCCCCTCAGGCTGCCCAAGGCCACAAAGCCTGCACCCATAATTTGACCGAGAATGGGTAGCTGTGTCTAGCCTAAATTCAGCAAACTTGCCTACCGATGGAATTCCTCGCTACCACTAGAACCCCAAACCCCTCGCGCGCCAGAAAGTCGCTAGGGTCAACTATTAAAATCCAGGACGCCATTGACAATTCGTGATGAAACGCCTAGAAGAAGCCTGCAGTTCTGAAGGAAGGTCCCGATGGCAGGTGTGTACGGTGAGATTAACTCGAAGTCGGATTATCAACGTGTCCTGCGCGAGGCGTCCAGCATTGTGATCCGCGTTCTGGAGGGCACGCCAAATGACGGCACCATGCAGGGTGTTAAGAAACAACTCGAGGCCATGAAGCGTTGGACCGACGGCGGCCGTAAGCCGAGCGAGATCGAGCGCCGCAACATCGACGTCGGAGTGGTCGCGGCACGCGAGCTTTCCGATGCCACCGGCGAATTGAGCGATCTCGCGCAAAAGCTATGCGCTTTGAACAACTATTTCGAGGATTGGCCGACGGACGCCGAGGCCGCCAGCGCTACCGACGATGATTTCGTCGACGAGGACGACTGATCTGCGGCTTGCCCGAATCTCTGCTCACCTTGGCTCCGCTATCGCAACAAAACTAATTCTGCCTGAATCAACACGCCCGGCTTCAATGGTAGTGTAGCGGAATTAGTGTAGCGGTGCGCATTGAGGATGGATTTGACGGTGTCCTTCGTGGCGCCACTGATCGGAGACTGAAGCTGAATACGAAGACGCTTTTCTGCGTTGGATTCATTCTATGCGCGAGCGGACTGATCTCCCCGCCTGTGGCCCTCACACTCGGTTTGATTTTTGGACTGTCTTTTGAACATCCTTACCAGGCCGATAGCCGTAACCTTTCCAGATTTCTGCTGCAAGCGTCCGTTGTAGGCTTGGGTTTTGGAATGAATTTGCACGAAGTGTTGCGCGCTGGACGCAGCGGCTTCGTCTATACTGCGGCCGGTATTTCCTTTGCGCTGATTTTCGGCCTTCTCGCCGGCCGGCTCCTGCGCGTAAACAAAACTGCGTCGACCCTGATCTCCACCGGTACGGCCATCTGCGGAGGCAGCGCTATTGCCGCCGTAGCTCCTATCATCGGGGCCAGCGACGAAGAAATTGCAATTTCGCTCGGTACAATCTTTATTTTGAATTCGATCGCGCTACTGATTTTCCCGCCGCTGGGCTGGGCGCTGCATCTCACACAAACACAATTTGGCTTGTGGGCGGCATTGGCCATTCATGACACAAGTTCGGTAGTAGGCGCCACGGCGCGCTACGGTCCAGTCGCACTCGTTGTGGGCACCACTGTGAAGTTGACGCGTGCACTGTGGATTGTGCCGGTGGCCATTGGCGCGGCCATGGTGAAACGCTCTAAAACCAAGATCCAGTGGCCCTGGTTCATTCTGCTTTTTTGTCTCGCTGCGGTGGCCAGCACTTATTTGCCCGCTCTCACGAATTTTTGGCATGTGCTGAGTAATTTGGGAAGGCTGGGGCTGACAGCGACTCTCTATTTGATCGGGACGGGAATTTCGCGCGCCACTCTGCGCCAAGTCGGTTGGCCCCCGCTGTTGCAAGGCGTAATTCTGTGGATTCTGGTAGGCCTCACATCCCTGTGGCTGATTTTCGCAGGATGGATTTCGCTGTGACTCGGTAGCGTCGGCTTGTCCTGAGCGCAGCCGAACGACATCCTGCCGGCTCTTTTTCCGCAAAACCTAGTATCGCGACAATCTTACTCCGTTCAATCCCTGGAGCTGCAAAACCACTGCTTCCCAGCCAGCACATCTACGGAGCCGAACCGCTTCTACGCTTTCTTTTCCTTCTGCTGCTTAAAAAACATCGCGGATTGTTCGTGAGCTTCCTGCGAATATTGCCAAGCTTTCGCGGCATGTTCCATTGCCTGCTTGGAATGCTCGTGCCCGGTAAAGTGGTCTCCTTTACCGTGACCGGCAGCCGCAGCACGGTGTGCATGCGCAGCTTGCTCGTGAAACTCAGCCGCTCTCTGATGTGAATCATTTGCCATCTTGTTCTCCTCAGACTTCGCGTTCAACGTTAGCGCGTCGTCTTCACTATGTCCACCCGACTCAGCGTCCCACGCTGTCTTGAACGATCGCATTCACCGGCGGCTCGGGAAAAATTCCCAGGTTGATGTAGATCGGCCGAATTAGTTTTCGAATTGATTGCAGGCGCGAGAAAAACCAGACAGCGCCCGCAATGCAGCATGCCCCGCTGAACATCACCGTCCGAGGTGCGCCAATCGCATGCGCCATGGCTGCCGCCAGCAAACTCCCGAACGGCGCCATGCCCACAAACGCCACAGTATAAAAACTCATCACGCGTCCGCGTTTATCTTCATCGACGATCGTTTGGATGATGGTGTTGCTGGCCGCCATTTGCTGCATCATTCCAAATCCACAAAAAAGCATGCACAAAAGCGAAAGCCAAAAGTTTCGAGACATCCCAAAGAAAATCAGGGCCATTCCAAACATCGCCGTGGAGATATAAATCATGCGCCCGAGGCCTAACACGCTTTTGCGTACTGCGAGCGATAAGGCCGATACCAGTGCGCCCACTCCTACGCCTCCCATCAAAAATCCCAGCGTGTGCAGCCCACGGTTGGCTTCTCGCTCGACACTCATCATCTACGGATAGCTCGTTTGCAGAGTCGGCTTGTTCCGATCAATCTACTCGGCATTTGCTCGGAGCGACACAGATCGCCTGCCGCCGTCTCCCCCCTAGTCCGTATCTACTCGCATTTGACGTGACGCACATCCACCAATAAACTCCCTCGATGTCTCATCCTTCGCATCCCGCCGAAGAAGTTCCGATCCTCGAAACCGAACGCCTAAAGCTCCGCGGCCATCGTCTCGAAGATTTCGTCCACTGCGCCGCGATGTGGGCCGATCCCGAAGTCACGCGCTACATCGGAGGCAAACCTTACACAGAAGAGGAATCTTGGGCCAGGTTGCTGCGTTACGCAGGCCATTGGTCGCTGCTAGGTTTCGGTTATTGGGTCGTCGAAGAAAAAACAGCCGGAAATTTCATCGGAGAAGTTGGCTTCGCGGACTACAAGCGCGACCTGCAGCCGCTCAGAGGCATCCCGGAAATAGGCTGGGCCTTCACCAGGCAAGCACGCGGCAAAGGCTACGCCACCGAAGCCGTCTGCGCCGCCGTCGCCTGGGGTGACGCGCACTTCCCGACTCCGCGTACCGCCTGCATCATCCACCCCGAAAATCTCGCTTCCATCCGCGTCGCAGAAAAATGCAATTACCGCCAGTTCCAGCGCACCACCTACAAATCCCACCCCACAATAATGTTCATCCGCAACGGCACCCCACCCGCATCCTAACTCCACAGTCATGACTTCCACTCCTCTGCTAATGCGAGCATCGCGCTAGTCTTGAAGATATCCGACACGAATAACACCGCAGCTGGCTGTCGCATCGGGTGATGCTCTGTTCCCGACACGGGGTCGAGCTGGGCTTCCTACTAGCCCGTCCACACAGGTCCTTGAATTTCGTCAGACGGCGTGCTACGTTTTTTCGTGACCATTATTGAAAGGGTTGGCGACAGGCAGTCGGAGCAAAAGGGCGCCGCACCCTTGCCCTCCGCCACCGGCCCATCGACCGTTGGCAACCCCTCCGTTCGCAACGAAGATGGGTCCCAAAATCCTCAAGTTCTGGCAGACATTTGCAAGTGGTCTAGACCTCTAACCGGTTCTGACCCACAAACAGTATTCACCTTCACTCCGAGAAAACAATCACCGGAAAAAACTCAAACCGGGGCCAGAATGCACATTAGGAATTCAGGCGTCCAGCCCCAAAACGCCCGCCCCAAGAGGACCAATGCCCCAAGAGAAAATGAACTCTGAAGCGGCAGAAAACCTCTCCGCGCGGCAGGGGGAGAGCACCGGATTCGTGTACATTGCCGCCGCCATCGCTGCTTTGGGCGGTCTGCTCTTCGGTTACGACACCGGCGTGATCTCCGGGGCGCTGATTTTCGTTCAAAAAAGTTTTGCGCTCTCCACGTTCCACCAGGAACTGGTGGTGAGCGTCGTTTTGGTCGGAGCCGCTGTCGGCTCGCTGGGCGGGGGCAACCTGGCCGACCACATCGGCCGCAAAACAAATCTTCTGATCACCTCGGTGATTTTTATTCTGGGTGCGATCATATGCGCCGCCGCTGGATCGGAAATCACGCTGATCGTCGGACGAACCATCGTCGGGCTCGGCATCGGCCTGGCTAGCTCTACCGTGCCGCTTTACATTTCAGAAGTTTCGCCGGCGAAAGCGCGCGGCTGGCAAGTTTCCCTTTTTCAACTGGCAATCACCATCGGAATCCTGGCCGCGTACCTGGTGGACTACGCGTTCGCGCAGTCCGAGCAATGGCGCTGGATGCTGGGGCTCGCCGTGGTTCCCGGAGCGATCCTGGGACTCGGAATGTTGTACATGCCCGAAACCCCACGCTGGCTGGTAAAAAATGGCCAAATTGAAAAAGCGGTCGGAGTATTGAAAAAAATTCGCGGCACGCAAAAGGTGGAAGCAGAATTCAAAGAAATTCAGGGCACGCTGTCGCAGACGGACGAGCGCGGTCAATGGTCCGATCTGCTCAAAGCCTCGATTCGTCCCGCGCTGATTGTTGGAATCGGCCTGGCCGTATTTCAACAGGTGACCGGGATAAACACGGTCATTTACTATGCGCCCCAAATCATTCGATCCGCGGGAATCTCGTCGGCGTCGGGAGCAATTCTCGCCACTGCAGGCATCGGCCTGGTAAACGTCATCATGACGCTCGTTTCTATGTGGCTAATCGACCGCGCAGGAAGGCGCCCACTGTTGCTGACAGGAATCGCCGGCATGGTAATTTCTCTCGGCGTCCTCGGTTTTATTTTTCGCGCGTCGGCCACTGCGCACGACGCCGCATTCGGCCAACTCGCTGTAATTACGCTAATGGCTTACGTCGCTTGCTTCGCCATAAGCCTCGGCCCGATTTTCTGGCTGATCATCGCTGAAATTTATCCGCTGAAAGTGAGGGGCATGGCCGAAGGAACCGCGGCTTCCTCAAACTGGGCCGCGAACTTTGTGGTGTCTTTGACGTTTCTCACGCTGGTGCAAATGTTCGGTCCTACCTGGACTTTCTGGCTCTACGGATTACTCGCCATCGCGGCATGGATCTTCTCGTATTCCCTAGTGCCGGAAACCAAAGGCCGCACGCTGGAAGAAATTGAAGCCTTCTGGCGCAGCCGACAACTCCTGAAAAAATAACGCGACGACATTCTTATAAGAAACAAGCCGTGTGGATTTCCTAATAACGCGAGGGAAGGTTTGTCGTGAGCGATTTTTGAATCGCGCCGCAAGTTCATGGCGAACGGTTCCCGGGGCGCAAGTTAGCTCAAGGATTTTATGCTGACTTTAGGAATGAGGGAGTGCATCTCGCTGAGTGAGATTCGCCCTTCGAACTCCGCGAGGCAGTTGGCCGCGCCGCAAGCTGTAGCAAACCTGAGAGCCTTTTCACCGCTCAATCCGCGCATCGCGGCATAGGCGAAACCGGCCAACGTCGTATCGCCGCATCCCACGGTTGAAATTGCTTTCAGGCGCGGCGGTTGCGCAAACCATGCGGGCCCATCTTTGCCTTCGAGCCAGACCAAGCCTTCCGCGCCCATTGTGATTGCTGCGCTTTCCGCGCCCAACGAAATTATTTCGCGCGCGGCAGCGACTACAGCTTGCAAATCAGGCAAATTCCTGCCGAGCAGAACTTCAACTTCCTTGCGGTTCGGCTTTACGAAACTTGGCCTGGCAGCAATACCCGCTTTTAGCGCGTCGCCGCTTGTGTCCAAAAACACGGCTGAGCCGGCCTTCCTTGCAATATCGATCAACGCCCCACAAAAGTCCGCCCCCGGGCCGGGCGGCAGGCTGCCGGAAATTGCAACCAGCGCGCCTTTCCATTTCTCGCTGAGATTTTGCGAATACAGACGAAGCAGCTCAGTTTGTTCATTCGAGTTAATCTTTCCGCCGGGTTCCAGAACCTCCGTAATTTTTCCCGAGTTTTCGATTACCTCGAGGTTCACGCGCGTTGTAGCTGCTGTTCGAATCGGGCTGACCTCAATACTAAGTCTGCGCAATTCCGCTTCGACTTGCTCCCCAATTGCTCCGCCGAGAAACCCAACCCAGTTCGCCTCGATCCCCAGGGATCGCGCCGCCATGGCTACATGCGCCGCTTTTCCGCCGGGCATAGCGAGCGAATTACGTCCGCGGTTTACCTCGCCCGGAATAAGCGTGTCGACATAGACGCGCCGGTCCATCGCCGGGTTCGCGCTGACGCAGACAATCTTTGCGGAAGCTATAGGCCCTTGTTCCATGGCGGTGCGCCATGCTAGCATAGCGCTAGAAATAATAACTAAACGAAATGAATCGAAACTCTGCTACAAACAGGCAATGTTAGCATGCTGAGTGAAGAGCGCAGACGAAAAATCTCAGAATTAGTCCAACGCGATGGCCGCGTGGTGGTCACCGACCTTGCTCGCCTTTTCTCCACCTCCCTGATTACGATTAGGAAAGACCTGGAACATTTGCACGAACAGGGCCGCTTGCATCGCGCTCACGGCGGGGCGCTACCGGTCGACGGCGCGGCCTTGAGCGACCCAACCCTGCATGAAAAAGAGCGGCTGCACCACAAAGAAAAACTTCGCATCGCTGCAGCTGCGGCAAAATTGGTAAAGCCCGGGCAAGTAATTATTTTTGACTCCGGAACCACTAGCACGGCCGTGGCGCGCGCCACCAAGCATGTCCGGAATTTAACCGTAATCACGAACGCCGTGAATATCGCGGCGGAGCTTGCCGGCACCGACATTGAACTCATCTTGACCGGGGGGGTGCTGCGCAAGAATTCATTTTCTCTTGTAGGGCCGCTCGCCGAGGATTCGCTCCGGCATGTTACAGCCGACCTTCTATTTCTCGCCGTGGATGGATTTGACGTGCGCTATGGCCTGACCACGCCTAATATCCTGGAAGCCAGGGTAAATCGGGCCATGATGGAAAGCGCCAAGGCCACTGTAGTGGTGTGTGATTCGAGCAAGTTTGGCCGGCGCAGTCTTTCACTCATCGCGCCGACCTCCGCCGTGCACCACACGATTACGGACAAGAAAATATCGTCGAAGCATCTTCGCGGCCTGCGTGAAGCTGGAATCAAAACCATCTTGGTTTAAAAACACACATGGAGGTTTGGTTGACCCGCTCCACTTCAACAGCCGGCGTTCACACCATTGCCGAAATCTTGTCGGAGCCGCAAATATGGACGCAATGCCTATCACAGCTTCAAGAAAGCAGCGAGCTTGTTTCTCTGAATCAAAGACTGAATAAGAATGTTGAATGGATTTTTGTCGGGTGCGGTTCCAGTTTTTATCTCGCGCAGATCGCGGCAGCGAGCTGGTCTATTTTAACTAGTACTCCCGCGCGCGCGATTCCGGCGTCGGACATTCTGCTTTTCCCCAGGCTTTTCCCAGTTCCCTGCCAACCCGTCTTTATTTCGCGCTCAGGACGCACATCGGAGGCCGTCGAGGCAGCCCGGTACGCCGAGCGCGAGCTGAAAATTAAAACGTTGGCGGTCACTTGCGGGAGCGGAACTCCCATTGAAGAAGTCTGCTCGCACGTGATTCGCCTTTCGCCGGCTGACGAAAAAAGCACGGTGATGACGCGCTCGTTCACCTCCATGCTCCTTGCATTGCAAGCGCTGGCAGCGGAACGGGGAGAGCGCAGGGATTTTCTCGAGGCCCTGCGCGCGCTTCCCAGCCTAGTTGCGCCGCGGCTGAATGAAATGCAAGCAACCGTTCGCTCTTTGGTGGATTCGCAAGCGTACGCCGATTATGTTTTCCTGGGGCAGGGTCCCTTTTTCGGTGTGGCGCAAGAATCCATGCTGAAAGTGAAAGAAATGTCGTGTTCCTATGCTCAGGCATTTCACACGCTGGAATTTCGACACGGTCCCAAGGCGATTGTGAGCCCGGAAACCCTGATCACTTTTTTCCTGAGCGAAAGCGGTTTCGCCGAGGAAGTCTCCGTTCTCGAAGAAATTAAGGAATTGGGTGGAGCGACGTTGGTAATTTCAAATTCCACCAACGCTGCGATCCTCAGTTCGGCAGATTACCTGATTGAATTGTCGCTGAACGTTCCGGAAGTTGCCAGGGCTGCGGCGGCGGTGGTTACCGGCCAGCTGCTCGGTTTTTATACCGGCATGCGAAAGGGTTTCGATCCCGATCAACCGCGCAATCTATCGAGAGTAGTGATGCTCGGTGGCAGAGACGGAGGTTCTGATCGTGCCACGACCTGATGTCTGCGTCGTGGGCGAGATTAACCCCGATTTAATCCTCTATGGCCTTCCCAAAGAAATAAAACCCGAGCAGGAAACTTTAGTGGAAGGATTTCGGCTTACGTTGGGAAGTTCTTCCGCAATTTTTGCGCATAATCTTGCGGTGCTGGGCACGAATGTGGGAATCGTGTCCAAAGTCGGCGACGATCCCTTCGGAAAGATGTCCGTCGGATGGTTGGAAGCAGGGGGAGTTGATGTAACGCATGTGTCCGTCGCAAAAACTACCGCCACCGGCCTTTCCGTAATTCTGGCGCATCCGAGCGAGCGCTTCATTCTTACTTATCCCGGTACGATGTTTGAATTGAGTTACGCCGATCTCGATTTTGATTACATTTTGTCCGCTCGCCATCTGCACCTTTCTTCGTTTTTTCTGCACCGTTCGCTTCGACCGCAAATTGCCGAGCTATTTCGCCGTGCGAAGGCCAAGGGCCTAACGACTTCTCTGGACACGAATGACGATCCCGAAGATCACTGGGCCGGCGATTTGCAGCAGGTTCTGAAATTCGTCGATATATTCTTTCCCAATGAACGCGAAGCCAAAAAAATTGCGGAAACTGAAGATCTGTCGCGAGCAATTAACAAACTCTCAGAAACAGTTCCGCTCGTAGTTGTGAAACTTGGTCCTCAAGGGGCTTTGGCGCGCGAAGGGGCACAGGAATGGCGTGCTCCGATGTTGCGCGTGAACGCGGTGGACGTGGTAGGCGCCGGCGATAGCTTCGACGCCGGGTTTATTCATCGCTTCATCGAAGGTGCCAGTGTTGAAGAATCTCTGAAATTCGGCAATATCGCGGGCGCTTTTTCTACGACGCGCGAAGGCGGCACGGATGCTTTCCGCAACCACAATGAAATGTCGCGCTTTTTCCAAGAAAGGCTTGAACGCGATTAAAAACCGCCAGCACGGCCGGAATTTATTGTTTAGTCGCTTCGAGCAGCAGGTGGTCGCTGAAATCAACCTTGAGCCGCGCGCCAGGGGCGGTAACAACTCCGAGGTCCTTATTGTTGACATAGTCCACCAGGTGATACCTCCCCGGTTCCAGACCTCGCAATTCCACTTCGCCTGACCAATTCTGCGGCGCATTCTTTTTGGAATCGCCTCCAGGAGCAAAAAATGCGTAGTACATCGCGCCATCCTTCTCGATGGCATAGCCTTCTGGGACATCGTAGCCATAGACATACAAATTCTTGAACGTGCCGCGCGACAGCATTTCTTTGTTGTACAGCCCGATCCATTTTTTCCAGTGCGCTTCTTTTGCAGGAGTCAAATACACGTCGCTCAGTTTCGGCCCGTAGTCCGGCCATGCGAATTTCGTCCCCAGGACACCACCGGTGCCGAGCGTGGAAGCAAAATCAGACCCCAGATCGCGCTCGTTGCTATCTGGATTTTGTATTCGGGTAAGTTCCACGTGATCGCCGTACACCGCCGCGCGCGGCCCCATCAACGCTTTATACATTTTCACTCGCTGGCGGACCTGCACCGAGCCGACCGGATCGGCAGTTACCGCTTGGTCGATATAGCGCAACCAGGCGATGCTGGGAGGCGTGCCGCACGGACAACTTTGCGTAACACTTTCCGGCTTCAGCGCGCGCGTGGTTTCAAAAATGGTTTTATAAATTTCGCCCATGGCATAAACAGAATCGAGCGGAGACTTGTGATGATGCTTCGGGTTGTAACAGGCTGGGACGCTATAAATATTGTCGAGCTTGTGGCCGTCGAAATCCCAATCGTGAATGAATCGCTCGGTCAATTGCTTGTAGTATTCGCGAACTTCCGGCACCGCGGGGCAAAGCGTTGCGAGATTGCGCGTCATTTTCGCGGGCTTGCCATCCTTGTCGAGCACCAGCCAGTCGGGATGATCTTTCACTATCTGCGATAGGCCATATTTGTGCGACTCGTATCCCGGCCCGCCGTCTTCCACCGCGAGCGGCAGCCACCAGAGTTGAACTTTGACTCCCTGCGCATGAAACTGCTGGACCATCTTCTGAATCTCGCCGTCCGGAAATGTGTCGGCGCGAGGTTGCCAATCTCCATAATTGTTAAACCAGCGATCGTCGAGCGTGGCCCAATGGATGCCCAACTCCTTCAGCTTCGGAATTGTTCCAAGCATTTGCTTGGGCGTGACGTCAGCGAGATAACCCCAACCGCACCAATTGACCGCGTAATCTTCGTTCGTGCTGGTTGCCTTGGTGAGGCCTTCCCGATCGATCACGTCGGAGTACATGCGCAGGGGTTCGTAGTAATCGCCGGCATACACAGCAATAAATGTTTGCGGCGTCGCGTAAGTGTCGCCGGATTTGAGAACTGTGTTGGGCAGCATGCTAACGGAAGCATCGATGCGGCCATCACTCTCAGTTTTCACCGGAATTGAAAGTACCAGTGGCAGGATTTCCACGTGCCCAATTGCTTCGCCGACTTGCCTGGTCCAGAACGCGACAACCGGAATGCCGCCGCCCACGCGGCCCAAGTCGCCTTTCACTTCAACCATCGAGCCCATCTGATTCTGCTGTTGAAATGTCTTGGGCATCTCGAAAACAGTGTCTTTGCCCCATCGAATACTCGCGCCGTGGAACGACCACATCTGATTTGGCGCGGACTTCGCATCGACGAGCGACGCATTCAAGCGGTGACGGTCGATTTCCACTTGGTCGAGTGAAATGTCATGAGCTACCGCATTGCGAATGCTGCTAGAAATCAAAGCAACGTTTGGAAACTCATCGTGAACTTGGACGGTGAGCGACGCTTCCAAACCGGTACTCGCGCTCTTTCCGTCGACGATAATCCGCTTGCCTTGTCCACCCAGCCTCCCCTCCGGCGATGACGTTTTGGCATTCCTCAAATCGAACACAAAATCCTTCACTTCTTTGCCGCTGACAACCACAAGGACACCCGGGTTGCCGCCCGCATCGTCCAGCGAGAGTTTCTGCTGATTGCTCAAAAGTTTGGCAGCGATATAGCCATCCGGCGCGACGGTAAATTCCGCGGTTGCAGTTTCGATTGAGATTGAATCAGCGCCGGACGAAACACGTACGGCAGAAGCAGGCGCAGCCGGTGGCGCAGCAGATTGTGCAACTGGTTTTTTGGAGCAGCCGCCGATCCATGCGAGCATCCCCGCGAGCGACACAATGCGGAGGACCGATAAAGACGCGAGGTAACCACGATTGACTTGATCTGCGAGGACCAGCTTCCGATTCATGGGTTTAACTCACTTTTCCGCAAAGCGCCGCGGAACAACTCGAATAAAGTCGAAAGCAAAAGTAACAAATCGAAACACCGATGGCAAGGTGGCAAAAAGCGCTTCAGGGTTTGGAGCTACGATTTTTAGGAAGGTTAGGCGTTAACTTCGGTATCAGGAACTCTTGAATCAGGTTGGACGCGGCGCTTCCACCGATCCCGAAAAGCTCGTTTTCAAATACTAACGCCGCACCGCGATCTTTCGATGGATAGTAAAGATTCGAGATACCGCCGGAGGCCAACCCTCCGAGGATACCGGAATAATATGGCTGCCAGCGTCCATTATCACCCTTGCAAGTCACCGACATGCTGATGGCATACAGAATCCGCGAACGAATAGTCCCCGTTCCCTTATAGAAGTAACGCGGATCCTGTTTGAATAGAGACGGCAGTAGCGCATCTCCAAGAAACGTGCCGGTAACGGTGTCACCGAAGTTGGCGCCATAGCGCTTCCCATAACCTTGCGCGCCTTGTCCATACCCACCGAAATTGTTTTGCGCCTGCTGAATTCCGGCGGTGGCCCCGACTATTACGAATGTGACCGGATCCATGGTGGTCTTCCAAGCCAACTCGAACTTCTGCTTGGAGGTAAGCGGAGCTGCGTTGGGAACGTAACTCACGTAAAAATTCGGAACGATGCCGAGCACGCGCTGTTTTTCTTGATCCTTGATTTGCTCCTCCGCCAGTTCGACGGTTGGCAGTCCAACACGCACCTCAGTCACTTCGGTAGCGACCGACAATGCGATAGGCGGGACAATGTAGAAATCACCCTGACTCAACGTTCCAGAGATTTTTTTTGTAGCGAAGCCGGCCAACGAAACGCTCAGCTGAAAAGTACCCGGTGCTACGTTGGCAAAAGAGAATTGACCGTCGCTGCCCGATAGTACCTCACGGTCGGACGATTGGCCGGCGATCGCCAGTGTGACGCGAGCCCCGGCTACAACCGCTCCGGTTTGATCAAGAACAGTTCCGGTGATTCCCCCTGGAGAAGGTTGAACGGATTGGACGCTGGCCGCGGATCCTGTTCCAGTCGCGTTGGATAGAGCATTCTTGCTGCCCAGTCCGGGTACGGGCTGTTGAGATTGACCCGTGGCGGAAAGCGCGCATAACAATACGGTTACGGCCATACAGATCAATCCCGCCGAACCAGTCACCCATTTCGGGAGGTTTCGACCTGGCGATTCCCCGGATGGATTTCTTGTAAGAGTCACGTCAGTTAGTCTACCTTCCCCTTCTTCTTCGAGCGAGGGTACCAACCGCATTTTTGCGAGAACGGAAGCACTACACCTCTCCAAGGGCGAAGGCATCCGGCGAGTGAGACGCCGCTTAGTTGGATTACCGGGCAACTGTTTGGGGATGCTTCTGTGGCCAAAGATTCCTGGCGGGCCTACTTCTGCTAGCCCGGCCAGAAGTCTCCGCAGGGTTGATCTAGGACGAGTGCGAGGCACACAAAACTTAAGAGCTTCGAAGAGCCACGAGATTCACAAACAAGAGTCCGAATAGATTTCGCCTCGCCAGAAATAATTAATGTTGCTGAGCAAGCATGTCGTTAAATTGATTTACGAACGCGGCTTCGCCCGGCCCGGGGTTATTTCGAAGCATCTTTGCCCGCTCCACCACGATTTCTTCCGCATCTGTACCCAGTATCTTCATGGCTTCGTCGATGAAGTCCGCAAGAGGCATGGCCTGCGGAGCGTTATTGCTGTTCATCAGGTCGGTGCGCACCCAGGGAGGAGCCAGTTCCAATACCTTTACCGAGTTGCCTTTCAACCTGTAGCGCATGGATTGAGTGTAGGAATGCAGCGCCGCCTTGGTGGAACAGTAGATCGCCGTCATCGCCAGAGGCACAAATGCGAGTCCCGACGATACGTTGATGACTGCGGCTGTGTCCTGTTTCTTCAAGTGTTCGATGAGCGCCGAAGTCATTCGAATCGGTCCCAGCAGGTTCGTCGTGATTGTCGGCACTAATACCGCTTCATCAATCTCGCCCGCCGCATTGTCGGGCTGCATGATGCCGGCATTGTTGATCAGCACATTCAACTTCGGATAATCGGCAATCAGTTTTTTGGCCACCGCCGCGATACTCGCCGGGTCCTGGATATTTAACTCGACCGACTGCATCCCGGGATTGGCTTTGGTGGTCTCCGACAAATGACCTTTGCGCCGGCCGGAGATAATCACCTGGTTCCCAAGTTTGTGAAAAGCCTCGGCCAGCCCGCGCCCAATTCCCGATCCGCCACCTGTAATAAAAATAGTATTCCCACTTAGTTTCATCGCTGCTCCTTTCTTTCGAGAATCATTCACTTAATAGCGGACAGCCAAGGTTCCACGATGGAGGCTGCCACCGCATTCCCGCGGGCCGACCAGTGGCCGTCGCACGGAAGAAAATATTGGCGAAAGTTTCCATTCGCTCTGACGTCCATCTCCGGCAACAGATCCTTAATAGGGATTCCAACTTCCGTTCCCCACCGCTCCATTACTGGCCCCAGACGATTCGTGCCCGCCTGATGCAGGCGAAGAAAATCGCTGAGGCGCGGAATCAAAATCACTGTCACTTTGGCACCGTGGGCATCGGCAGTGCTCTTGATATCTTCCAGCGATCTCTTCAGGCGAGTAAGATCGATTTCCGTGTAATCGTTGTAGCCGGAATAGGGATGCAGGTTGCGCCAATAGAATCGCGAATTCAAATATTGGCCGACGTGATAGGAAGCCAGGTAGGCTCGCAGAATAGCTTCCACGTGGTCCCATTTGCTTTCTCCGGCGTTGGGGTCGAAATGTCCTTCATACACGACCGAAAAGTCAGCTGCATAATATGGACGATAGCGGCCGGGCGCGGTCTTTTGCCACCACTCCTGGTCCATGTCGCGGAAATCGTTGTCGGGCAGCACTCCTACTAGCACTTGATCGTGGTCGAATGCTGCGGCCATGGACTTGTATAGCAACGCGTACTGCAGCGGCCCGAAATTGCCGCCGGTGCCGAAATTAAGATGTTCCCTTCCCGTGTCCCTTTCTAAAATATTGCTTAATCGCGCTTCAGCGGGCACTCCAAGGCCTTCCACCATAGAATCCCCGAGCACAATCGTCCGCGGCTTCGACGAATGCAGGCTGCGCTCGGCGTCACGCGCGCCATAACTATTGGTATCGTACTCCACGCTGTAGCAGCCGCCTTTGTGAATGAAAACTCCGTTGGGACGATGCCACACTCCGAATACCGGATTGATATCAGCCCAAAACAAATTGTAGCTGAGCCGGTAGCTCGGCCTGCTCGAAGGCCAATTCGGCAAGTGAACAATGACGAGAGAAACCAATTCCGACAGGATGACGAAGATCAGGAAGTTAATTCCGACGAGTCGCAATACTGAACCTGTAGATGCGAGGAAGGACCGTCGTTCTGGTGTGCTCGTTATACTCGTGGCGGCTTCGCTCCGTATGGTCCGATGCAGAAGATGCAAAAATTAGTTGCGCTTTTCGATCAGAAAATTTCCCAGAACCAGGCAATCCATCTCGCTCCGGGAAAACGTGCTGAAAGCGTTTTCCGGAGTGTTTACGATCGGTTCGCCCCGCAAATTAAAGGAGGTATTGAGAACCACCGGGACGCCCGTCGCCTGTCCGAATCTCTTAATCAACTTGTAGTAAAGCGGGCTGTGCTCCTCAAAGACGGTCTGCACGCGAGCGGAGCCATCCACATGGGTGACCGCCGGCAGCGTGACACGGTGCTCCGCCTTTACCGGCGTGACGTAGAGCATATAGCGCAACGGGTACTGTTGCGCCGCATCGCCGAGCTCAAAAAAATTCGCGGCACATTCGGCCGCCACCGACGGCGCAAACGGCCGATACGGTTCACGAAACTTGATTTTCGTGTTGACGATATCTTTCATCTCCGGATCGCGGGGATCAGCGAGAATGCTGCGGCTTCCCAACGCGCGAGGCCCCCATTCAAAACGCCCTTGAAACCAGCCAACCACTTTGCCGTTGATCAAATATTCGGTAACGCGGTCCAGCATTTCATCGCTGTTGGAAGCCGCGTGATGCGGGATATTCTGCCTGCTGAGAAAGTCTCTGATCTGAGTTGTGTCGTATTCCTGTCCCCAGCAGGCATGTTCCATGCGAAACGCGCGGGTATGGCCCAGCACGGAATGATAAGCCCACAAAGCAGCTCCGAGCGCGCCGCCCGAATCGCCCGCCGCAGGTTGAATGAAAAGTTCGTCAAAGCCTGACTCCCGCAGAATGCGCGTGTTGGCCACACTGTTCAGAGCCACACCACCAGCCATGCAAAGTTTTTTTAAACCGGTCTCATTGCGAAGGGCTCGCGCCATCCCGATCAGCAAGTCTTCCGTGACGCGCTGGATGCTGGCGGCAATGTCAGCATAGTGTTCGTTCAATCGGCATTGCTCAGAGTAATCCGCAGGGCGTTCACCGAAATATTTCGGATAGCCCGTGGATTGGGTAAAGAAAGGCAGATTAGATCTGCGCGGCTCGCCGAACAAGGTAACAAACCGGCGGTTGAACATCCGATCCGTCGAGTGATGAAAACAGAAGTAATCCATGTCGAGTGAGAACGAGCCGTCGCTATTCTGTTGTACGAGCTTCCACACTTTGTCGAGGTAGCGCGGCGTGCCGTAAGGCGCCATCCCCATTACCTTGTATTCACCTTCATTCACTTCGAATCCAAGGAATGCCGTAAACGCGCTGTAGAGCAGGCCTAGAGAATGGGGAAACTGAATATTTTTGTTCAGGCGAATTTCCGTGCCGCGACCCACGCCGGCAGCCGCGGTCTCCCATTCACCAACTCCATCAACGGTTAGAACCGCCGCATCCTGAAATGGCGAACATAGAAACGCGCTCGCCGCGTGCGACAAATGATGATCGGAAAAAAGAATTCTCTTTCGAGGAATGCCCAGCTCCGATTGGAGCGTGCTCGCGACCCAGAGTTTATCCAGCATCCAGCCGATCATGG
>Ga0073928_10004857_pt1 | contig 19383 bp, 19 predicted proteins | sample PaiPotPPA55metaG_FD_76969 | JGI IMG/M metagenome (GOLD analysis project Ga0073928, IMG submission 76969) | Iron sulfur acid spring bacterial and archeal communities from Banff, Canada, to study Microbial Dark Matter (Phase II) - Paint Pots PPA... ...
GATGTAATAGGAAACCGGCGAATTAGGTTCGAGCTTGATGCGGGTTTCGTCGTGAATGACGCCGGTATCCCCAAAGACCGCCATCTTGTAGACGTGTACCCCGGCAGCGGTATAGGCAGCGGGCTTTTTGTTGAGGCCCGAACCGGGCGGGGCGGTACTCACGGGATATTTGTAGAGCGGCACACCGTCCACGCAGATGAAAGCCTCTCCGTAATTGCGGTTGTCGGACATGACGCCTGAAAGCGTTTCGCTAAAACCGTTCAAGGGTGTTGGCGGGGGAGGGGAGACACCCAGATCGATGAGCTTTTGCTTGCGTTGCGCTAAGGAGGCCAGCACCGCAGGGGTAATTTCGACTTGCTGATTGCTCCCGGCCAGCGCGGCGCGCTGCGTTTGGGTGCTGTTCCAATTCAGGGTATTGAGTTTCAAATCGCCGGGTACGTGGATTTCGGTAAACCCGGCCGCACCTTCGCTCACCAGAATCGGCCCGTGATCGAGAGCTTGGCCCACGGACAGCCGTTCGCCGGGATTGAGTTGGCCGAGGCTCTGAAGATATTTCAGCAAAGCGGGCTTATTGTAAGAATCGGCCTTGTCGATCAGCAGCAAGTAATTATCCGACACCGAAACTAGGCCGCCCAGATTCTCCCGGTGGCGCTGCATGCCGACATCGGGCGGCGTGAACGGCGGGCTAACGAGATCGGCGTGACGCCAGACGATAACGGCCCCCACCAAGCCCACGGCGAGCGCCGTCAAGCCGACCGGCCACCAGTTTACTAGCGGGCGTGAGCCTTCCATAGTTTTGATCCATCTTGCGCACGGATGGCGCTTAAATTCGCCCTTCGCGGTAATAAGGGTCGCGGTCGTACATGCCCTTAAATTCGGGATAGCGCGTTTCATCGAAATAGGAGGCACGGGAGAACATCAAAACCTCCCCGGCGTGGAAGCAAACAGCCTTATCGCGTGGCAGCCGAAAGAGATCGTGCAGCCGCAATTCCGGTACAACTGTGCGGCCCCATGAAATCCCCACACTGCCGCTTGGTTTCGCCGGCGTCCCACCGTCGTTAAGGGATTCCGATGGCACCCTTACTTCTTTTTCGCCGGAGAGCTTGCTGACATACTCCGCGGTCGTGGGATCGCGTGGCGCGCAGTAAATTTGCACATCAGAATTTGCAAGAAAGCTCTCGAAACTGGTTGGGTAATGTTTTTTTAGCTGATTTAAATCTTGAAGCACCGGAAGCAGTTGGAGGCCGTAACCTGCGGCTAAAGACATGGCCGTTTCCATAATCGACAGTTGCCCGATGCAGGTTGAAAATTCATCGAGGATTGCCAGGATCGGCACCGTGTCATCGTCCTCCGGCTCGCGCAGCAAAACCTTAAGGGCGGAGGCGATTATCAACCGAAACCATTTTCCGGCTGGCTCCACGTATTCGGTCGGGAGGGTCAAATAAATTGTAGTCGGCTCTTTCTTGAGGGATCGCCAGTCAAAGCTAGGGCCGCTCAAGCTTTTGCCAATCGCTTCTATGCCAATAAACGCGGTTTGCCGCGTGGCAACCGAAATGATGGAAGGGATTTCACGTCCTTCATAGGTTTTGGGGTCCGCGAAACGGTTCAAGCGTTGTTTGACTAAATCAGTACCAGTTTCTATCGCTTGCGTGGCAAAGCTTAAGGGTTCCCGTGAAATGCGGTCGTATAAATACGCGAGGTTTTTTTTGCTGTCAGGAAAAGCGGGGCAAGTCATCAGGTGCATGATGCCCCCGCTATAAAGTTGGCGGGCGCTGTCCGTGAAATGCGAATTCTCGCCCTTCGGGTCACTGACAATGAAACCTTCCGCGATAGCGTCGCAGTCGGCCACGAAACCGAGCGAACCCGGCTTGAGGATAGTGAATGGATTGAAAGAGTCGGAATCCCCTAGCAGTGAATGAAATAGCTGGAAAGGATTCAGCACTTTCACGGGGCCGAACTGTTCCCGGCGTCTTTTGGTGATGGCGGCAAGCTGTGCCTTGGGGTCGACGACGATTAGGGAGCCACGAAAAGTTAAGCCTAGGGCGGCCAGAAAATCGGTGGTTTTTCCGCTTCTGGTTGGGGCAGTTAAAATTAGATGGCCGTCGCCTTTGTAATGCAGCGGGGATCCGTCCAGCTTGAAGCCAAGCCGAATTTTCTCTCTCACACTAAATCCCCATGATCTTTAGGTTTGCCGTCCGAGCGCGTAACCGGGTTGTTCACCAGTACGGTGTCTTTGCGCAGATTCTTGATGGCGGAAATAATCGGGTCCGGAGCGCTCCTGACCAGCGCATCGCGGAATGGAACCACCGCGAGAAAAAACACACCCGCCACGATCAGTAAATAAACGTCGCCATGAGTAACCCATCCGGCGAGAGCCAGCAGATGGACGCCACTAACGGCAAGAAGCAGCAGGCCACCCACCACCAGGGCGGTTAGCGGTACAGCCAGCCATGAGGGAACGAGGGGCTTGGGCGGCATCTTGGTATCGTTTTCAGCCATGGCAAAATTTTCCCATACGGCAAAAGGGCCGCTCTTGGTAAGCAGCCCGGCCCTTTAATTCTAGGAAACCGCGTGAGCTAACTTCGCGGTTTCAGGTCATCCCCCAAACTAACGGTAGGAGAGAACAACGCGCGGTCGGAAGGGCGCGAGAGGTTTTTTTCGAGCAATTCGGAAAGACTTTTAGCGAGGTCGTGATCAGGATTAGCGGCTATAAACTCGAGGAAAATGCCGCCCGCTACCAGTTTGCGCTTCTCTTCGGTTAAGCGGTCTTGTTCTTTTTGCCGAGCTTGAGCTTGTTTGATTTTGTCCTCGAGCTTTTCCCGGCGCTTGAGCAAGGCCCCTAATTCGTCGCTGGCCTTCGGAAAATAATTGTTCGGCATATGGCAAGAAAGTACCAGACCGACGAGCCGAACAAAAACGAATGGGAGATCGAAACCACCTACGAGCGCGCCGCCGTGTTTCTCAGCGAACTTTTAAGGGAGGAACCAGAATAAAAGCGCCGCGCCCGAGGGTCGCAACAGCCGCGAAGGGCGGCTGTTGCTCAAGCGGACAATTTTTTAATTTCGCCATGACAGGTCTTCGCTGCGCTACGTCCTGTCAACGGCCAAGCCCTTCGGGGAAATTAAAAAATTCTCCGCTTGCCCCTCAGTCACGTCGATTTTTTTCTGGTTCCTGTTCCCGCCGCGAGCGGGTTCTTAAAAAAGGAAACCAACCAATGATAAAGACCATTCTTGAAGCCCTCGAAATCATTGCCATGGGCAACACAGATCCCGACGACATGGTGCAACTGGCAAGGGATGCGCTGGCAAAACTGATCGACGCAGAGCCGGAGATGGACATCGGCAGGCGCTTGATTGAGGCAGCAGGCAATTCCCTCTATGCCGTGTCCGGTACATTTACCCGCGAGAGCCAGGCGATCTACGGAGGCAAAGTAATCGCGACCAACTGCCTGGACCTTACGATAGGCGAGCTTGATTGCTGCGTGGTGATGGATAACAAGACGTCCCTGCGCCTGGTCACACGGGATGACCCCGATGACGATGGGCTGTTCTTCATAGGCGTTAACCTTGACAAGGCCAACGAGCCGCCCGAATAAGCCGTAAAGGGAGCCCCCGCCGTTCTCTGCGGTGGGGTCTTCTGGATATTTCCCGCCGAGGCACCCGCCGCGCCTATTGGGATTGCCCGGAGCTTGAGCGTCTGGTTTATGAGGGATTGTTGCTGAGTGGCATCAGTGTTAGCGAGAACGGCGCTAATTTTTAGGCCGAAATTGTATTGCTGATGTGTATTTGAGATGATGGAGAGAAGTGGATTTCCGTGAGATAGCAAGTTGGGCGCGTTTTCAACGCGCCGCGCTACCGGCCAGCCCCAAGAGGGGCCGTCCGTCCGCGCACTTGGCAAGGGAGAGGCTTCGCCTCTCCCGTTGCATCCCTCTCCAACAGGAAGGGGTAAAGCCGCCGAGCTGGTCACGGCTTTTCGCGCAAGCGTTCAATGGACAGCGCAGAGGGCGGGCGCTGTGACGGAAGCAGCCGTCAAAGCCAAATCACGCAGCGGCAGCCAGAAGCGTCAACGCAATCGGCATATCGGGGTATGCTGTACCCCTGAGCAATTCGCAGCCGTGAGCGATAAGGCAGGGTCGGCGGGGATAAGCCGGTCAGCCTACGCGCTGATGGCAATGCTCGACGCACCGACCCCGCGAAAGCGGCGTTTGCCGGTAGTACACGGGGAATTGCTGGCGACCGGCATCACCGCCCTTAATCGCGCAGGGAACAACGTCAACCAGATCGCCCGCGAGCTAAACGAGCAGGCACTTGCACCGGATGGCGGTTTCGTCGCTCGCGCCGTGCGGGGTGATAATGGGGCAATTCTCGCCATCGAGGCAATGCGCGGGATGTTAGAGGCGACCTGTGCGGAATTGCAGACGGCGGCGGCGGCAATCATACGCGCCGCAGGTTACGACGATGTTCGCGGGAGGTAATCTGAACGGAAATGGCCGCGCCTTGGCCGCCTATCTCACCAGAGTAAAAGAGGGCGAGCGGGTAGAAGTCGCGGACCTGCGCGGCTTCGTGTTCAACGACATTCATAATGCACTGCTCAGCGCGGAGCTTCAGGCCTTCGAGAAAACCAACTGCGAATATCCGTTTTTTCACGGCTATATGCGGGCGGCACCCGGCGAGCATCTGGATAAGGCGCAATGGCTCCACTGCATCGACGAGTACGAAAAGAGTTTGGGGTTTACCGGCCAGCCGCGCGCGGTGTCCTTTCACATCGACGAGCAGAGCGGCGAGATGCACTCGCATATCGCCTGGTCACGCATCGACACCGAGCAGGAGAAATACTTTGCCATCGACCCCGGCCTGTACGTTCTCAAAGGCATGGAAGTCGCGCGAGAACTGGAAATTGAGCTTGGGTTGAGGCGCATCGGCCTCGAGCGCGATCCTGAATACAAGACCAACGCCCCGACGCGCGACGAGTTGGAAGAAGCCCGCCGCCTCAAAACCGACTTGAAAGAAATTCGCGAGACCATCCGCGACTGTTGGGAGCATTCAGACAATGGCCGAAGTTTCAGCGCGGCGCTGGAACAGGAAGGGCTAATCCTGGCGCGAGGCGACCGGCGCGACTTCGTGGTTATCGACCAGGAAGGCGGACATCACGCTTTAAACAAGGGCATCACAGGCGCGACCGCAGCCAAGACCCGCGAACGGCTGTCCGACATCGACCGCGCTGAATTGCCGACGGTCGAGCAAGCGCAGGCGCACCAGCTAGAGCACCAGATTGCCGGACTCGAGAAAGCGGCAACGGTTGAGCCAAGCGCCGAGCGCAGCGAGCTTGGGGAGTTGCGGGATTGGGAAGCGCATGAACGCGAAGTGGCTGCGCTAGAGGCTAGATTCGCAGCGATAGAGGCGCACCGGCGCGACCCGCGCAAATGGGTAGAGCTTGTCGCGTCGGAAATTACAGCTTCCAGAGGGCGGGACGAGCCGGAAGTGCAGAACGAGGCCAGCCCGGTAGAAAAACCCCTGGGGCCAATCGCAGGCGAGGTTCATCTAGCCTTTAGTCTGACTGAAAGTGCGCAAGGTTTTACCGAGGCATTGCAGGAGCGCGGCTTGCGGCTGGCGCGGGCCAGCGCCGAGGATGTGACGCTGAATGCGCGGCATCGAGAGGGTTATCAGCAGTACGTTAAAGACCATCCGCAGGAAGCCGAACTGTACGGCGTCAAGGAACCGGCGCTAATTCAAGAAAATGATTTAGTCGTGGTGTCGTTGCAGAAAGACGAGCCGCGCCTGTGTTTTCTGAATGAACGGGCGACCGGCGAGAACCGCGCCGAAGTCGAGAAATATCTAGCCACGCTCAATCAGGCGGAGTTGCCAGACCTGGAAGCAGCCGCACAGCAAATCAGGGACGCCGCCGCCCTGGAACGTGAGGCGGGCAAATATCAGGAAATGGAGTTGGGCAAGAGCGCCGGAGAAATCCGGCTGGCCTACACGCTCAGCCATAGCCCGCAAAACTTTATCGACGGGCTGGAAGAACGCGGCTTGCGCTTCGTGCAGATCGATAAGCGCGACGTAGAACAAAACCAATACGAGCGCGAATTTTGCGCCGAGCGCGGCTGGCGTCCGCCGAGGGAATTGGAAGAAGGCCAGCTTTGCGCGGTTGACCGCTACGGTTCAGTCTTGCTGCTGAATATGCACACGACCGGCGAGAGCGAAAAAGAGGTCGCGCGATATATACAGCCGTACCTCGAAAAGCAGGCGGAATTGAATCTCGAACTGCCCGGCGCGTGTGCAGCCTACGAAGAAATATTCCAGGCGAAATATCGCATCCACGACCCCGAACTTAACCAGAAGCAGATTCACGAATTGCGCGAGATGCGCAGCGAGTTGCAGCAGGAGCGCCGCGAGTTGAGAGCGCAGCTTGCCGGTGACGAGCTGCTTAACGAGATTTTGCCGACCGAGCGAGCCGCGATGCAGGAGCGCGACGCCGCGATTAGAGACCGGCTGGCGGATGTAGGAATTACCATCAAGGAAAAGTGTCTGGCGGAGCCGATATTAGCGCGAAGCGAATACGCGCCTTTCCGCTCGACCGAGGCGCGGGAAATGAGCCTTGAGAGCAGCGCGGAAGGGCTGGCTAAGGGCGCGGTGAGCGCGGGCAAGGAATTAATGGACGTGGCCGTCGGCTTTGTCGATTTCGCGGTAAGGCTGTTCGATACCGTGATGGACTTCTTTTTCGCGTCAAGCCCACTCACGCGCGAGCAGGTACTTGAACGCCGCGAGGTTGCTGAAGAAAAGCAACAGAAGAAAGAAATTGACTGGAAACTCTACGCGGCGGACGACGCCTACATGCGGCAAATCGACGAGCAGGGGCGGCTCGAACGCCAAAGGGAGGCGGAGCATACCTATCAGATGAAGGGACGCAAGGAGCGCGGCCTGGAATTTGATTAACCCAAACCCCTATGGCGCGACAGATTATTGCGCCAAGCCCCACTGTGTGACTAAAAGAAGTCTTTTCCGCCCGAAAGTATTTTTTGATTAGGAGTCAGCCGCCAGCCGCCCTTAAAATCCGTTCGAGAGGCGGATTATGGCGGAGGCGGAGGCCATCGACTGGCGGCGGTATGCGGCAGACCAGGCGTACATGGAGCGGATCGACCGCGAGGAGCGCGCACGAAGCCGCGCCTGGTCTACGCTTGAAATCTCGCCAGCCGTTCTAGAAGCAATCAAGGCAACTCGCCTCAAGCCAGAACCACAGCCCGCAGCGCCGGAGCCTGATTGGAAACGCTACGCGGCGGAGGATGCCTACCGCGACCAAATCGACCGGCAAGAGCGCGGACGCGGAGGCTCGCCCATCATCGAAATCACACGCGCCGAACTGGAACAGGTGAAAGCGGAAGTTGCCGCCAGACCCAAACCGGCAGAAACAAAAATTGACTGGCGGCGCGACGCGGTGGACGACGAATATCGCAGCGCCGTTAATGAACACCTACGCGAGCAGCACCGCACGGCGATTCTCGAAATTAGCGGCGGCACGATGCGGGCTTGGGTGGAAACCAAAGACGAATATGCGGCGCGGGCGAAGCGAGAAGCAACGATTGATTGGCGGCGGTATGCAGCGGACGACGCCTACATGCGGCAAATCGACCGGCAAGACCGGCAGCATCGCGGCGAGCAGGTGATTTATATCAAGCTGAAAGATTTCGAGCGGCCCCAAGCCGCCCCTTCACCTCCCTAAAACTCAATCTCATAGCCCGGAGGAATATAATTGCCTTTGTCATTGTAAGGTGAATAACCCCTTGGGGCTGGCGCACCAATCGTCGGCTTTTCATTTACCTGTTTTTCCAACTCGGCGGGCGGATCTCTGTCGTCGTTTTCCATTTCTCAAATAGTACGCCGACCAAAGCATCCAGGCGAGCAGGAGGAGCATGACCCTGTTTAAGAAACACGGCGGGGGCGTTAACTGATGCACCGGCACGCAAAGAGAGCTTTTAAACTTTCGACAAAATGGATTCTTTTTGTCGAAAGTGCAAAAAAGCACCCCCGCAAAAGACTGAGGTTCCGCAGGCTTCCACAGACCATGAAATCCGGCGATATCAAAAATGATATAAGACCTGAGAATGAAACGGCTCGCGCTCATATCAAAAATGATATTGACCACACCATATCAATAATGATATAGATTTTGGAGGGCAATCCGAAAGGCTTTCCACATGAACGCATTCCGACTGAAACCGCACCCGATCCCCGACGCCGCGCTTGACGCCGATATTGCCATTCTCGGCAAGAAAGGCCGGGGTAAGACATTCACGGCCAAGGGAATTGTCGAGCGGCTTCTGCAGATGCAGCGCCGCGTCCTGGTTCTCGACCCTCTATCCGTTTGGTGGGGCCTCAAATCGGCAGCGGACGGCAAAGCTCCCGGCTTCGCTATCCCGGTCTTCGGCGGCCCGCAGGCCGATATTCCGTTGCACGATGCGGCAGGCCCGACCATTGCCGAACTCATTGTCACGACCGGCATATCCGCCGTGCTCGATATGGGCCAAATGAGGAAGGCCGAGCAAGCCCGCCTGGTTGCCGACCTTCTGGACTATCTATTCACGCATAACCGCGATCCGCTGTGGCTGGTGCTGGAAGAAGCCGACGCTTTCGCGCCGCAACAGCCCATGGGGGAACTCACCCGAGTGCTCGGCGAGGTTGACCGCATAGCGCGGCGCGGGCGGAATTTCGGGTTTCGCCTTATCTCGCTCACACAGCGCCCGGCCAAACTCAATAAAGACGTACTCACGCAGCTATCGACACTAATCGCGATGGGCGTCACGTCGCCCCAAGATCGCGACGCGGTTAAGGCATGGGTGGACGGCAACGCCGACCGCGACCAGGCCCGAAAAGTTTATGACAGTCTGGCCAAGCTGCGCGTTGGCGAAGGCTGGATATGGGCACCCGACCATGACTTGCTCGACCGGGTGAAGTTTCCGGCGATCCGCACTCTTGATACGTCGAAGACGCCGCAAGCGGGCGATGCTCGCATCACGGCCCCCGTACTGGCGTCCGCCGACCTTGCAAAGATCGCGCGGCAAATTCAGGCGATCCAAGCCACGCAAGGCGGCAATGCCAAACGTCCCGCCAATGCCGCCTCGGCAAAGCCTCCACTGGTTCCAGTCCAACTCAAACCGGCCAGCCCGCCGAAGGTAGTCACCGCCACCGCACCGTCTCAGCTCGGCGCGGCTATCCTTGCGGCCCGCACAGCGGCGGGCCTTTCGCAAACCGCACTCGCTGCAAAGCTCAAGACGGCGCAGGCCAACATTGCGCGGCTCGAGAAAGCCGGAAGCATTCCGTCAACCAGCACTCTGCAACGCATTGCCAAGGCGACCGGCCACAAGCTGGTGATCACCTTCAGCCGCGAGGCGTAGCCCTCCTGCGGCAATCATGAAGGTTGTCATAATTGCGGATTATGCGAACCTGACGGAGCCGACCGGACGCTCTGCCACCCCTGTGCAGCGACAAACTTTAGCAGCCTTGACAGTTTCCCCGGCCTCCCACAAATTAACAATGACCGGCATGACAGTCATAAACGGCACCGCCATTCGCAAACCATCCTCGGGCAAAACCACCCCCATGACGCGACCGGACCGCCAAGGCAAAAAAGCGGTGCAAGCTTTCCTGACTGTAGAGAAGTGGAAAACGCTTCGCCACCTGGTCACTGACACGGAGCGCACCGCGAACGACTTGCTTGACGAAGCAATCACACTCTTGGCCGAAAAATACCGTGAGGAACCGCGACAATCGAAAACAAGAAACACCACGCGCGCTCTCAGGCACGGGTAGGAACACTGGCGGGGGGAACATGACAGAAGGCCTCACTTACGAAGCGGACGGCCACACGATTTTTCACGGCGATGTGCTCAACGTTCTTTCAAAGCTGCCGTCCTCATTCGTTGACCTAGTTTTTGCGGATCCCCCGTACAATATCGGAAAGAAATTTGGCGATTTTCACGACCGTTGGGCTTCCGAGGACGACTATGCAGAGTGGGCTTATAAATGGCTCGACCAGTGCATTCGTGTGCTCAAGCCGACGGGAAGCCTTTACGTCATGACCAGCACCCAGGCCATGCCGTATTTCGACATTTTTCTTCAAAAAAAACTTACGATTATGAGCCGCATCGTCTGGCACTACGACAGTTCTGGAGTGCAGGCCAAAAACTATTTCGGCTCAACCTACGAACCAATTCTATTCTGCGTTAAAGACGCTGACGCCTACACCTTCAATGCCGAAGCTATCAAGGTCGAGGCCAAGACTGGCGCGCAAAGGAAACTCATCGACTACAGAAAGCCGGTACCGGCGCAGTACAACACGCAGAAAATTCCTGGCAATGTCTGGAACTTCCACCGTGTCCGCTATCGTATGCCGGAATACGAAGATCACCCATCGCAAAAGCCAGAAGCGTTGCTCGAAAGGGTCATTCTCGCCAGCAGCGACACGGGCCAGACTGTTTTAGACCCCTTCGCCGGAGCATTCACAACACCGGCTGTTGCGAAGCGATTAGGACGCAAGTCGGTCAGCATCGAGAGCCAGGAAAAGTACATCAAAATCGGCCTCCGTAGGGTTCTTGGCAGGACGCAGTTGAACGGAGAATTGCTATCACCGCCGGACAAGACCTACGAAAGGAAAAACGGCCTCCGGAAGCCACAGCAACAGAGCGCAGAACTATTCGATGTCATCCGTTAAGCATGGCTTCACCCTGACGATTAGTGGCATCCTCCGCGCTCACTATGGAAGCAATGCCGACCAAATCCTGGACGGCAATCTTTTGCTCCAGTACCTCAACATAAAGACGCGAGCAGCCAATCGCGGCTCAAAATCGCGGGCGGGGTTTGCGAACCACTACGCCCTCTATGTCTTGGTTGAGGATTACGTCAACAAAGGCTTTCACAAAAAGACAGGGTACGATCGCTACGAAGGCGCGCAATTTAGCGCGCTATTCAAAAGGCAACGAGAGCTTCCGTTCGGCAGCAAGCTACAAAACCACGCACTTAACCACCGGCTCAATGAAGAGTTTAAGAAATACTTTCCGACTTCCGAATTTCTCCCCATCATTCGGGACGCCGAGACGAACCATTATTGGATCAATGAAAACCTACTGAAAATAACGCTTGGTGGTAAGAACTTAAACCTTGCCGTTGCGGTCAAGGAAATCATCGAAGCCTACATCAAGGCCCGCCAGAGCGCCTTTAGCGAGTTCATGGAGTACTGCCAACAACTCATAGGGATTGAGGAAAGCGGCCAAGCACAGGCGACGGAATTCATCCAGGGCTTGCTACGGCCCAACGTGGACGCTCGCGTATTCGAAATCGTCAGCTACGCTATTCTGAAAGAGCACTTTTCCGGTCAGCAAATCTACTGGGGCTGGTCACCCGACGAACTGAACGCGGAATATCTTATGCTGTACAAGACCGGACGAACGAACGCCAATGATGGCGGTATAGATTTCGTGATGAAACCACTTGGCCGCTTTTTTCAGGTCACGGAAACGGTTGACGCCGGAAAGTACTTCCTCGACATCGACAAGGTGCAACGGTATCCCATCACCTTTGTGGTCAAATCCGAGGATTCCGTTAAACAAATCCTTGCGAAGGTCGAAGCGCAGGCCGCCGCGCGATATCCCGTTCAGGCGGTAGTAAAGCGGTACATGCAATGCGTGGAAGAAGTCATCAACATCCAAGAACTCATGCAGCGATACGACGCCGTACTACAGGCTGGCGGGGGAGATAACGTCATCAAGGAAATCGTCTTGCAGAGCCGCATTGAGTTCAACGTGCAGGCCGACGACGATGAAGCAAGCGCCGAGGCCGACACCGAAGAAGAATAACGTCCCCTTTCAAACGCCCATTGACTGTCGTGCCTTACCGAGTTCAAAAGCCATACATCATTGTCAACGGACAAAAACTCGTCAGCCCCAACGCTGTCCCACAACGGATGCCGTTCTGCGACAGCTGCAACGAGTTAGCAGCTACTAACGCAAGTGTTTATACCGAACTTGCCCGCGACAAATGGTGGAAGTGGTTTTCGTATCCACGGTTTTCATGCCAACCGGAAGCGTTAATGGGGTGTGAGAGGCATCCTGTCGAACCAGAAATTCGTTTTTTGGACGGACGGGTCGAACCATTCATCCGGTTTCCATTGACGAGATGGCAGCGGCTGACGGAATGGGATGCTCTTCTCGTAGCGGCTGTTCTTGCCTTGTTCTTTGCGGTCATCATTGAGGTGTTCGTTCGCCTCATTCGCCGTTAGTGGCATCGTGATGGCGGAAGGGGCGCTCGCTGTTTCAGAAAGGCTAGAACTTGACACATTCCAGAAAGCCCGGTTAATCAGGCACTTCAATGTTGCAGGTTTGAAGTGTCAAAAACGACGGTGACAAACCCTCAGAGCTTCTGAAATCTCTTGCAGCCCCTTTTTAATGGCGCATCTATCCATAGATTGAGCCTTACACTATCTATAACGTGAGACTCAGGCGCAGTACGAGCGACAGCCGCCGGAGCGCATTTCAAAAGAGCGTCTTATGGCATCAAGTGATGAAAATGAAATTCGTCTTGTTGACCTGCTCCGTTATCCGAGAGAGGAACTCAGCGTTGAACTCAAAGGCTGGCTAGACCCAGATTCAGAGGAGCACAAAGCGAATCTGGCTCATGCAATTTTGGCACTGGCGAATTACGGGGGTGGTTACATTGTTCAAGGGTTTCTAGAGTCCGAAGGCATGTGGCAACCGGCAGGTCAGCAGCAATTCGACCCGGCTCGCTTCACTCAGGATTTCGTCAACGGAATCGTTAGAAGTTATGCCGACCCGGTGTTTCACTGCGAGGTGTACCACGTGAAGCACCCCGATACAGAATTCCGTCACCCGATAATCCGTGTACCTGGTGAACATAAGGTTCCTATTCGTTCAAGACGAGACGGCCCCAACAGGATTCACGTAAGAGAAAATACCTACTATGTCCGCGGGGCTGGGCCGGAGAGCCGACCACTACGCTCGGCAAGGGAGTGGGATGAATTAATTAACCGTTGCATGTTCAACGCAAAGGAACAACTCTTAGCGAATTTTCGTTCAATACTTCTGGGCGAGGTGCCTACATCCACAACAGTGCCGGATGCAGCATCCCAGCTAGAAGAGTGGATTACCGATTGTCGGGCACGCTACGAGGTTTTGAGAGCCGAAAGAAGCTCAAACAATTTGCCCGACCACTTTGCGAGAGGTACCTGGAGCGTTGCATATCGCGTGGTTGGCTCATCAACTGACCAATCATTGCCTGAGTTCTTAGAACTGTTACGAAAAGTCAAAGGCCATGAGACTGGATGGCCGCCGTGGTGGATTCCGACACGGCCAGATATCGCTCCCTATCCTTCAAATGGGACCATCGAGTGTTGGCTGGGGAAAAACTCGGAAAATCTCGACCCAGCGCATTCTGATTTCTGGCGGGCATCCCCGAAAGGCATGATGTTTCTCATACGCGGCTATCAAGAGGACGAACCGAGTGAGAAGCGACGGCCGGGGAGAGAATTAGAGTTCACGCTTCCGATTTGGCGTGTGGGCGAGTGCTTGTTGCATGCCGAACGGCTTGCAAACGAACTCGTCGGACCCTCCGCCTCGGTCGAGTTTCGCGTAATATGGCAGGGTTTGAATGGAAGGAATCTCGCGTCTTGGAATTGGATATATGGAGGTTTTTTAGACGATGCGCGCTCTCATCAAGACCAAGTTACAGCTTACTTGATGCTCTCCGCAGACCAGATTTCAGCAAGCCTTCCAGAGATTGTTCGCACTCTTACAAAGCCGCTATACGAGGTCTTTAATTTTTTCGAGATGCCTATGGCAACAATCAATTCTGAGCTTGCGAAAATGAGAGCGCGCGCGAAATAGAAACACATCGACACTTTATCTTAAATCCCAATCCGCTCCACCTCGCCCACGCTCACATCATCGTTGCGCCGGTCGTAAAGTCCAGTGGTCTTAGCGTTCGAGTGTCCGGCCATGCGCTGCGCGACCTCGATGCGCCCGCCGTTCGTCAGGTAGTCCGTGATGCCGGTCGCGCGGAAGGTGTGGCAGCCTATCGCGGTTTCAATTCCGGCGTCGGCCGCACGGCGGCGCACCATGTACCAGACATCGGTGCGCGATATAGCGCCTTGCCCTAGTTTTTTGGTTTTGCCGATGGCGGGGCGGAACAGCGGTCCCTTGCGGTCGTCCTCGATGCCCGCCGCTTCGATATAGGCGTCCAGGTAAGCTTCGAGCTTGTGGTGGCAGGGCATTTCATTGACCTTGCCGTTTTTCTCGCGGAGACGGAGCCACCAGCGTTTTTTCTGCGCGTAGTAATCCTCGACGGTGAGTGCGACGACGGCACCGACACGCGCGAAGGTGTAGGTCATAACCGCGATGATAGCGCGGTCGCGCAGCCCGACGACGCTTGAAACATCCATGCCCGCCAGCAGCGCCGTTGCTTCTTCCGATGACAGAACCGGCGTAACGCCCTTGCTCACCGAATGGCGCGGCCCGCGAACAGAATGCGCGGGGTTCGACGGCATCACTTGGCCGGTCACCAGCCAGTCGAACAGCATGCGGATGCAGGCGAGATGCTGCTTGACCGAGGGCGGCGACATTTCACGGGCGAGCTGCTCGATGTAAGCGGCCACGTGGACCGGCTGCACGTCCTGGAGCCGGGTAATCCCCTGCCCTTCACACCAGCGCAGGAACACGGCGGCGGCGCGCGCGTAGGCTGCCCGCGTATTGCGGTTGCGGATATTGACGGTGAAGAATTCGAGGAAGCGGCGAGCGCCGCCCTTCCCTGCCTTGGCGACAAGTGCCGGCAACACCCCGGCCGTGTTTCTTCTGACGCTCAGCTCGCCCATCCGGCGACCCTACCACAGCTCGCAGGATAGTACAACATAACGTCCTTTATGTTGTAGTTTAGACGGTGATAAAACATCGCTGAGCGACCGTGGACTGTCAACTCGGCTGGACAGGACGCCCCGAAATTAAGCACTCGCCCTAGCAAATCGAGGATAGAAACTGTGTCCGGCTCAATTGTCAGGAACCAATTACCTCAATTAAGCGGTCACAGCCCTCCAACAACTTTGCTCGTAATTCGCTCGGGATCTTTTTTAAGTGCTCGTGGTCTGGTTCATCCGTTGACTCCAACGATAATTTTAAAGGCAAGGCGATGATCAAGAACAAAGCTTCGGAGTCAGGCTGTTTTAAAATTTCGCGGAGAACATCTGTATCCAGGTTATCCAGCGCCTTTGCATGGGGGAGGCTTCGAGGGTCTGGCATCATAAACCCGCCGATGCTGCTTGAAACCCAGTGCAAAAGAGACGGTAAATGATGGTGAGCCTTTTCGATGAGCGTCACTAGAGAGGAACTTGCACTTAAGAACTGAGCAACTCGAGCTGCCCTGCCCTTGCCAGCAGGTTCCGAGACATTTTTGTGGATCGAGCAGAAGCTGCCATGGCGACGCCTGTGCAGACATCGCTGGCCGTTTTTCGTAAGGGCCGTACATCGCTCAGAGATACGCATGACCAGTTTCTCCTAACGAATAAGCCTGTTTAGGAAAATTTCAGAATGAAAACCAACGGAAGCCCGTTCGCCAAGGCTTCCATTGGCGAATTATAAAAAGCGAATATGCTATCTCCCAAGGTGGCCCTCAAGACCTGCAAGGTTACGTGCTGCGACCTCAACCCGGCAAGGTTAGAGCGGTTGTGGCGGTAGCTTTAAGCCGCAGTTTTCTGTTGTTTTTAGGTATCGCGGGTTTACAATCAAGCGATGACCAAACTTCTCGACCGAGCACTTGAAGTGGCCCGTAATCTTTCGCCGGACGCGCAGGATGATATCGCCCGCGTGGTTCTCCGGCTTACCGGAACAGATGACGGGCCGCCTGTGCCGCTTTCAGCCGAAGAACGTACAGCTATCGCGGACTCGCAGGCCGCCGCCGCCCGTGGCGAATTTGCGACTGACGAAAAAGTGCGCGCCGTGTGGAACAAACACGGGTTGTGAGGCTTCGCTATACCCTTCCGGCTCTGGCCGACCTCACCGAAATTCTCGATTACATCGCCGCCCATTCACCGCAAGGAGCCAAACGGGTTCAAGCTCGCATTCAGGCGCTTATCGACCTGCTCTTGCTTCATCCTCGTATCGGAACCCGCACCGATAATCCCGTCATTCGCCGCTTAGTAATGTCGCCCTACCCTTACGTCGTTTTCTACGAGGCCACAGAGTCCGAAATCATTATTCACGCCGTGCGCCATCTGGCCCGCAATCCTTCCGGTATACCAGGCACCGCCTGAGTAAATTGTCAGCGCACAGCCCATCTTAGCCCCCGCCGTGTTTCTGGCGTTAAGGTTAACAAAATCCGTTTTAGGCCATTATAGGAAGAGCAAGTAATGGAATTCCGCTGGAATTCCAAAGGGTTACACGCAAGAGCAACCTAACGGCGGGACAGTTAAAGCAATCGCACTCACCCTTTATCGGGCGCTTTCGTCTTGATAGCTCTTGTATATCGGTCCAATTTCGTTTATGAGTCTTTCCGCAGCCAGACAGCAATCGGAGAGCAGCGCATGATTCTGACCATCGGCAATCTCAAAGGCGGAGTTGGAAAGACCACCCTCGCCCTCAATCTCGCAATCACTCTCGCCAGCGAAAAACGTGATGTTCTCTTGATTGACGCTGAGGGAAGCGCCCTAGACCTCACCGCCCTAAGAACCACCACCAAGGGCGAACCCGGCTATACCGCTGTGGCCTTACGCGGCGCGAACATTCGCACCCAGGTTCGCCAACTGGCCCCTAAGTATTCCGACATCGTGATCGATATTGGCGGCGAGGACGCGACCGGCAGCCTCCGCGCGGCGCTTACCGTGGCCGACACCATTTTAATCCCGGTAAAACCGCGAACCCTGGACGTATGGCGAACGCAGCAAACAGCCGTGCTCGTGACCGAAGCCCGCGAAGTCAACGACAGCTTGCGGGCCGTGGTGGTGTTGAATGAGGCCGACCCAAGCGGCCAGGACAATGACGCCAGCCTTGAGGAGCTACGCGCCATTTCCGGCCTTGAAATCGCCCCTGTAATCATCGGACGCCGCAAAGCTTTTCCTAACGCCTTGGCTTCCGGCTTATCCGTCATCGAATACCACCACGACCCCAAAGCTGTAGAAGAACTCCGCCAACTTGTAAACTTCTTGTCAGCTTCAAATGTAAATACAAACGATATCGGAAAGGTAGCTTATGGCAATCGCTAAGAATCCGCACAGCAATACAAACGCAGCCGCCGAACGCAAAGCTGCGGCCTTCATCTCAAGGGCAGGGCGGGAGGCGGAGGAAGCCCCGGAGCACGTCAACAAAAAACCAGCCATGATACGTATCCCGCCCGACCTGCTTATACGGATCGACCAGGGAGCGAAACGTCTTGGCATTAGCCGCAGCGCGTTTATAGTCCAAAGCGCCGCCGAGAAACTCGAACGCATGAATTAATAGTTGCCGAGGGCAAACTAGCGCGGCTATACACAAACGATATCGGAACGATAGCTGATGATAATCGATAAGATAGCCAAAACGCCGGGATCGGCTGAATAGGGAAGGGGACGGCAGTGGGCAATTCCGAGGAACTCGACCGCCAGCTTGCCAGCTTGAAGAAAACCCTCGAGGCCAGCACCGAGCTTGCGGCCTACCATGCCCCCGGCCCTCACAAGCGCCCCGTGCAGCTTCCCATGTGGCCGGAGCCGGTACGCGGCGGTCCCAACGTTGTCTTGCGCTCTGCGCTTTTCGCGGCCATTCACAGCAAGAAGCGCCGCAAACTTGGTATCCAGACCAGCCCGGAAAAAGAGCCGGACGGCGTCACCATTGCGGCCCAGGACGGGATTACCATCAAATACGCCGGTACGCAGCTTAATCAGTACGACGCCGATGTGTTTTTCGAGGCGCTTCATCTAGCGAGACATCACCCGCTAGAAACGGAATGCGTCTTTCGCGGTTCCCCCTTTTTACAGGCCATAGGCCGTTCAGACGCCAAGCTCAATTACGAGGATCTCGACGACAGCCTAAAGCGGCTACGCAATGGCACCACAGAGATCGAATGGCAGATTAACGGGCGGCACTACATCTTCACAGGCAGCCTGATTTCATCCTACGTCCGCGAAAAAACCAGCAAACTTTACAAAGTCACCTTTGCTAAAGAAATTCGGACGCTTTTCGCGCCCGCCTGCTGGACACAACTCGAATGGGATGAGCGCATGGCCCTTAAAGGCCACCCGCTCGCGCAATGGCTGCACAGTTATTTCTCAACCCACGCCGCGCCGTTCCCGGTAAGCCCTGCGTTTCTCCACCAGAAAACCGCCAGCCCCACAAAGAAACTCAAACACTTTCGAACAGAACTAAAAAACGCCCTCAAAACCCTGAACGAAAACCTTGGTTGGGAAGCTCTCTGGTCTGGCGATTTACTGACCGTCAGGCGCTCGCCTAGCGCATCACAAGCCCGCCATCTTGCCCGGAACGCAGAGACCCTCAAGAAGCGTCAAACCAAGCCCAAGAACAAGGCTCTGGTCCCCATAAGCGACCTCTTATCAGGGTTTCTTGGTTCATCGAAAACCCATATTTGACCCGACCGAAACCTCCGTATTTCACCCGACCAGTGGCGGTTTCTGACCAAGAGCCAAGACCCGTATTTGACCCGACCGAAACCCGTATTTGACCCGACCAAAGACCGTATTTGACCCGACCGAAACCCGTATTTGACCCGACCAGAGGCCCCGCCAAAAACAGAAAAAACCTTTATTTTTCAAGGCTTTTCCGACAACGGCTCGAACGCCCTAATCCTTTTCTAATCACTTTTAATCCTCTTCTAATCATAAGGACCGCGCGGTCCAAGCCCCGCGCGGTCTCCTATCCATCTAGAGGGCGGCTCCGCTTCGCTCCGCCGCCTAAAAGGAGCGCCTACGGCGCACACCTAAGCAGGGGGCTTACGCCCCCTCTGCTGACGCATTCACCCCCCCTTGAAAGGAGCGCCGCTCACGCGGCGCAACTGTTAAGTTTTCAGACGCAAAATGCCGCGCCGCCGCTCTGCGGCGGAAAAAGTTCAGCAATAGAAACACGGCGGGGGCAGCAGCAGCTAAAAAGCGGAGTCTTTTGGGCTAAGTAGGGCAGGGGGTACTTGACTATCGGCCCACCTCGGAAAAACGTCTCCTGGGGCATCCTAGAGGGAAACCCCGCGCCGGTTTGTCTGGAATCTTGGAGAAGGCGGGATTTTGGCGAGTTGGCGGAAAGATGCCGTCATCCGACTATTGGCAACTCTCTTTGAGCAAATCGCTTTTGATGTAATAGGAAACCGGCGAATTAGGTTCGAGCTTGATGCGGGTTTCGTCGTGAATGACGCC
>Ga0073928_10004859_pt1 | contig 19380 bp, 20 predicted proteins | sample PaiPotPPA55metaG_FD_76969 | JGI IMG/M metagenome (GOLD analysis project Ga0073928, IMG submission 76969) | Iron sulfur acid spring bacterial and archeal communities from Banff, Canada, to study Microbial Dark Matter (Phase II) - Paint Pots PPA... ...
GGCCTACCCTCATCCCTTGCGCAGCAAGGCTGCTTCAGGTGCCCATCCGGGCCTCCTTTCCGCGCCGTCGTGGCGCACCGTCATCAGCATAACGAACAAGGGTCGCATGGCCGGCAAGTCGAGGCGCGTGATCCGTTGTCGCGGTTGGATCTCGGTCTTGCCGTAGCAGGCCTTGCCCTGATAGGCGGGGTTGCGCAACAGGGCCCACACGGTCGAGCGCTCCCAGCGTGTGTCGCCGCGGCGGGTGGCAATCTGCTGCTGGTTAAGATGGCGGGCAATCGCATTGATGCTCAAACCCGCACGAGTGTATGGCGATCTGCGATCGCTGGCGCTCGCGGCGGCAGATCAATCGCTCTATCTACGTCTGACTGAGACGCTGGCGGACTTTTGCACCAGGCTACACGCCCGGGCGGATGCGCTCGGCGTGACCGAAAAGCAGAAGATCGCCCGGTTGCTGGTACACGAGATCCTTGTTGGCAAAGACATCATCGTTATTCGCCACTCGATCCCGCTTCTTGAACCCGAGCCGGATCGCAGCGGTTTATTGACGGGACCTGCTACAACATCAACCACCCGCAGTGCCGCGGTGAAAGCCGCAGGTTATCTTTTGCGTTCAGGGCGTAATTACCCCGCCCTGAGGCGTGCCGGCCTCCGGGTATTCAATCGCTCCGTCTTCCATCACGCCCGCGTTCAGCCACTTGCCGATGAGCCGCAACAGCACTCTGTCACGTACCCGCTCGCGCACGATGTTTCGTAGGTGGCAGCGGTCCAAGGTCCCGAAAAAGTTTCGGATATCGACCTCAAGAACCCACCTGCCCGCCATCTCCATCGCCTGGTTCCGCACCATCCGCAACGCCTGGTGCGCCGAGCGTCCGGGCCGAAAGCCGTATGAGCAGCCAAGAAAACTCTGCTCGTACACCGCTTCCAGCACCATCGTCACCGCTCGTTGAAGCACCTTGTCCGCGAAGGTTGGAATTCCGATCGGGCGCGTTTGCAATCCATCGCCTTTCGGGATGTGCACCCGCCGGACCGGTACGCCACGTAGCTGCCGGACTTGGCGTGCTCAAGTAGCGAGCGAAGATTCTCATCCAGATTGCTCGCATACTCGTCGGCGGTCGCCGGTCTATGCCAGTGGCGCCGTCCTTGCGCGTCGATACGCCTCGCGTAGCCAGTCGATGTCGATGTGATGGGCAAGCGTCGTCAATGCCGCCTGCAGCATCGCGCGCGCCAGTTTTGCTATGCGCTCGAGTTTCGTTGATACGGTTGTGGAGCTCCGTGTCTCCGCCATCTTTCCCTCGAACGTGCCCGTGTTCCGGTGCTTCCTTCCCTCCAGGGGGTCCCTCGGGTTGGTTCCCCCACTTCGTAGGTATTGTGAAGTACTCCGACTTCCTGCTGCCCTTCCCGCGTCGCTTCGTTTCCTTCGCTTCGCGGTACCGCCGCTGCGCCTTGGGCTTCGTTCCCGCAGACGCAAGGCGCAATCGCTGCGGGCCAGGGGTTGTTGACCGGATTCCCCAACACCGGATTCATCGACGGAGGCGACAGGACCTCCCAGGTTCCTGGTGGACCCCACTCAAGCTCAAGCGCGCTGTTGAGCTGCTCAACGGCTTCGTCGTAGAAGGCCCGGGCGGCCGTTTGTTCGCCCGCCCGGCGCAGGTACTCAATCGCCTTCGCGTTGTTGCCACTGCGGCGATAATGATGTGCGATTTTCTTTAAATGATCATCGACGCGCTCGGCGAACAAGGACTCCATCGCCTGGCCAATACGCTCGTGCAAGAGCTTGCGGCGCTCGATCAGCAATGAGTTATAGGCAACCTCCTGCGTCAGCGCATGCTTGAACGTATATTCGACATCGCCCGGTGCCGGCTGCTCGTAAATGAATTCGCTGCTCTGCAGGCGCGCGAGCATCCCATCGAGTTCGGCATCAGACCAGTTCGTCAGATGCCTGGCCAGACTCAATGGAAACTCGCGGCCGATTGCCGCGAGAATCTGCAGCAGCTCCTTTTCTTTGGGCGCTAGCCGATCAATACGCGAAGACAGAATCCCCTGGACCGTGGTGGGCAGGGTGGTTTCCGAAAAGGGACGGGCGAGCCTTATTCGTTGCGGCTCAACACGCCCTGCTCGAATAACGCCTGAACAATCTCCTCGATAAAGAATGGATTACCCTCGGTTCTCTTGGCGATAGTCCGTTTTACCGGTGCCAGCTCAGGCGCGTCACCTAACAATTCGGCGAGCATCTCGTCCGCGCTTTCACGGCCGAGCGGGTCGAGCCGGAGTTGTGTGTAACAGGATCGACTACCCCCGTCATGTCGATATTCGGGGCGAAATTTACCAGCAGCAGGATGCGCACACTCGCTATACTATCGGTCAACAGATCCAGCAGCACTTGTGTCTGGCTGTCGATCCAGTGCAAATCCTCGAAAATCACAATGAGCGGCTGGTTCAAGCTTTCCTGCAGAAACACGCGTTTAATTGCCTCCTCAGGATCGAGGTCCTCCATCAGCTCGGTAGAGCCTCTTAAGTCGGCGAACAATGCGGTGACCATCTTGCGCTCGCCGTCGTTTAACTCGTTGGGCTCGAGAGATGGTCCTTGGTCCGCAATTGCTATCTCGCGGCCGGTCGCCGAGTGTTGGCTGCGGAGCTGCTGCGCCGCTGCCCCAGGCTTAAGCGATTTGCCGCATTCCTGACAGAACTTTGCGATGGGAGGATTCTGGAAACCGCACTTCGCGCAGGGAATGTTGAAGGCGGCGCCGCATTCGACGCAAAATTTCGCCGCGGTTTGATTGTCGGCATTACAAGTCGGGCAGCGCACTAGCTTCCCTCGAATCGCGCACTCGAAGCATCCATATCAAAACGTCAACGACAATGTTATTGGCAATTGTGACTATCGGCCGTCCCCGTACCGATAATGGCTTTCAGCATCGAGTCAACTAATAGCTTTCAGCATCGAGTCAACTTGCGAGGTAATCGTGATGGCTGCGAGACTTCCTTATATCAATCGCGAAGACCTGCCTGAGCAGGATCGCGAACTGTTCGACCGTATCAGCCGCGAACGTGGCGGCGCGCCGGTCGGCAATATTTTTCGCACCCTCGCCAACGCGCCGAACCTGTTCCGCCGCTTCAATGCCCTCGGAGGTGAGCTTCGCAATGGTACTCAGCTCGACCCGAAGTTGCGGGAGCTCGCCCTAATGACGGTTGGGCGTCTGAGCGAGGCCGAATACGAATTCGTGCACCACTGGAACATTTCGCTCCAGGTGGGCGTCCGGCGTGAGCAACTCGACCACCTCGCGGATTTCGAGAGCTCATCCCTGTTCAATGAACAGGAGCGCGCAGTAATGCGTTATGCTGCCGAGGCGACGCGAGCGGTCAAGGTCAGCGACGCGACGTTCGAGGCTCTGCGCGGGTTCCTCGATAATCGGCGGATAATGGAATTGGTGATGAACGTCGCCTTCTACAACGCCGTCGTGCGCATTCTCGTGCCATGCAAGGTCGAACTCGAACCCACGACCAGGAGGAACTGATGCCCCTGAGCCCAATGCATTGGAGCCTTCGGACGCTAGCTTGGAACCCGTCGCCAGAGCGACCAAAAAGGTTTCGCGGTTCAATTAATTCCATTGTTAAGCGATTCGGTTGCGCCGGCTGTTGCCTTGAGGTAGTTTACGGAGAGCTACGTGGGCAGCCGTCGCGATTCGCCCTGCGGGATTGATTCGGCGGTTGATTGTTGGTTTTGGGGGCCTTGGCGCTTGACTTTCTGAGGCCTTTAATGCGAGTGAACATCTAGAGAGTCTGCAACCTAACGCGGAGATCGGCTTATGCCAGAATTCGACCTTGTTATCAGAGATGGGATGATCGTGGACGGTACCCGGGCACCCCGGTTCCGAGGCGACATCGGAGTCAAGAACGGCCGTATCGCGAAAGTCGGCCGCATACAATCGCATCAGGCAAAAAAGGCGATTGATGCGAGCGGATTAATCGTCGCGCCCGGCTTCATCGACCTTCACACCCATTACGACGCCCAGATTTTCTGGGACCCGTACCTGACCATTTCCGGATGGCACGGGATCACCTCGGTCGTAATCGGTAACTGCGGCTTCGGCTTCGCCCCGGTTCATCCCAAGGATACCGATCGAGCGATGCTGACGATGGTCCGCACCGAGGCGATTCCGCTGCGTTCGATGCAAGCAGCGATGAAGTTTGACTGGGAGACCTATCCGCAGTTCCTTAATGCGCTCGACCGGCAGCCCAAAGGCGTAAATCTGCTGCCGTTCGTCCCGATGAACCCGTTGCTCGGCTACGTGATGGGCATCGATGAGTCGAAGACCGGCCGCCTGCCGACCGATGGGGAACACGCTCGGATGCGCCAAATCCTGAACGAAGCAATGGATGCTGGTGCATGCGGATGGTCGGCGCAGCGGCTGCCGCCCGACGGACCGTCTTCGGTGCAGCGCGACTACGATGCGACACCGATGAACACCGATATCATGCACGACGAAACGTGCATCGAAATGGCCAAAGTGCTGGGCGAACGCGGCGAAGGCTTCCAGGAACTGACGTTGTCAACCTGGGATCCCAAGCAGGACGCGCAGTTCTTTGAGAAAATCGCCGAAATCAGCGGCCGGCCAATCATGTTCGAGGCCGTGGCGACCCAGGACCGCTTCCCGCATCGCCATCGCAACACCATGAAATGGCTGGAGCGCTGCCGCCAGCGCGGACTGCCGGTCTATGGCCAGGGTGTTACCACCGACGCCGGCTTGAGCTTCACCTTCGAGGACTGGAACCTGTTCGACGACTCCGATGCGTGGCGTGAGGCCACCACCGGAACGGTATCCGAGCGCCGCGAGAAATTGGGCGATCCGCGCCGGCGGGAAACGATGAAGAGCCAGATGCCGCGCGAAAGCCTGATCACGAGCTACTTCGACGAGATCATCATCACCGACTGTGTGAAGCCCGAGAACAAGAAGTTCGAGGGGCTCACTCTGCGCAAAGCCGCGGCGCAGAGCGGCAAGCATCCGGTTGACGTGATGCTCGACATCGCGGTTTCTGAAGATCTGAAGACCGAGTTCTTCGCGCCCGCGATCAACCAGAATGCGGAGTTGATGAAGGAACTGATTGATTATCCGTATCTCGCTTTCGGCGTGAGCGACGGTGGGGCCCACACTAAATTCCTGACCGCCGGCCGTTGGCCCACCGAAGGGATCATCAAGTACTGCCGCGATTACCAGTGGCTGTCGCTCGAAGATATCCACTGGCGCTTGAGCGCGCTGCCGGCGTTCTGCTCCGGCTTCAAGGACAGGGGTTTCCTGCGCGAAGGAGCACCGGCGGATATCGTGGTCTACGACCTGGCGAAGCTGAAGGTGCTGCCAGTCGAGATCGTACATGATCTGCCGGGCGACGAATGGCGCCGCGTCCAGCGTTCGGAAGGCTACAAGTACACCCTCGTCAATGGTGAGGTTACGTTTGAGGATGGTAACTGCACCGGTGCAACCTCGGGCAAGCTGCTCCGCCATGGCGTGACGGCATAGCAGCCGCAATTTAACGGCAAACGAGAAAGGCCGGTGGGCTCAAGACCCATCGGCCTTTTTCCTTTTTCGAATCGGGTAAGGGGCAAAGCTTTGGCGAGCGCGGAAAAATGCCGACAAACGCCTGCGTGAGGAGCGGACTTACTGCTTTTGCCGTCAGTGGATCTTATGACGGTTGGTTTGGTTCCTCGTCGGCTTTGTTTTCAGCGAACAGGAACTACGTCATTTAAGTTATAGTGCGGTCTCCTCCCCCCGACGTTTTGGAGAGTCCTGATTTGGCGGGCGTCTTGTCGGGAATCTCTCTTGTTGCATCCCACAACATGATGCCCAAGCCAATAAGAAAGATAACCAATGCGGCTATGGGGGCCCACACCATTTGACTCAGAGATCCTCTAGCCGACGGATGCTTCGGTTCAAGCGCCTATTGATCCAAACGCGAGCACCCGTTGTTATCAGCGTAGTCGCCACGCCCGCTAAAGCCAAGAAGCGGTTAGCTCGCTCATAATTCTGCGCTAACCATGCGATCCAGTGACACATCGATGGCGATGTGCCCGGCGAGGAAGAGCTTTAGCAGACCGATCTCTTCTTTGACGCGGTCTATCTTTGACATCCGAGGCGGCGAGAAGTGCACGCCCACGAGCTGGAGCGCTCAGGGCATGCATTCGGCTATTACTCCGCGAAAAAGACCAGGGTTCGTACCTCGATGCTTTCCCGTGGCGCCGAATCAGCGGCGCTGGTCGGATCGTCGATCCCCGTATGCGCCGTGAACCGGGCGCGCCCGTCCTCGGCCGAATCATAACATTTGAGCAGCAGCGCTTCGTCCCGTTCCATCCGAGGGAAGTAGAACCAGCGGTGGTTCGGGTTGAATGCTAGTGAATACACCTCGCCCGTGCGATCGCGGTATTTGAGATCAGTCGCGACGAAGTCTTCCAGGGTCATGCTGGTGGCGTCGCACACCGCGAGCGGGGATTCTTCGACCGGTCCACGAATCGGGCGCCATACGTTGATTTCCGAAAAGCGATGCTTGAGCAATCCGTCAGCTTCGGCGGGTAGCAGGTCGCGCACCCGTTGCGGTCCGGATTTGAGCGTGTAGTCGTTGTGCGCGAACTTGACCGGTTCGCGGGCGCCGTTTTCGCCTCGTTTCGCCATCGGCCGGCAGCGCACGTTGTGGTCGAAGACTTGCACCCGGACTGCTCCGGTAGCTTGCTTGAGGAGCCGTTCCACCTCCGGATAGTAAACCCGGGCGACTTCTTCGGGATCGTAGAAATTGGAAACCTGGGTATGATGCCGCACGAATGCGAAACCCTGACGGTCGAGCGTCAGCTCGTTGCTGGCTAGGCGTCCATTGCGAATTTTCATCCAATGCTTCGTCGTGCGACCGGAGCGAATCGGCTCGCCCTCAGGCGGTTCGTACAGGTAGGTAACCGGTTTCTCGGCAGTGTCTTCAAGATAATTGACCGGCGCTTCCACATAATCAGAATTATTAGAGGTCTGGGTACTCATGTTCGGCTCCTCGGTTGACATTTGATGCCGACTGCCTTGTTCGTTGATGGAACAGTTTTAGTCAGTGTCTTTTTCCGGAAACGCTGAAACGCGGACGGTCAAATGTCAATCTTTTTACCGGCCTTGCTCAGACAGCAGACGGGCTGCCGCACGCGCGATATACAACTCTTCGTCAAGCGGTATTACGTAAACTGCAACAGGCGAGTGCTGTTCGCTGATAGAAACCTCGCGCCCGTTGGCGCCGCGGTTGCCCTCAGGGTCCACTCTGATCCCAAGGGGCTCAAGCCCTGAGCATACCCGCTCCCTCACGGTATCTGAATGCTCACCAATGCCGCCACCGAAGACGATCGCGTCCGTCCGTCCCAGTACCGCCATATATGCGCCAATGTACTTGCGGACCCGGTAACAGAACATCTCGATGGCGAGCGCTGCGGGTTGATTTCGTTCAGCGCCGGCCTGGACTTCGCGCAGGTCGCCCGAAATGCCTGAGACGCCCCGCAGACCTGACTCATGGTTCAGGATTCGTTCGACCTGGTCCGGTGAGAGCTTCTCGTGAGCAGCAAGGAAGCTGAAGATAGCCGGATCAATATCGCCCGAGCGCGTGCCCATCATCAGGCCTTCGAGCGGCGTCAGACCCATCGAGGTATCCACTGAACGCCCTTGCCTGATTGCGGCGGCCGAGCATCCCGCACCCAAATGCAGGGTGATCAGGTTGAGCTTCTCCGGCGCGGTCGCGCGCATCGCTGCACATCGCTCGAGCATCCACGCATGCCCAATCCCATGAAAGCCGAATCGACGGATGCCGTATCGTTCGGCGAGCAAACGGGGAATCGCATAGTTGCGCGCCGCCGCGGGAAGGTTGCGGTGGAATCCCGTGTCGGTGACGATCACCGCCGGAACACCGGGCAGCTTTTCGGCGACAGCCCGAATTGCAGCGATCGCCGGGGGATTGTGCAGCGGCGCAAATTCAGACGCCTCGCCGAGTGCGCTCATGATAGCGTCCGTTGCCAGCGCGGGTTCGGTCACGTGCTCGCCGCCATGTACGATACGGTGAGCGACGGCATCGATAGTTGTGCTGTCATGCCGGCCAAGCCAATCTATGGCGCGGACGGCGGCGACCTTATGGTCAGGGACCGGCTCCGACTGCTCAAGCTGGTGGCCACTTTCATCACTCATCCTGATGCTGGCGTGCGGTCCGATTTCATCGAAAGTACCGCGTGCAAGCCGGCGGATATTGAGCGGCAGCTGCCCGGAATGCACTTCCATCTCGATCAGCTCAAATTTCAATGACGAGCTGCCACAATTGAACACCAGAATCCGCATCGAAAGGCCCTTGTATGGTACGAGGAACAATAGACTTCACTGTAGCACTCGAAGAAAGGTAACGCAGAGGTGAGAACTACCTCCGAGGCTCGTGAGAATTCTAATCCGAGAGCTGTAGCTGATGAACGTTGTGGCCGGAGGCGGCGCCGCCAACGTCAAGCCGGCCACGGTTTAGGAAATCAAAAAACAATTCCATTTCATGCCGTTGCCGTTCCTCACTCCAGCCCAACTCTTGCGCCATCAGACGGGCAACCTGGGGCGCAGACCTGAGGGCCGCGGCCGGTGCTCTCCAGGTCATCGCGGTCCGCCGTGCGATGAAATCGGCGAGCGACCGCGCGAATTCGTTACGAACTGCATGAATCACCTCAGCCGCAATCACCGGCGAGTCGGGAACCAGGCGCTCCGAGAGTTCGGCGCGCTCGGCGGCAATTCGGGCGACGATTTCAGCGCGAGTTCCATAGCGCGCGATGAGAGCCAGTTGGAGCTCCCGCGGCAGTCCGCTAATCGATCGGTTTGCGTGAATCCCATCGCGGGCGCCTGGCAACGGTTCCGTCAGTGTTGGCGATTTTATATAGCTGCGCCCCAGCATTTTCATTAAGCGATCGACTACACGGCTGGCGATTTCGCGATGCGTGGTCAGCTTACCACCGGCCACAGTTATCAAGCCCGAACGGCTAACGGCGATAACTTCTTCGCGGGCGACCGATGAAGGCTTAAGCTGCCGCGAAATCCGGAGGGTGCGGACGCCGGCAAAGGAAGCCGCGACATGGTGCTGGCGCAAGCGCGCGCCTGGTATCGATTGGTTGATGATATCAAGCAGGTAGTCGGCGTCATCGAAATCCGCGCGGACCTGTTCGCAGTCGCCTGCGAAATCGGTGTCGGTTGTGCCGATCAACGTATAGTTATCATGACGTATCAGAAAGATAATACGATTAAGATCGTCGGCCAGCACCAGCGAATTTCGCACCGGAAGGTGTGACGACTCGATAGCTAAATGAACTCCCTTGGTGAGGCGCACCAACGGCCCGCATTCCGGCTCGTCGAGCCGCCGTATCTTGTCGACCCACGGTCCTGCGGCGTTGACAAAAACCCGCGCGCGGAGTTCGATCGGCGCGCCGGACTCGCCGTCGCGCGCGAACAGCGCCGCAATCCGCTGCCCCCAGTGCGCGAAGCCTTCAACCGTCACGTAATTCGCCACCGCCGCGCCATGATAGGCGGCATCAAGTACATTCTCCAGCGTGATTCGGGCGTCATCGCCCGTGGCATCGAAGTAGATTGCGCCGCCTGAGAGGCCTTCCCGCTCCAGCGCCGGTTCGCATCGCTGGACCTCGTGGCGGCTGAGCCGTCGATGCTTTTCATTCGGCGGAGTTCGGGCGAAGAGATCGTAAAGGATTAAGCCTGTGCAAACCGCCGTCCGCGAGGGGTGTCGTCCGCGATAGAAGGGAAACAGAAACTTGAGCGGGCGCACCAGATGAGGTGCGGTCACATGGCGCAGCCGCTCGCGCTCTCGCAATGCATGGTAAACCAAGCGTAGCTGGCCTTGTGGCAGATAACGGAGCCCGCCATGAATCAATTTCGACGAATGCGAGGAAGTTGCTCCGGCAAAGTCGCCCTTGTCGACCATCGCGGTCTTGAAACCGCGCATCGCCGCGTCGCGCGCAACCGCGGCTCCGGCTATTCCGCCACCGATGACCGCAACGTCGAAGGTTTCGGCACGTAATCGCGCAAGATTTTCCTCGCGGTCGGTGCGGGGCACAGCTGGACCCTCTGCCCGCAAGGTCGCCGCCCGCACAGGCTGAAGCCTGCGCTCGCCGTTCATTCGCCCGAATCTTCCTGGAATGAGTAGCGCTCCTGCGTCCACGGATCGCCATGACTATGATACCCGCGCACTTCCCAGAAACCACGGCGTTCGTTCGCGCAGAATTCGATTGCACGGATCCATTTCGCGCTTTTCCAGCCGTAGAGTTTCGGAACCACCAGTCTCAGCGGCCAACCATGATCTGGCTCAAGGTCCTTGCCATCATGGCGATACGCCAGTATGACGTCTTCGCCCAGGAATTCGTCGAGTTGCAGGTTGGTGGTGTAGCCGCCATCACAATGCACGAAGACGTAACGTGCCTGCGGCTTGAGCTTCACCAGCTTTATCAACTCGTTGACCTTGACCCCTTCCCAGCAGTTGTCGTAGCGCGACCAGGTCGTGACGCAATGAAAATCCGAAGTCTGGCTGTGTCTAGGCAGCTTGCGGAATCCCTCCCAGCTAAACCGGATCTGATTCTCGACGAGTCCAAGTACACGAAAATCCCACTTGGCGGGATTAAAGCGGGGTGTCGGCCCATAGCTCAGGACCGGAAAATTGGTGACCAGGTTTTGCCCGGGAGGAAGACGATTGTCCTGTTGGTTTCGTTGCGCCCGCTTCGCCATAGGTGAAATGAATACCGGAGCCCTCATCGTAGCGAAAGAGGAACCGGAGAGCTTCTAAACTTCTATTGCTGCTACCTTTCGAGCATCTGAGCAAGTCTGCGTGGCAGTTCGGTACTGCCCGAATTAGGACACTCAAGATTAGGACAGTACCGGCAGTTCGCTGCAATCGCCGCCACTATCCAGGTCGTCGCTGTCCTGTTTTCGATTGTCGGTCCGGCGCCCATCAACAAGCGTATGGTCAGATGGACGCCGGAAGCCCTTCCTGACGACTGGAAAGCGTAGGAGCATCGCTGGGATCTATACCACTGGATAAGAACGTGCGGCGTGGTAGCGTTTGCAATTCTTGTCCTCAGCGTGGATGCCCGTTAGGCAAATAGTCGTCGCTCAGAATGGTGTGCTGCCCCACTCTATGAGGGTTACCCACAGCAGTTCACCGATCAGCAGCGGGTGAGAAGTTCAAGCAGGTGGCCGTTGGGCTCTTTGAAATAGACGCCGCGCCCGCCGCGCCAGTTGTTGGTTTGCATATCCTCTTGTGAGAACGGACCGCTTCCATATGGAATGCCTGCTTCTTTAATCCGGCCGAAGATCGCGTCGAACTCCGCGTCGCTAACGTGAAAGGCGTAGTGGTGCATCTCGAAGTGGTCCCAGTTGTCGAAATCCAGCGTGAGCGTTTCGTTGACCCGGACCGGCGCGAAGTGACCTTGGGCGCCATCGTACTTGAGCCCGAAAATGTTAGCGAAGAACTTTGCCGACGCCTCCTTGTCGCGCGCCGGTACGATTGTATGATTGAGCGTAATCGCCATAACTCACCTCCGTTTACGATGCCGAAGCGCTAGAGTTTGTAGCGCTTCACGTTGGATTTGCCGTCGCGAATCGCCGGCTCATCGATGCCCCAGGTCCATTTTATCTCGGGCTTGATCCGGATGTACGGCTTCATGCCCAACCGTCCCTGGCGTTCGACGATCTCGGCAGCGCCTCTTACCTGATACCGCGTGGTGTCCAGGGGGTCGGTCGATTGCAGGTCGTCGAACACGATCGCCGCTCGTGGGTTGGTCAGAGCGTTTTTGTATTTCAGAGTGTTTTGGACGTCGAGGCCGCCCACGTAGAAATGCTCGCCGTCGAACTCGAATCCGACAGGAGCGACGTCGGGCTCACCATCACGTGAAGCGGTGGCGATCCGCGCTAACGATTGGGCCTTTAGAAAGTTGCGCTCGTTTTGAGAAAACATCAGCTTAAACTCCGAGTTCCTAATCTGGTAGCTTTACAAAGATTTGGGCCAGGCGAACAGTTCATTTCATTAATGGGCACCAGCCGGCGCCTTACCCGGTTGGAGCCGCGTCAGCAGGAAAACCAGTGGCACCAGGCATACCGCGGCGATCGCCATCACCCAGAACGTATCGATGTAGGCGAGCGTTTGCGCCTGCGCCTGCAAGCTCGCGTAAATACGCTCATAAGCCTGATTTGTCGCGTCCGCCGAGCTGAGGCCGGCAGGCTGGAGCGTCCGCGACAGGGTGTGAAGCATTGAGTGCATCTGCGGATCGTACGCCGTCACATTCTGCACCAACTGATGCTGATGAAACTGCGCTCGCTCGACGATCATCGCTCCACTGAGCGAGATGCCGACGCTACCGCCGACGTTGCGCATCAGGTTGATCAGCCCCGACACCTGGTTGTTCTTCTCGGGTTGTACGCCCGCGTAAGACACCGTGTTGATAGGTACGAACAGGAACGCGAGGCCGACTGATTGGTAAACGCGCAACATCATCGCGTGGCCCCAGCTCATTTCGAGGTTGATGCCCGTCATGTGATAAAGGGCGGCCGCGATGATCAGGAAGCCCCACGCAATCAACCAGCGGGCGTCGATCCACGTAAGCAGAACTCCGACGAGCGGCATCATCGCCATGATCACGAGTCCGCCCGGCGAGAGCATCATTCCCGCCTCCTGGGCCGTGTAACCCATCAATTCCTGCACGAACTCGGGCAACAGCACGGTAGTGCCGTAAAGCGCGAACCCGAGCGCAAACATCATCAAGGCGGAAACAGCGAAGCTGCGGTTCTTGAAGAGCCGCAGATCAACTATGGGGTCGCGCTGAAGCAACTCCCAGACGATGCCAATCACCAAGGCAGCTGCGGCGATTGCGGCAAAGGTGACGATAAAGTGCGATTGGAACCAGTTGTCCTCTTCGCCCTTATCGAGCACCGCCTGCAGCGGACCAAAGGTCAACGCCAGCAGCGCAAGTCCGATGAAATCGATGCGCATTCCGCGCCGCCGCGCCGCCTGCTTCTCGCGCGTCAGGCGCGGAGGGTCCTCAACTACCCGCTGGCTCAGCAGCAGGGAGACGATTCCGACCGGGATGTTGATGAAGAAAACCCAGCGCCAGTGGTAGTTATCTGTGATCCATCCGCCCAGCGTGGGACCGATGGCGGGCGCCAGCACCACCGCCATCCCATAGACTGCGAAGGCCATCCCGCGCTGCTCGGGAGCGAAGGTATCGGCCAGGATGCTCTGCTCGCTCGGCTGCAAGCCACCGCCGCCCGCACCTTGCAGGACGCGGAAGAAGATCAGGGTCGAAAGCGTGGGCGCGAGACCGCACATGAAAGAACTGAGGGTGAACAGCGCAACGCAGCTCATGTAGAAGCGTTTGCGGCCCACCATCGTGGAAAGCCATGCGCTCATCGGCAACACGATCGCATTGGAGACCAAGTAGGAAGTCAGTATCCAGGTGCTTTCATCGACGCTCGAGGAGAGCGCGCCGGCGATATGCGGCAGCGCGACATTGGCAATGCTGGTGTCGAGAATTTCCATAAAGGTCGCCAGCGTCACCGTGATCGCGATCGCCCACGGGTTGTACCGTGGCTTCCATCCGTTGGTCGCCGTATCCGACAAGCCTGAGGCTGGTGGCGAAGCGCCCCTGGAGACCGCGCGGGTGAGCGGCTGGCGATTTCCCAACTCCCGGGCAGCGGGCTCTGGTCCTGACGGCTTTGGATTGGGCCTTACCTCAGCCATACCGTCGGCTCCACCGACATGCCTGGGCGCAGCCGGGAGAGATCCTGACCGGGATCGAACAGGATTCGCACGGGCAGCCGTTCCACCACCTTGACGTAATTGCCGATGGCGTTCTCCGGCGGCAGCAGGCTGTAGAGGGCTCCGGTCGCGCCGGGCATGCTCTCGACCCGACCGCCGTAGTCGCGACCGAGGGCGTCGACATGGACTACGACCCTTTGTCCGCGATGCATCCGGGCAAGCTGGGTCTCTTTGAAATTCGCCGTGACCCACAGATCGTTGACCTGGGTCAGCGCCATCAGACTTTGACCCGGGTCCACATGCTGGCCAAGCTCACCGGTCCGTTTGCCGATTATCCCGTCGGCGGGAGCCACGATCCTTGTGTAGCTGAGGTTGAGGATCGCTTGGTCAACGCTGGCCTGCGCCGCGGCAACCTGCGCCTCGCGCGACGCGATGGTGCGCTGGGTGCTGGCCGCGTCCGCTTGATCCGCTTTGACATCGGCATCGTCCACACGGGCGGTGGCGTCGTACTGATCGTATTCCGCCTGGGAGACAACGCACAGCCGCAGCAATGTCGAATAGCGCTGTTGATCGCGTCGCGCCTGGTAATTATGCGCCTCAGCCTGATGGATCTTGGCGGTCGCTGAAACGTATTGTTGCCGGGCCGAATTGGCATCAGCCCTGGCCTGAGCGAGTTGGGCCCGGGTCTGTTCGACCGCCACCTTGTAGTCGTGAGTGTCGAGCTGAACCAGGAGCTGTCCTGCTTTCACTCGTTGGTTGTCCTCGACGTACACTCTTGTGATGGTGCCGCTAATACGTGAGCTGATGGGGCTGATGTGCGCGTCGGCTTGCGCATCGTCGGTGCTTTCGTAGGAGTGAAGGTAGTTCCAGAAACGAATACCGGCGAAGGACAGCGCGATCAGCGTTACGAGCAGTGCAGCCGTCAGAAAAGGATGGCTCGTAATACCGTCAAAGGTCCGGCTCGGCGCACCAGGCCCGCCATCGCCTGGACCCACTTCTGGTTCCGCGATGAAATCGCGTTGAGCGTGATCGGTAGGGGACTGATCAGGTTCATACAGGAGATCAAGCGCATGACCAGAGTCCCGAGGATCCATTTCATGGGTGCTGTTGGTGTTCATATTCATACACCACCTAACCATTTGGGCCCTAACTAATGGGACACCAAAAACTTTTGGTTATGGTTTCAGCAGTGCCGGTAAACCCGTGCGCACTTTTTCCAGCAGTTCACGCAGTTTTTTGCGATCGTCTTTGGTAAGATTGGCCATCACGCTCGCGATTCTGCGCATATGATCAGGCAATATCTCGTCCAGCAGACGGCGTCCATTGGCAGTCAGCGTTATGGTGATGCGCCGGCGATCTTCGGGATGGTCCACGCGTCTGATCAAACCGTCGCTCTCCAGACCATCCAGGAGTCCGGTCATAGTGGCGCGAGAGACACCCACCGAGTCGGCGATATCCGAGCAGCACATCTCCCCGCCCGGGGTTGTATGCAGCATGATCAACACGACAAATCGACCCTGCGACAACCTGTAACGAGCGAAATGCTGAGTAGAGGCGCCGTGCAGCTCAGCCGCCACTCGTAGCAGAAAGACCACCCCTTGAACCGCACTGGGATCGACGTGCGGATAGTGCTGAGAAAGCTCGTGCAGCACGCGGTCGGATGGCGGCTCCTTCGGAATCAGCCAATCAGTACGCATCTCAATTAAAGATAATAAGGCAACGAATTAATTTGTCAAGGTCTAGGTTGAGGCGCGCAGAAGAACGCTGAATCTCAGGTGTTTCTCGATCGGCGATGCGGTTGGTACCGGTCCAATGCCTGATCAGGCCGCCTGACGGCATCGGGGTGTTCCAGTCGGCCTACGGGCACTAAAGTGGCTACAGGCTCTAGCCCTGGTTTTTCTAGACGCCCGAGATGCTGCGCGCCTCGCCCACCCTCATCGTGTTCACAATCGCCTCCGTCATCTCAGTCGTCGTTGCACTGCCGCCTAAATCCGGCGTCAGCGTAAGGCCGGCGCGCAATACGTCGCCGATCGCGCTGCGGATGCGAGAGGCCGCGTCTTTGTAACCCAGATATTCGGCGAGCATCGCACCAGAAAGAATCGCAGCCACCGGATTGGCGACATTTTTGCCGGCGATATCAGGTGCGGTGCCATGTACTGCTTCAAAGATCGCGCCTTTCTTCCCAAAATTAGCGCCCGGCACCATCCCGAGGCCGCCCACCAGCCCAGCACACAGATCTGAGACGATGTCGCCGTAAAGATTTTCGAGCAGCAGTACGTCGAAAGCGCGCGGATTCGTCACCAGGCGCATGCAAGCGGCGTCGACGATCTGCTCGTCGTACTTAACGTCCTTGTAGTCCGCCGCGACGCGACGAGCGCATTTGAGAAACAGCCCGTCGGAGAGCTTCATAATGTTGGCCTTATGAATCGCGGTCACCAATTTCCGGCCATTACGGCGCGCGTAGTCGAAGGCAAAGCGCGCGATTCGTGTCGATGCGCGCGCGGTTATCACCTTAACGCTCTCGACCACTCCGGGCGTGACCTGGTACTCAATCCCGGCGTAGAGGTCCTCGGTGCTCTCGCGTACTACCACGAGGTCGACATCGCGGAAGGGCGCCTGCACGCCTTCGAAGCTCCGCGTCGGCCGCAGATTCGCATAGAGGTTGAAAGTCTTGCGTAGATAGACGTTGATCGAGCGGTAACCGTGGCCGACTTGCGTCTCCAGTGGGCCCTTGAGCGCGATTCGCGTACGCCGGAGAGAATTTACCAGCGCATCCGGAATCGGTGTGCCCAACTTCTTTAGAGTAGCGGCTCCGGCTTCCTGAATGTCCCAGTTCACTCGGACGCCGGCTGCGTCGAGCACGCGGACGGCTGCGGCAGTCACCTCAGGCCCAACTCCATCGCCGGGGATCAGAGTGGCGCGCGGCATGGCGTCGCGAGTGCGATCGTCCGCCAAGCCATGTACTTGCGATGCGCCGTTGCCGTTCCCAGGATTTTTGCTTCGCGTCATAGTTGGCGATGATTGTTTTATGCGCACCTCCAAACGGCGCTATGCGCCGATCGGGCGGACTCGTTTCCCTTCGACACGCTCAGGGCTTCGGCTCACCGGCTCCACTTCTGTCCGCCTGGTGCTTGCTGATTACATCAATAATTCAGCAGGCCGACGAAGATGTCAGCGACATTGGTTCCGGTCGGTCCGATGATCACCAGGTCGCCCAACGCCTTGAAAAAATTGTAGCAGTCATTGCGGTCGAGTGCAGACCTGGCATCGAGACCCGCCTCGTCGGCGCGTATAAGCGTACTTGGAGTTGCGATCGCGCCGGCGGCGTCCGTTGGGCCGTCAATTCCATCGGTGCCCGCGAACAGCGCTGCAACTCTCCCCTTCGGGCCCAGCCTTACCAACTCGAAGGTGGCAGCTAGCGCAGCCTGTTGCGATCGGCCGCCTTTACCATGGCCTTTCACGGACACACTGGTCTCACCGCCAGCAATCACGCATGTGCGTTCGCCTTTCAGCTCACACAAGAGAGAACCCAGCGCAGCGCCCGCCTCGTTGGCGTCGCCAGTGAGATCGCGGCCGCGCACCACATTGTAATTCAGTGCTGCCGCAGCACGGCAGGCCGCCTCGGTCGCCGTTTGATTATCTGCGATTATGATGTTGTGCGCGCGCGCCAGCGATGGATCGTCTTGCTTGAGCGTCTCATTTAGTTCACCGGCCGCTCCACTTTCGAGGTGTTTGCGAACCGTTTCAGGTGCCCGTCCCCAAACTCGACGCCGCTTCAGAATCGCAACCGCATCGGAATAGGTAGTTGGATCTCCAGCGGTTGGACCTGAGCCAATCGTTGCCAAATCGTCCCCCGGCACATCGGACAGAGTCAGCGTTAGAAAATTGGCATCGGACGACTTCAGCAGCCGGCCGCCCTTGATCGCGGAAAGATGCCGGCGAACGGTGTTGAGTTCGCGTATCGACGCGCCAGCATTCATCAGCGCTGAAGTAACGGCCACCTTGTCAGCTAACGTAAGTCCGTCTGCGGGCACTGCCATCAAAGCTGAGGCGCCACCGCTGAGCATAAAGACGATGAGATCGTCGCGTTGTGCATCGGCGACAAACTCAAGCGCCGAGCGACCGGCCGCTTCCGACGACTCATCCGGGATCGGATGGGCCCCGGCCATGACGCGGAGACGCGGAAGGCCAAGCGGGGGACTGCCCAACGTTTCCCTGACAGGACCCGGGACGACAACCAACGCATCGTGGAGTTTGGGACCGATTCGCTCACGACCTTCGATAGCCATGCCCATCGCGGCCTTGCCGACGGCGAGCAGATACACCCGGTTCGCTTTTTCCAGCGTCTCGGCAACGTCCTGGGCTCCGGGCACTTGAACCTCAAATGCGGTGGCGACAACGCGGCGAGGCTCGACTGCGGTCACTGCGGCCGCAAAAATCCGCATCAGATCGGTGCGCGCTCGCCACTGCACGCCGCTTTGCCCGTTGGGACTAGTCATCGGACTTGACAACCACTGTAGCCAATGCCGCGAGAGGACGCATACGTCACGGTCGTGGTCCGCATCGACGTGCAGCGGGGCAGGTCGAAGCATGGACAAGTGCTTGCGTGGGGGCCTGGGAATACCGTTGCCACTCAACTCGGGTTGATCCACTACGAACGGGCCGCGCAAGGGCCGGACGCTCACGCCGAATCTGTCGAGCATGCCAGCGAGATCGTACCGGCCCTCAAACGCGCTCTGAGTAGTGGCCGCGCCGTCAGCCACATCTGCCTTCCGCACAGCGCTTGCAAACTTTCCCCCGATAGCTAACCATCCCGTCAGCTTGCCGCGGAGAATTATTATGGCGCGTATAAATGGTGGTGAAATGCTGGTACGGGCGCTCGAACGCGAGGACGTGCACGAAATCTTTGCGCTGCACGGCGGTCACCTCGACGCAATTTTTAAGGCCTGCCGCGAGCACGATCTTCGTGTAATCGATACGCGTCATGAGCAGGCGGCGGCCCATATGGCCGATGGCTGGGCACGCACTACCGGCCGCCCTGGTGTAGCGATGGTGACTGCTGGGCCGGGTGTGACCGACGCGGTCACAGGCGTCGCCAACGCTTACCTTGACGCGATTCCGATGGTGCTGTTTGGCGGGCGCAGCCCTCTGCTCGACGATGAGCTTTTACCGCTGCAGGGCGGCATCGACCAGGTCGCGTTGATGCGGCCGATCACCAAGTGGACACGTTCAGTGGTTCACACCGCGCGTATCCCCGAATACGTTGCGATGGCCTTTCGGCAAGCCGTGTCCGGACGTCCCGGGCCGGTTTTTCTCGAACTACCGATCGAGGTTCTATTCGCACGTGCTGAGGAAGAGTGCGTTGTCTTCCCGCAAAACTACCGCCCCAAATCACCTGCCGGGCCGAGCCGCGAAGCTCTCCGACAGGTGCTGCGATGGATCGATGAAGCCGACCGGCCCGCGATTCTTGCCGGCGGCGGGGTGTGGTTCGCCCAGGCAGCAAAAGAACTCACCGAATTCGCCGAAGAGGCCCATATCCCGGTGCTCTCCAATGCGAAGGCGCGCGGTTCAATTTCCGAGGAGCATCCTTTA
>Ga0073928_10004860_pt1 | contig 19368 bp, 17 predicted proteins | sample PaiPotPPA55metaG_FD_76969 | JGI IMG/M metagenome (GOLD analysis project Ga0073928, IMG submission 76969) | Iron sulfur acid spring bacterial and archeal communities from Banff, Canada, to study Microbial Dark Matter (Phase II) - Paint Pots PPA... ...
AGGATGCGCCCGAACCCCCGATGGACGTGCACGTATCTGAGAACCGTATTGCGGTTTTGTTCGTCAACCGGCAAACCATGCACAAGGTCATTAAGATCGTGGACCTTCAGGGACATGAGATGGCGATCTACACCGAACCCATGGCCGGGGGCAAGCTTGCAGGCGGCGTAAATACCGCAGCGCTGGCCTGCTACGCCCAAAATCCTGATCGATTCACCTTCTTGGGCACGGGAGACGACAACCGAGTGCAATTCTGGATCGCAGAAGGGCGCTGAAAGACAACGCCCTGAATCTGGAGGTATCCGCAGCCTCTCTTGAAGCTGTCCGCTAGTCCCCGTAGACTTAATTTAGTGCATATCCATGGCAGCCACGGTCAGAGCCGGACGTCGCGAATCCTTCAGATTTCGCTGGGGGTTACCCTCGCCTATATTGTGCTGCTGGTTGTGTCCGGAATCCGCGCCCATTCGCTGGCGCTACTTTCTGAAGCCGGCCACAATCTCTCGGATTTTTTGGCCCTGTTGCTGTCATGGGTAGCGGTATACCTGCAATCGCGGCCTCCCAGCGCCACCAAGACTTATGGATATCACCGCGCGGGAGTGTTGGTCGCGCTGGTGAATGCAGCCTCGCTGATGGGCGTATCTTTTCTGATTTTCTACGAAGCTTTTCGCCGGCTCCAAAAGCCCGAGCCTGTGCACGCCGGAACAATGATGATTGTGGCGGCCGCGGGCGTGGTTATGAACGGAGCGATTACGCTAATGCTGTGGCGTTCCGATCGCGACGTAAATATTCGCAGCGCCCTGGTGCATGAAATTGGCGATACGCTTTCCACGGCCGCCGTGATCGTGGGTGGCTGGGCAATTATGGCCACCGGTCAGGCATGGATTGATTCGGCGCTGTCGGTCGGAATCGGTGCGCTAATCCTTTGGTCTGGGTTTGGCATTGTGCGGGAGACCCTGAACATTTTGCTGGAAGGCACGCCGCGCGGCGTGAAACTGGAACGGGTCGAAGAGGCGATCCGAGCGGTGGTTGGAGTTAACGATGTGCATGACCTGCATGTCTGGAACATCGGCTCCGAGTCGCGAGCTCTTTCGTGTCATATTTCAATCGCGGACATACCACCGTCGGCCAGTGAGCGGATATTGCGCGATCTCAAAGAGTGCCTGCACCACGATTTTCGCATCGATCACACGACCATCCAGTTCGAACACGAGGTCTGCGAAGTAGCACATGGATGCGTAATTCCGATGAGTGAAGCGGAACATCATCACAGCCATTAGGGCTTATCTCTGAATTGTCATCCTGAGCGAAGCGAAGGACCTAGCATTCGGCATGGAGATGCACCGGTCCTTCGCTTCGCACAGGATGACAACTGTGGGGTTGGTTTACTTTTTCTTCGAGATGAGGCCGAGGATCTTACTGGCGAGGTCGTCGGAGAATCCGAACCGGGCTTTGGCTCTCGAATAGAGATCAACTGCCTGCTTGTCGAGCCAGATCAACGTTGCTTTGCCGATGCCGTCGCCGGGGCGCGCCCGGTAATTCGTCGATCTTGCTACCGGCTTGCCATTCGTCTCGACCGTATAGTAGTACAACGCCAGACTCTTGCGGGAGACGTTGTCTGGGCAGGTGAGTCGCTCGGGAAATCCGTGAAACGATTTTTCGTCGGTGTTGAAGATCAGAGCCTGATTGAACATCGGCGGATATTTTGCGACGCAATGTTGCATCTTGTTATCCCAAAGTTCAATCGCGCCGCCCCAACTTTCCTGCCAGCCTTCGTTGAGGTAGAGGATCAGATTCACCCGGCGCCGCCAGTTCTTGTGATAGTGGTGCATGCTGAAGTCGGTGTGAACGTTGAGGAAGCCGCCCCTGCTGGATTGGTGCAGGCCGCCTCCCTCCAGACCGGGATCTGCGACCAGGTTCGGAATTCCGGTCAGTACAGAAAGCCACTCTACAAATTGAGGCGAATTCAGTTCGTCGGTCACTTCACCCATCGTGGGTGGAAAAAGCATCCGCTTGTTCATTCCCGACTTGTTTTCATTCTGATGTTTGTACTGGGTCCACGCATCGGTGGTGGGATGGGGAAACTCACGCTCCATGGCGCGAGCGATGTGGGGATCGAGAAAGTCGGAAAGAAAAATGTGCGGGACCGGAACGTTGTCGCGGTATTGCTTTTCCAGGCCGCTGAGTTCGCCATCCCATTTCCAGTAGGGAAAAAGCGGTTCGGGCTTTTCAACGGCTTGTAGCTGAGGCATTAGGTTTTATTTTACAGGGACATGCCGACTTGTGCATCGGATAACTCGTACCCGCTGAACCACAGAGGACACAGAGGGTCACTGCGGAAATCTAATCCAGACGACAAACTTGCACGGCTGCATTTTTGTAGGGACACTCCATTCCTGGCAGCGCCGGTTTTTCCCAGACAATCCAGGTCACGCCGTACTTGGCTTTCAGCCGCTGAAAGTCCTGCATCTGAAAGTTATCCCATCCGCTTTGAGCTTGAACTTGGGCCCACCACTCCTCGGCGAGGGGCGGGAACATGGTGACGGCGCCGCTGTCTTTCATCGCGTCCGCTAGCATGCTTCGCTCGCTGATGGCACGAAAGCCATGCGCATCTTCTCCGGGAAGTCTCATGTGGACAGGATTCAACGCGAACAGCGCATCGGTAGGCGTGTTCTGCCGAGCCCAGACAAATGCTTCCGCCCACTCATTTCCTTGGGCGGTAAGAGTCCACTCGATGTGTGGAGTGGCCGGGAAGAGGGCGCGATGACCGAAGAACATTCCTGCGCATAAAGGGATGAATAACAGCGCCCACCGCCAGGTATGGCTCCGCAAAATGTATTCGCCAATAAAACCGCCGCCGATAACAATTAAGAGTATGTACAGCAAATGAAGGCTGCGGAGGGGCTGCAATCTGGCCAAGCTCTCGAACCGGGCGGGAATAGAAACTATCAAACCTGCGGCGAAGTAAATGAGATCGTAAACAATCAGCGCCCGGCACACCAGTTCGAGATTTCGCTGTCCTTTAGAGTGAGCGATGCGGGCGAACCACCAAAACAACGCGACCGGCGCAATGATGCCGACCCATTCGTACCACTGCCAATTCAGAATGTAGTGAAAGGTGTGATAGAGCGTGGATTGATGATAAGCATTGGAAGGCGGTTGGAACGAGAATCCAAGTGGCAACAGAAGCGCCGCTACAGCGATGGTTGGGCTTTTCCTTGGCAGGGTTTTCATCCAAATCAGCAGAACGCAAAACGAGAATGCGAAAACAGACATCAACGGGTGCATGGCGGCGGCGAAAGCGAGCCAGAGCGCCGTGATCACATATTTTCGCTTCAACAGGCTGGCAATGGCGAAAATCCCGGCAAAGGCGGCCAAGTTCCTCGGATTGGTGTACTGATCCAGGATGTAGAGGGCGGTTCCGGCTACCGGCAAAGTAAGCAGTGCTCCGACCATTGCTAACCCACACCAGCGCGCACGCAGGCTCGTAAAGCATTCTCCACTCAATTTCCAGCATGCAAGCAACAGTAGAAAAATCGAGCTGAGCTCGAACACAAGCAGAACGACATCGAACGATAAATGCGTGATTCGTACCGAGGCTGCGACAAAGTTTGGAAAGAACGTCAAATGCGCGTGAGAATTGAAGAACTCGGCATTAAAGGAGAAAAGCTCAGGATGAAGAATTTTCTCGATGCCGGGCAGATAAATCTCGGCATCTTCAACGCCCGGGTGATAGCCGTGGACGAGAAAAGCCCCCACCGTGAGGAGCAAAAGGATCGCAAGGTCTTTGAAAGTTGAGGAAGGCTGCGATTCTTCCATTTATCCTTCGGGCTTTCGACGCTTTAGTTCGTGGCGCACGCTGCGGCCTTCGACCAGATGAAGAATTTCTTCCGCGAGATTCTTGGCATGATCCCCGGCGCGCTCGAAGGCTTGTGCCACCAGCAACAGGTTCGTGCTGTATTCACGGGGACGGCGATCGGTACTTTCGAGGTGACGTCGGAACATCGTATTGCAAGCCTGGTCGATGCGGGAATCATTTTGCAGAACCCAGTTCGCCGGTTCAACTTCACGGTCAACGAAGCCTTGATGAATGCGTTCCAGCATGGTCTGCAAAGTCCCGGACATGGCCAGCAAGTCACGCTTATCTTCGGCTTGAAGCCGGGTGGTCACGAGCTGCAATCGCTTGGTTGACGACCACGTGAGGTCTCCGATCCGTTCCAGGTCGGTGATGAACTTCAGGCACGCGAGTAGTTCCCGAGCCTCGGCTTCCGTCACATCGGTGATTGCGCTGGTAATCTTTTCGTCGACTTTGCGTTCAATCCGGTCAAGTTCTTTCTCGCAGTCCTTCACTGCGAGAAACGCCATCTTTGAAGAATTTTCTACAAACTCACTGGTATTGGCAGCTGAGTCCTTTGCGACAAGACAAGCCTGGCGGATAAGTTCGATAAGCTCTTTGGTGGATTCAGGCGTGCGGGCCGCTATTTGCCTTGCAGGACTCATGGAAGTCGGGCTCATCGAATAGGCGGCGCATCGCAGTCAAATCGAGATCGAACCGCGTAAATACAATACCGCCTTGCCCTTGAGTATGACACGATCTTTTTTGACCTCACACCAGAGTTCTCCCTCGCGTTCGGAAAGTTGGCGGGCGTGGAATTTAGTCTTGTTGAGCCTGCCAGCCCAGTAAGGAGCCAAAGTGCAGTGGCTGGAGCCGGTTACCGGGTCTTCGGCAATTCCATAGCTAGGGGCAAAATATCTGGACACGAAGTCGGATCGATTCCCCGGCGCGGTGATGCAGACGGTGAAGGGATGAAGGCCCTTCAAAAGCTCGAAATTCGGATGAGCGTTCAAAACTTGCTCTTCGTTTTCGTAAACCGCTAAAAACTTGCTCTTGGTCTGGAACACAGCTGTGGGGCCGTCAGACGGATTCCCATTCACCAAGGCTCGTGAAAGATCAGCCGGCGGGTTCTCGCTCTTCCAGGGCGGCGAAGCGGGGAAATCCATCGATAGCAGATCGCCGTCCTTGCTCACCGTCAATAGTCCGCTACGGGTTTGGAACTGCACGGAGGATTTTTGCGGGGCAAGAATGTTCAGAAGCACGAACGCAGAGGCCAGAGTTGCATGACCGCAGAGCTCAACTTCGCATTGCGGAGTGAACCATCGCAAACGGTAAGTACTACCCTCCGGCACGAAAAATGCGGTTTCGGAAAGATTGTTTTCTGCTGCGATGGTCTGCAATGTTTTCTCTTCTGGCCACTCCTGTAGCGGACACACCGCGGCAGGATTGCCCTCGAAGACTTTCGCAGCGAATGCATCGACTTGAAAGATAGGCAAGTCCAATACGTTATCTCCTCAATTGCAGCGCAAAAAAATCAGGCAGCAGATATTATGGTTAACCGCACAAGAGCCGCATATACGTCCAAAACTTGGGTTCTGGTGTACGTTCTCGGATACTATGATTGCCGCGCCCTGCGAAAAGATGAAAGAAATGTTGCGGGAGTTGAAGTGGTCGCATAATTTTGCACAACGGAACCCCGGTTGCCCGCATCGATATACTAGTCTGCTTCTGGGAGAGCAAGGTTCTTGCGTTTGCAGTGCTTTTGCCTGAGAAACGACCATGACACCTACGAGCGTCGAGGAAAAGGTATCTCCCGCCCGCGCGGCGAGTTTGCAGCATCGGTTCAGCGATGTGCGGAAGATGAGCAGGCACCTCACGCGGCTGCTTTCCGCGGAAGATCAGATGCTGCAATCGATGCCGGATGCAAGCCCAACCAAGTGGCATTTAGCCCATACCACATGGTTCTTTGAAACCTTTATTCTTCAGCCGAATCTTCCTGACTACAAGCTTTTCAATTCCAGATACAAGTTTCTTTTCAATTCTTATTACAAACGCCTGGGCGGGCACCCGAAGCGTGGTTCGCGAGGGCTGATGTCGCGGCCGGGATTGCAGGAGATCCACGAGTATAGGGATCATGTTGACCAAGCGATACTGACGGTTCTCGACCGCCCGCCAATTAGCGACGACATTCTTGATCTCATTGAATTGGGATTGAATCATGAGCAGCAGCATCAGGAGTTGATCGTTACCGACATCAAGCATGCGCTGTGGTCGGCTCCGATTCCGACCGAAGCCGTGGGGGCGACGCGGTCTGATGGAGTCGCTCCGCAATTATCATGGATTCAATTTGAGGGAGGGATTCACTCGGTTGGACATGCCGGGGAAGGATTCGCGTTCGACAACGAGAGTCCGCGGCATGAAGTCTTGTTGCGGCCGTTTCAAATTGCTTCTCGCGCTGTGACCAACGCGGAGTACGTGGAGTTCATCGCTGATGGCGGTTACAGCCAGCCTGAATTCTGGCTTTCCGATGGGTGGGATACGGTTCGCGCAAACGGGTGGGATGCGCCGCTTTATTGGGAGCCCGGCGACAACGGGTCGTGGCTGCAATTCGATGGATCGCGTATGAAACCAGTGGACGCCAGCGAGCCAGTCTGCCAGGTGAGTTTTTACGAAGCAGACGCGTACGCGCGGTGGGCGGGCGTCCGGTTGCCGCTGGAAGAAGAATGGGAAGTTGTCGCGACGCGTTATCCATCAAGGGGTACTTTCCTCGAGGACGATGTTTTTCATCCTCAGGCCGCCCGTGGAGATGGATTGCAACAGATCTTCGGAGATGTTTGGGAGTGGACTGCGAGCCCTTACGTCGCATATCCCGGATTCAAGCCGGCTGAAGGATTGATTGGAGAATACAACGGCAAGTTCATGTGCAATCAACTGGTGCTGCGCGGAGGATCTTGCGCGACACCGGCGAGCCACATTCGCGCGTCCTACCGCAATTTCTTCCCGCCCCATGCGCGCTGGCAATTCTCAGGGATAAGGCTGGCCAAATGATAGCTCGCGAACTCGTAGCCATACCCTCATTTGCCGTAGAGGTGGAAGAGGGATTGGCCAAGAGCCAGAAGACACTGCCGTCGAAGCTGTTTTACGATGCCGTCGGTTCAGAGTTGTTCGAAGAGATAACGTGTCTCCCAGAGTATTACCTCAGTCGAACAGAATCGAAAATATTACAAGAACGAGGCGACGAAATTGCGCGGGCTGCCGGTCCCAATGTCACAGTTGTGGAACTTGGAGCCGGGACTGCGACCAAGACGTCGACGCTATTGCTAGCGCTGGCTCGGAAGCAAATTAGGACTCCTTACTTCCCGGTGGATATTTCGCCGTCCGCGCTTGCAAAAGCAAAGATTGAGGTAAAGCGCAAATCGCCAGCAGCTTTCGTGCATCCCGTGGTTGCTGATTTCAGCCAAGGATTTGGGTTTCTGCGGGAGATCCCGGGGCGAAGATTGGTTTTATATCTTGGCTCGAGCATTGGCAACTTTAATCCCGAGGTCGCTGTAGCAATGTTGGCCGGGGTTTGCCAGGAACTCAAGCGAGGAGATTCCCTGTTGCTCGGCACCGACATGGTAAAAGATCCGGCAATTATGGTTCCGGCCTATGACGATGCTCAAGGCATCACCGCGCAATTCAACAAAAACATCTTGGGGAGGCTGAATCGCGAGCTCGGGGCTGGATTTGATCTTGATACCTTCCGTCATGTCGCGATTTGGAACCCGCTCCGCTCTTGTATTGAGATGCATTTGGAGAGCGTGGTCCGGCAAAGTGTCGAAATTGAGTTATTGCAGTCGCGAATCAGATTTGCGGCGGGAGAGCGAATTCACACCGAGGATAGTCACAAGTACACCATGAAGATGGTGAAGAAGATGTTGAAAGCCGCGGGCTTTTCGCCTGACCAGACATGGCTCGATGATAAGAAGTGGTTTTCGGTGCATCTGGCAAGGGTTTGAGAAGACGTCACCGCGAACCGTTAAACCACGAAGGACACGAAGTCACACAAAGGAAAACCCCTCGGCGAAGCCTTTCGTGATACTTCGTGTCCTTTGTTGTTAACCTGAATGTTTCTTCGATCGCATTGTTTCTTGCGACATGGCCGTTATATGCTTGCGGCGTGCAAGGCTCGTCAGAACGCTCTCCCACGCCGGGACTCTTCGTTGGACTTCTCATTACTGTCGCTGTGGTAGTTGCGTATTCCTGGTACATCACACAGCAAATGTCTGGATTGAGGCAGCTGCAAAATAATCTTGCGGACCGCAACCGGAAAGATTCACTTCAGTTGCTTCGTATCCAGAACGAATTGAATTCACTCGCTCTCGCCATGCGCGACATGGTGGACAACGATGAGCCGTATCCGCTGACGGCATGGACTGCGCAATTTCAGCGAATGCGAACCGATCTCGACGACGCGTTGCGTCAGGAACAGCAATTCGCGTTTGGGGATCGCACGCCGGAACAGCGTGAGTTCTTGGAAAGCCGTCTGTCACAGTTCTGGGATGCAGTGGACAGGACTTTCGCTCTCGCACGAGATGGCAAGGACGCGGAGGCACGGGCGCAAATCCGTCTATCGCTCCAGGCTCGTCTGGAAGCTTTGAATACGGCGGTGGCAAGGCTTCTGGTCCAAAACAATGAGAGTGAAGAGCAGGCGGGCGAGCGAATTAAGAGCATCTACGACCATGTGCAGAGGCAGGTGTATTTATTTCTCACCGCGGCACTGACAGCAATCCTTCTCACCAGCTTTTATATAATCCGCTCTAATCGCAAATTATTTATGCAGGTCGCGGCTCTTTCGGAACAACGAAGCGATTTGGCGCAAAAATTGATTTCAACTCAGGAGGCAACTCTTCGCTATATTTCGCGCGAGTTGCACGATGAATTTGGACAAATTCTGACTGCGATGGGATCGATGTTGGGGCGCGCGGGGAACCACGTGCCGGCGGATTCACCGCTTCGTCCGGAACTTCTCGAAGTCCGCGAAATCGCACAAGCGGCGCTGGACAAGGTTCGCAGTCTGTCCCAGGCCTTGCATCCGGTTATGCTGGAAGAAGCGGGGCTTGAACGCACCCTCAACTGGTATCTTCCGGTTATGGAGAAACAATCCGGAATTAAGATATCTTACGAGAAATCGGGAACGCCATTTGGCGTCGAGGGCAACGCCGCTATTCACGTTTACCGGGTTGTGCAGGAGGCTTTAAATAATGCTGTTAAGCATTCCGGAACAGACAGAGTGTGGGTGCGCTTGATCTTTTTGCCAGACAGATTGGAACTCGAAGTGGAGGACCACGGTAGCGGTTTTGCACCCGGCGGCGAGCGGCGGGGAATCGGGCTGGTTGCCATGCGCGAGCGAGCGGAGTTGATGGGTGGGACGATTCAATTCCTGCGGCCGGAGCTTGGGGGTACGCTAATTCGTCTGAGTGTGCCGAGGGAAGTCGCGGCAGAAAGATCGCCAAAGAAAGTACCATTTATGGAGAAAACAGCCGCGGAAAACGAGCCAACTGAAGAACGGTCGAAGGGCGAAAGATCACATGGATAAAAAGATTTCCGTTCTGCTTGTGGATGATCACAATCTAGTGCGGCGCGGCTTCCGTCGACTTCTCGAGGACGAACCCGACATTCTTATTGCGGGTGAGGCTGGCGACGGCGAACAGGCGGTCGAACTTGCGTCTTCGCTGAATCCTGACGTTATCGTTATGGATAGCGCGTTGCCCGGCATAAACGGTCTTGACGCGACCCGAAAAATTTTACAAAACAATTCTGAAGCGAGAGTGCTTATGCTGAGTATGCACAGCGAAGAAACATGGGTTCAGCAGGCACTCGACGCCGGAGCCAAAGGATATCTGTTGAAGAATGCCATGGACTTGGACCTTGCGGCGGCGATCCGGCGAGTCGTCGCGGGAGAAGTTGTTCTTGATGCTGGCCTGAATCGCGTGGCAAGTCTCAAGGGTGATGGCAGGAATGCGCTCACCACTCGCGAGTTGGAAGTATTGCGGCATATCTGCGAAGGCAAATCCAATAAGGAGATTGCCGCGGAACTTGCGCTCAGCGCGAACACCGTTGCGGTTCATCGCGCCAACATCATGGATGCGCTCGGAATTCACAAAACCGCGGAGCTGGTGGTTTATGCGATTCGCAGCGGATTGGTGAACCTGCCTTGAATCGCCGAATTTTTCTTAAAGGAATGGCTGGGCTCGCATCTGCGGCCAGTTTGAACTTCGGCAACGCTTGGGGGCAGCCCGCCTCTCCTGAGTTAGGATTCCGCTTCGCCGACGTGACTAACTCCGCGGGAATCCAATTCCGTCACAATAGCGGCGCATATGGAGGCAAGCTTTTGCCGGAGACGCTCGGCTCCGGGTGTGCATTCCTTGACTATGACGGAGACGGCTGGCAGGACATTCTTCTCATTAACAGCATGGACTGGCCAGGACATAAGCGTCAGTCCAGCACGCTGAAGCTCTATCACAATAATCACAATGGAACTTTTTCAGACGTGACCAAGCGTGCCGGATTAGATATCGAAATGTACGGAATGGGGGTTGCTGTCGGCGATTACAACAATGACGGGTTTCCCGACATTCTGGTTACTTGCGTCGGGCAAAATCGACTGTTCCGCAATACTGGGAAGGGAACTTTTGTCGATGCGACTCATGCGAGCGGGTTGGGGAGCCGTCAGGCATTTAGCACGTCCGCGCTCTGGTTTGATTTTGATCGCGACGGACTGTTGGATCTATTTGTTTGCAACTATGTGAAGTGGTCGCCCGAGCACGATGTCTTTTGCAGCCTGGATGGGAAGCACAAGTCCTATTGCACTCCCGAAGCCTATCGGGGCGAGACTTGCTGGCTGTTTCACAATCGAGGGAACGGAACGTTCGAAGAGGTTACAGCCACCAGCGGAATCTTCGACAATAGTTCCAAATCGCTTGGCGTGGCAATGCTCGACTACGATCACGACGGCTGGCCTGATTTGCTGGTGGCGAATGATACTCAGCCCAACAAGCTTTATCGAAATCAACGTAACGGAACATTCAAGGACGTCGCTGTAGAGGCCGGAATAGCATTCAGCGCGGAGGGTAAAGCTCGCGCGGGCATGGGCGTAGACGTCGCCGATTTCGAGAACTCAGGCAATCCGGGCGTCGCGATCACGAATTTCGACAACGAAATGATCGGACTTTACCGGGCTGCGGGGAACGGGAACTATCAAGATGTGGCTTTGCCGAGCGGGATCGGTCTGCCTTCAAAAAGTACTTTGGGATTCGGCTGTATGTTTGTCGATTTGAGTTTGGACGGCGCGGTTGATTTGGTAGCTGTTAATGGGCATATAGACGATACCGTCCGAAATATTCGGAATGTTGGTTACGCGCAACCGCCACAATTGTTTTTGAATAATGGCAAGGGGAGTTTTACGGAAGTTGGTGGCTCAGTAGGGGGAGGCTTCAATCAACCCAAAGTGGGCCGCGGCTTGGCGTATGGGGACTTTGATCGGGATGGGGACTCAGACATTCTTATCACCACAAACAATGGGCCTGCTTACCTTTTTCGTAATGATAATGATTCTGGAAATCGGAGCATTCGGTTTCGTCTGATCGGCGCGCAATCCAATCGGGACGCCATTGGCGCGATCGTCCGCGTATTTCATGGCGGCTCGACGCAGATGCGAATGGTAAAGGGAGGGTCCAGTTATCTGTCTCAGTCGGAACTGCCGGTGATGTTCGGAATTGGCAAGCGCGAGAAAATCGATCGCGTCGTAATCGAGTGGCCGAGTTCGCGGACGGAAGAGTATAAAGGCCTGGCTGCGGGGCGCGGTTATGAATGTGTCGAGTCGAAGGGGATTACGGTGTTGCAGGGTTTCTGAACGGGCCTCGCCTACATTCACAGTCTTGTCATCTTGAGCGGAAGGAGTGGACTCGCTCGCGAGTCCGCTCCTGCAGTCGAAAGACCTGCTGTTTGCCTGCCCAACCGATGCAGTGGCTTGATTCCTCGCACGAAGCAGGTCTCTCGACAACGCGATATCGTCCGCCAGCGGACGATATCACTTCGCTCGAGATGACAGAAAAAAGTGTGACACAATGGCGAATATTGCGGTCCCTCCATCATCTGTGCGTATAATGCTGCGGTTAGTTCAATCCCACGAGGCATTGAATGAATCAGAAGTCCGCGCCAATCCTTCCCAGCCGTAGAAACTTTCTTGCCACCAGCGGAGGACTCCTCGCTGCCGCCATGGCCGCTCCAAAAGCCGCATCCGCGTTGGCCAATTCTTCAGAGAGTGCCTCTAATTCTCAGACGACTTCAAAGGAATCGTTGCGAAAGATTCCTATCGGCGTATTCGATCCTGTCTTTGGAAAATTGTCGCTCGACGAAATGATCGACAAGATTTCGGGCATGGGGATTGAGGCCGTCGAAATTGGTACTGGCGGATATCCTGGATCAGTTCATTGTCCGGTGCAAGAGTTGCTCGACGACCCGGCGAAGCTGCGTGTATGGAAGAAGAAATTTGACGACCGCAACATTCTCGTCGCTACGCTCAGTTGCCACGGCAATCCGGTGCATCCCGATGCAAAGCATGCCGAGCGTGACGCCCAGGCTTTTCGCAACACCGTTCTTTTGGCAGAGCGGTTGGGAGTCAAGGTGATCGTGGGATTTTCTGGATGTCCGGGAGGAAGCCCGACGGATACCATGCCGAATTGGGTGACTTATGGCTGGCCTCCTGAGTTCACAGAGGTCGAGAACTACCAATGGAAGGAAAGAGTAATTCCGTACTGGACCCAGGCTGCGAAATTCGCGCGCGAGCACGGCATTCACCGGCTTGGGTTGGAGATGCATCCCAACCAGGTTGTCTACAATCCGCGAACTTTGATGCGGTTGCGTGAGGCAGTTGGGGAGGAAATCGGCGCCAACAACGATCTTAGCCATCTTTTCTGGCAGGGATGCGATCCCGTCGAGGTGATACATTTTCTGGGCAAGCAAGGCGCGATCTTCCACGCCCACATGAAGGATACAGTCATGTTCCATAACAACGTGGCGAAATACGGCGTCCTCAATTTTTCTTCCAATATCAAAGACCTCCCGCAAGCCTCAGAGACCTTCCGTGCCGTTGGGTATGGACACTCGGCCAACACATGGAAAGAGATTGTGCAGGCTTACATGGATGTGGGGTACGAGGGTATTTTGAGCATCGAGAACGAAGACCCGATTCTTACGGGTGAAGTCGGCGTGGAGCGGGCGCTATATGTGTTGAAGAATGTTAGAAGCGAGTTGCTGGATACGAATTCATAAAGTACTCGGAACCAAGGAGCGAAACTAAATGGGAATGAATCGCCGGGAATTTTTAAGCACCACTTTGACGACGCTGACTGCTGCAAGTATTTTTGGCAGCAGATTCTCCTTCGCAGAGCAGCACAAGGCGGACAAGATCGGAGTGCAGTTGTACACCGTTCGCGACGCCATGCAGCAGGACATGGATGGAACGCTCGCGAAGGTTGCAGCCATTGGTTACAAGTATGTTGAACTCGCCGGATTTGCGATGGACGACGGCAAGATTTCGTACTTCAAACACACTCCGGAGGAGTTGAAAGCGGTCCTTGACCACAACGGTCTGGATGCCGTTTCCACGCACGTGAACTACAAGAGTCTTAGCGCGGAGAATTTTCCCAAGGTTTTGGAAGTTAGCAAGATGCTGGGTCATCGCTATATTGTGAATCCGTGGATCGACGATGAGATCCGCAAGCAGCCTGATGGATGGAATCAGGCGGCCGCGACCTTTAATCGCGCGGGCGAGGCCTGCAAAAAGTCAGGGTTGCAATTCGCATATCACAACCACTGGTTCGAATGGTTTCCGGTGAATGGGAAACTCCCGTACGACATTCTTCTGAAGGAGACAGATCCGAATCTGGTGAAGATGGAACTGGATCTTTGCTGGATTTCGATTGCAGGCCAGGACCCGGTCAAATATTTCGCTCGCTATCCGGGGCGGTTCCCGCTGGTGCACGTGAAAGATATCAAAAAACTTCCGAAAGTTGACGCTTCGGGAAAAGAGGACTTTGGCGATTCGCTCAACGATATGACGGACGTTGGCAGCGGCGTGATCGATTGGAAGCGAATCTTCGCACACGCCGATCAGGCTGGCATCAAGTATTACATTGTCGAGCACGACAGGCCGAAGGAACCATTCGAATCGATTAAGGCTAGTTATCAGTACATGCAGGCTTTGCGTTTTTGATCGTTGTCGACGTATTGAGGGAAGCGGGTCTCTCCACTCCGAAAGATCGCCCGATAGCGGACGATCTTCTCCGGTCGAGATGACAGAGTTAACAGTAAAGACGGTTGGAACCTTTGTTCCTGTCCGAATATTCGAATCACACAAAAATGCCTGAAGTAATTCGTTCTCCCAAAACTTACGACGTGTGCATTATCGGCTCGGGTGCGGCTGGTGGCACAGCTGCCAAAATTCTCACTGAGGGCGGGCTCAGCGTTGTAATGCTCGAGGCGGGTCCGCCGGTCAACCCCGAAAAAGATTTCAAAGAGCACATGTGGCCCTATCAGCTTCCGCATCGGGGCATTGGGGTTGGCGCAAAAGATAGGTGGAGTTTTGGCGAATTCCTCGCACCGAATGGCTTTTGGGAGATCGACGGCGAACCTTATACGGTCGCGGCCGGATCACGCTTTCGCTGGTTTCGGTCCCGGATTGTCGGCGGTCGAACCAACCATTGGGGAAGAATTGCGCTGCGGTTTGCCCCCGTAGATTTTCAAGCGCGTTCGTTTGATGGGATGGGAGACGACTGGCCAATAACCTACGAAGAGCTTTCGCCTTACTACGACAAGGTCGAGTCCTACATCGGGGTGTTCGGGACGAAAGAAAACATTTCCAGCGCTCCGGACGGAGTTTTTCTGCCGCCTCCGCCGATGCGATGCACTGAGACCATCCTCAAGAAGACTTGCGACAAACTCAACATTCTTTTCATCCCTTCGCGAATGGCAATTCTGACCAAGCCGCTGAACGGACGCCCAGCGTGCCACTACTGCGCGCAGTGCGGACGCGGTTGCATCAGCGCGTCGAACTTCAGCTCAAGTCAGGTGATGATTCCTCCGGCGGAAAAGACTGGGCGATTCACGATGATCACGGGTGCGATGGCGCGCGAGATTGCCATCGGAAAAGATGGCAAATGCGAGGCAGTCAGCTACATCGATAAGGCGACTCGCACCGAGAAGCGGGTGAATGCGAAGGCATTCGTTCTCGCGGCAAGCGCATGCGAATCCGCGAGGCTACTCCTCAATTCGAGATCCACTTTATTTCCGGACGGTCTAGCCAATTCTTCTGGCGTGGTCGGCCGATATTTAACCGACTCAGTGGGGAGTTCTGGTGGAGGATACTTCCCGCAATTGGAAAAAATGCCTCCGCACAATCACGACGGAGTCGGGGGGATGCACATGTACGTGCCGTGGTGGAAGTTTGACCGCAAGAACGACTTTTTGCGCGGCTACCACATTGAAGTGGGCGGCGGACGGAACATGCCCGGCGTTGGAGAATTCGACGGCGTGTGCGAAGAGTTTGAGGGATACGGCGCTCCGCTGAAGCAAAAATGTCGAAGTACCTACGGCACGTTTATTGGATTTGCCGGACGCGGAGAAATGATTCCAAACGTAAATAGTTACTGCGATCTTGATCCGAATACGGTCGATCAGTGGGGGATTCCAGTTCTGCGATTTCATTGGGAATGGAGCGACAACGAGATCAAGATGGCGAAGGATATGCAGGAAACGTTTCGCGCAATCGTCGAAGCGGGAGGCGGAAGTTATCGCTCACGAGCGACGCCGGACGGCTTGAATCCATACGGAATTGCCGACGGCGGTGTGATTATTCACGAGTTGGGGACGGCGCGGATGGGGAGCAGTCCAAAAACTTCCGTGTTGAATAAGTATTGTCAGGCCCACGACGTTAAGAATCTGTTCGTCACCGACGGGGCGTGTTTTGTGAGTAACGCGGACAAGAACCCTACGCTGACCATTATGGCTTTGTCGTGGCGTGCGTCGGAGCATCTGCTGGACGAAGCGAAAAAAGGGAATTTGTAAAACGCCGAACGCCAATGTCGACTAACATCTCTCGTCGCGATGTTTTGAAGTCCCTCGGCAAGGGAGTCCTTGCTGGTTCGGTATTGCGTGTTATTCCGCTCGAAGCGGCGGAGTACGCGCACAAGATGGTGGCTTCGGAAAAGGCTGCGTCTGCTACTGGCGTTTACGCTCCAAAATTTTTCTCGGCGCAGCAATACAAAATGTTGAGTACTCTGTGTCAGACCATCATTCCCGCCGACGCGGATTCAGGGGGCGCAATCGAAGGTGGTGCTCCTGAATTTATTGATCTCATCACTAGTGAAAACACGGAATATCAAGTAACCCTGGGCGGCGGATTGATGTGGCTAGATGCAACCTGCATCGATCGCTATGGTCAGACCTATATGCAATGCACAGGTGGCCAGCAGAAACAAATTCTGGATCTGATCGCCTATCGCAAGAACGCGCTGACCGATGCCAGCCTGAGTCAAGGCATAGAATTCTTTGCTTTTCTGCGCAATCTTGCTGCCGATGGATTTCTTCACTAGCGCAGCCGGAATAAAATATCTCGGCTATATCGGGAACACATATTTGACGGCCTTTACCGGATGCCCGCCCGTTCCCGAAGCTTGAGCGCGTGTGCCTTATTTGTCGCGTCGTTTGGCGCGCTGCTTGCGTGTAGACGCCTGATCCCTGGAGGAATTCTTGCCAGCAGAAGGCTGAGAAATGGCCGGGGTCAGATTTGCCATCTCCACCGCCGCCAGTGCCGCCTCGAATCCTTTATTGCCCATTTTTAGCCCGGCGCGGTCGATAGCCTGTTCCAGATTGTCGCAAGTGAGCACTCCGAACGCGTGCGGGACGCCGGTTTCCTGCGCGGATTGTCCGATGCCGCGGGTAACTTCGTTGACGATCACATCGTAGTGTGCGGTATCTCCGCGAATCAGACAGCCGAGACAGACGATGGCGTCGTATCTTTTGGTTTTTGCAAGTGTCCGCGCGGCGGAGGGAATTTCGAAAGCGCCGGGGACGCGGACGATGGCGATGTCATTGTCTCTTGCGCCAAAGCGTAAAAGTCCGTCATATGCGCTTCGCAGTAACCTATCAGTGATGAACTCATTAAAGCGCGAGACAACGACTCCGAAGTGAAGACCGGAGGCATTCAGATTTCCAGCTCGCGTTTTCCGCCTAATCGTCTCTTCGGTTACTTTCTGCGTATCCCTCTCTCCTCAATGGTGAAGTGTTTTGAAGCTATTCCTTCAATCGCCTTAGCGCCCATAGTTCTAAGCGGTAGTTTTCAGCGGTAATTGATTTCACCACGTTTTTCATCTGCGAAATCTCCCGCAGGAAAACTGCTGGAAGAGCAACGCTTTCAGCGCCGCGTTATATCCCAAGTGAAGACGTTACGCGGCCCTGAAGGGCCGCTCTTCCACGCTATTTCGAGGAACAATAATAAAGGAAATTGCCGGAGGGTGCGTCGATCCGTAGGGAAACACTTACTTACCCTTGAACTGCGCCGGACGTTTTTCCAAAAATGCCGTCGTGCCCTCTTTTTTGTCTTCGGTGGCGCAGGCTAGGCCGAAGAGGGTTGCTTCCAAATATAGGCCTTCGGATAGATTCATCTCCATGCCTCTGTTGACCGCCTCCATTGTGTATTGGACAGCCAGCGGAGCGTTGGCGATGATCTTCTGTGCAATTGCCTCGGCGCGGGGAATCAAGTCTGCTGGAGCTGTGACTTCATTTATGAGTCCAATGCGATGAGCTTCCTGCGCCGTGATCATTTCTCCTGCCAGCAGGATTTGCATCGCGATCCCTTTTCCAACGAGGCGCGGCAAGCGTTGGCTGCCGCCGTATCCGGGAATAATTCCCAGCTTCACTTCCGGTTGGCCTAGCTTCGCGGTTTCGCTGGCGAGGCGCATGGTGCATGCGAGGGCAATTTCGCATCCGCCGCCGAGGGCGAATCCGTTGATGCAGGCGATGACCGGTTTGCCAAGATTCTCAATTAAATTCAGAACACTCTGGCCGCGGTGCGTGTACTCCTTGGCAGTGATCGCGTCTTGTTGGGACAGTTCGGCGATGTCCGCCCCGGCAATGAATGCTTTCTCGCCAGTGCCAGTAAGGATGACCACGCGTAGCGATGAGTCATCTTTGATTTCGTGGAAGGCCGAGCGCAACTCTTCCATGGTGGCCATGTTGAGCGCGTTAAGAACTTTCGGCCGGTTGACTGTGACGTAGGCGATGGAGTCTTGCTTGGAGAAAAGAATGTTTTCGAAGGTCATAAAAAATCAGATCTCTTTAACGCATTGTCATTCTGAGCGGAGCGAAGAACCTGTGCATCGCCGAGTCAAATACATAGGTCCTTCGCTTCGCTCAGGATGACAACTCAAGGAACCAGCGCCTCTGCTATAACTGTATAGCACGAGGTAACCCATGCTCGCTATTCGCCTTCCTGAGAAAATCGAAAAGCGCCTCGATCGTCTTGCCAAGCGCACTGGCCGCACCAAGACATATTACGCGCGTGAGGCCATCCTAGAATACCTGGATGATCTTGAAGACATTTACCTGGCAGAAAAAGCATTAGAGGATGTTCGCTCGGGACGGAGCAAACCGATTCCGTTCAAAAAAGTAATGCGGCGTTATGGCTTGAAAGGTTGAGTCTTGCGGAGCTTTGCTCCGCCGGACGATGGCGTCCGTCCCTACGTGTGCCGTTATAGCTTATTCGCTTTTGGATTATTCGGGTCGGCATAATCATAGAAGCCTTTGCCTGTCTTCCTGCCGTACCATCCTGCCATCACTAGGCGCTTCAACAATGGCGGCGAGGCGAAGCGGCGCTCTTTGAATTCGTCGAACATTACGTGGGTGATGTAGTAGGTCGTGTCGAGCCCGACGAAATCCAGCAATGTGAATGGGCCCATGGGGTAACCACATCCCAGTTTCATCGCGTTGTCAATGTCTTCGATTGATCCGACACCTTCTTCATACGCCCGGATTGCGTCCAACAGATATGGAACCAGCAAGCGATTGACGATGAATCCAGTTTTGTCGCTCGTACGGACCGGAACTTTGCCTAGCTTCTTCGCAAATTCATACGCGCTCTCATAAACCTCGTCAGACGTCGCGATTGTTCGCACCACCTCAACCAACTTCATCAGCGGAACAGGATTGAAGAAATGCAATCCGACAAATCGTTCAGGACGTTTGGTTGAAGTTAAAAGTTCAGTGATCGAAATGGATGACGTATTGGAAGCAAAAATTGCTTCTTTTTTGACGATGGCATCGAGCGACGCGTACATCTTTTTCTTTGCTTCAAGGTTCTCGATAATTGCTTCAATGACGATGTCGCAGTTCGCTAGATCCTGATTATTCGTGGTTCCCTTCAGGCGCGCGCGAACCGTGTCGACGGATTCTTTCAGTGTGCCCTTTTCGGCGAACTTTGCCAGGGACTTCTCAAT
>Ga0073928_10004861_pt1 | contig 19359 bp, 18 predicted proteins | sample PaiPotPPA55metaG_FD_76969 | JGI IMG/M metagenome (GOLD analysis project Ga0073928, IMG submission 76969) | Iron sulfur acid spring bacterial and archeal communities from Banff, Canada, to study Microbial Dark Matter (Phase II) - Paint Pots PPA... ...
CTCATCGAGAATCCGAGACCATCAACCCACAAACGCAGACTCTTCTCCAGGTTTGCGCTCGGAATGATCGGGATGCATGATTCAACAGGCATAACAGCCTCCTTTCGCCAAACTAAAACGCCGGTCAATGCGTTAAGCAATCCAATGCGCGACACCCGCGCTGTGCGTTCCTGACCGTGGATTAGTTTACGCCAGCGAATCACTGAATTTGGCCTGCACGCGCGACTTCGATTATCGAACTTGCATGGAGCAGGAATTGCCGCTGATGACCGGAGAAGCGCTCCAAAAAACGAAGTGAGGATTACTCGTGCTATGTCGCGAAGGGTTTACCTATCCGCCCCTCGTCGCGGCTCGCGACCTTCGGACGGTGTGCCACCAGCTCGAGAAAATCTGTCGCGTCGTGCCGACAAAGTAGCAGGGCACTCGCCTGGTAAGCGCGCCGCGCCGGGGTTTTGTTAGAGGCTCTTAGGGGCTAAAGCCCGTGTCTTTACGCGACTAGCTCTGGGCGGCACGGCTGCCGTGCCCTTCACGAGAGCTGCTTGAATTCTGCCGATCAGCTTTATTTCGGCACCAGTTCTGCCGCGGTCAACTGATCAGCCTCGCGCAGTTCGGGAAACAGCCATGCCCAGGTGGCGATCACCAGCAGGGTTCCTACTCCTCCGAGGACTACGGCGGGGACAGTGCCGAACCATTGCGCGGTTAGTCCGGACTCGAATTCGCCTAACTCGTTCGACACTCCGATGAACAGCATGTCGACAGCGTTGACGCGGCCGCGCATCTCGTCGCGGGTTGCGACCTGGATCAACGTGGCGCGAATGATGACGCTTACCATGTCGCTCGCGCCGAGCAGGAAGAGCGCAACCAGCGACAGGATCAGACTGTGCGAGATTCCGAACACGATAGTCAGTACGCCGAATGCGGCTACCGACAACAGCATCGTCAGGCCAGCGCGTCGGCGAATTGGGCGATGAGCGACCGCGATCGCCATCAGCGCGGCGCCCACGCCTGGAGCGCTGCGCAGCAGGCCGAGTCCCCAGGGACCGGTGTGCAGAATGGTTCTGGCGTAAACAGGCAGCAGCGCGACCGCTCCACCTAGTAAGACGGCGAACATGTCGAGCGAGATCGAACCGAGGATCAGCTTTTTCTCCCAGATGAAACGGAAACCTGCGAGCACGGTTCGGAGAGTTACTGGTTCTTTCTCAGCCGGTTCCTTCTCCAGCGATGCGGTCCGAGGATGGATGCGCAGCGTAAGGACGGTGGAGAGGATGGATATCGCTAAGGCAATGGCATAGACGCCTTCCGGGCCGCGAAAGAGCGCGTAGGCGATTCCTCCGATGGCGGGACCGGCGATGCTTGCGATCTGAAAGGTGCTGGCAGTCCAGGCGACCGCGTTTGAGAAATGTTCTTCGGGAACCAACTGCGGCAGCAGCGCGCGGCTCGCCGGCCAGTTGAAACAGCGGAAGATCCCGAGCAGCACCAACACGAAGTAGATCGAATGAACCGATTGGGGAGCGCGCCAGCTGATCGCGAGCAGAAGCGCCGAGCACAGCGCGAAGCCGCCATAGCACCACATCAGCAGCTTGCGGCGATCGTAGAGATCGGCGGCGTGTCCGGCGAAAAGAAACAGTGCAAAGCCGGGCAGAAACTGGGCCAAGCCAACGTATCCGAGATCGAGCGGGCGCTTGGTGATCTCGTACACTTGCCATCCCACGGCGACGGATTGCATCTCGAGCGCCACAACGATGAAGAAGCGCGCGAGCGTGTAGGAGACGAAGTTGGGATGGGTGAAGGCTACTCGCCCGGCAAGGCGCGGGTCTTCGGTACTGGAACTGAGCATTCCTTATTACTCTGCCACAGAATCGTGCACACAAATCCATTTGCAGCAGAATCAGCGGCGGTTAATGAGCGAGGCGACGTAGCCCGCGCCGAATCCGTTATCGATGTTGACTACGCTGACATTCGAGGCGCAGGAGTTCATCATCCCGAGCAAAGCGGCTAGGCCCTCGAAGGCTGCGCCATATCCTACGCTGGTTGGAACGGCAATCACCGGGACGCCCACCAAGCCGCCAACTACACTCGGCAGCGCGCCTTCCATTCCGGCGCAGACTACGATCACACGCGCCTTCGCGAGAACTCCGCGATGCGCCAACAGGCGGTGGATGCCCGCGACTCCGACGTCATAGATGTGCTGAACGTTATTACCCATCAATTCCGCGGTGACGACTGCTTCTTCGGCGACCGGGATGTCGCTGGTTCCTGCGGACACGATCACGATCACGCCCTTGCCGTGCAATTTGCGATCGCGCTTGAGTACGATGGCGCGGGCGATTGGCCGATATTCTGGCCGATATTCTGTCAGGTCCACAGTGGCGGCCACGGCGGCAAACTGTTCCTCGGTAGCTCGGGTCGCCAGCACGTTTCCGCCGTGGGCGGCCAGGCGGGTGAAGATGTCCGCCACCTGCCGCGGCGTTTTTCCCTGAGCAAAAATCACCTCGGGCATTCCCTGGCGCAGGGCTCGATGGTGGTCGATCTTGGCGAAACCGAGGTCCTCAAAAGGCAGGTGACGCAGGCGCTCTACGGCCTCGTCGGGGGAGAGGCGCTTCTTTCGAACCTGCTCGAATAGCTTGCGAAGGGCTTCGGAGTCCATAGGACGCAGACGTTATTGTAGATGGCTGGGGCTGTGGAGAGTCGAGCCGTACGAGATCAATCACAGGGGGCACAGGGGAAACAGCCACAGGGGACGGCATTCGATTTCGCTCCGGTAACCTTGCTTCAAGGGACCTGGGAACCTCGCCAGCGGGCTCTGGCGCGTGCCAAAAATCAAGTCCTTTCAGTAACTTACGTAGATTACTCCAGTGGTTCAACGACCTTTGGAGAGATTGCCTCGGCGTCCGGCGCGCCCTATAATCAGTGTACTCTGGTTCCGGGATTCTCCGGCAGGTTCGCAGGTAGGTATGCCCAGGAGTAAGTGTGCCTTTTGGCCGATCTGAAACTCGTATGCGAAAATACCGGCAAATCACGTTGATCGGCAGCTTAACCGCGATCTCCTTTCTTTGCACACTGTTTTCGACGATGCCGGTGCGTGCCCAGTCAGGTGTGCGGGCGGGCGCTATTACTTCGACCAGCGACGAATCCGGCCGCAAGATCTACGTTAACGAGGATAAGGCTAAGGGGGATGGATCTTCCTCCGCTGCTTCGAGGGCAGAGGCTTCTACGCGTTCCCGATCCCCGCTGGTTTATTGGAGTGTGACCGAACATCGCTTCAAGCCGGTTCCGACGAGCGGAGCGGTGATGCGTGCGGCGCGCTCGGCGGCTTCGGAAGTCAACACCTACCTCGACGGCGGAGCTCAGTCTCACCAGACTCTTAACCGCGCTTTTACCGCGCAGGATATCGACGCCGCGATTGACCAGGCGGCCGCCCGTCACAACGTGGATCCAAGCCTGGTGCGCTCGGTGGTCAAGGTGGAATCGAATTTCAATCCTAATGCGGTTTCGCCCAAAGGCGCGATGGGGCTGATGCAACTGATGCCCTCGACCGCGCGTTCGCTCCATGTTTCCAATCCTTTTGACCCGCAACAAAACGTGGACGCCGGGGTTAGACATTTAAGGAGACTGTTGGATAGCTATGGCGGCGACGTCCGCCTGAGCCTGGCGGCCTACAACGCTGGCTCGGGGGCGGTGGCGCGCAGCGCGGGCGTTCCGCATTTCAGGGAAACGCAGAACTATGTTCGCCGGATCACGAACCTGTACAGCGGTGGCAGCGAACCGGGGTCGTACATCTTTGGCAACCCGGTACATGAGCCGGTCCACGTGCAGCGCGATGCGCGGGGCGTGCTGTATATCAGCAATACGGAATAGCATCGTCTCCCGTGGCCATCGTGGGAGCGTCGGACGATGCCCAGCCCCGGAGGGGCATCTGATTTAGAGAAACTTGCGGTATCGCTAAAGCGATACCCTGATACGAAACCGGTAGCGGTAAGGGCGATACCCTGATACGAAACCGGCGGCGGTAAAAGCGAAACTCTGATACGAAACCGGTGTCGCTAAAGCGGTACGCGGTACACTGAGACCAGACCGGAGTTCTTCCGCAACCGGTTAGTACGTGACAGTAAGTACGGAATCGGCAAGTGAAGACCCAGGCTTCTACGACCCTAACTCGAGGCCCCCGCGCCCTTCGCCTCGGCGCAGCGCTTCTACTGGCGCTGCTGCCGCTGGCTACCGCATCGGCTCGCGTCCATCACAGCGACGCCTGGGCCCGTCAGCAATTCGCCAAGGCGGAACGCATTCGCGAGGCTCTCAATGGGCGTCCCGTTGGAGAGCGCACTCGCCGAGAATACCAGCGTGTGATCGACTCGTACCGCCGTGTTTATTTTGGTTCTCCGTCCTCATCGAAAGCGGATCCGAGCGTAGTGGCGACCGCTGAACTCATGATCGAGATGGGCCGGCGCTTTGACGATAACAAGATCCTGCGCGGCGCCGTCGAACAATACCGTTTCCTGCGCAAGGAATATCCCGGCAGCAAATACCGCTTCGACGCGCTCTTCACGATCGGCGAGATCTATAAGGACGATCTTAACGATCCTGAAGAGGCGCGGACGATCTTCGAGGACTTTCTTCATCGCTATCCGCGCAACCGCCTGGCCGACGATGCCCGCGCGGCGATGAAGGAAATCGATGCCGACGCGGACGCCATGGAACGCACGGCACAGAAGGCGGCGCGCAAGCAGCAGCGGTCTTCTGATGTCAGTGGTAATGTCAGTGGCACCGGCGCCAACAGCAATAGTGACGCCACCGAATTCGTAAGTGCCGCCAGCGCCCGACGCAGCGCCCTGCCGCGCGTCACAGGGGTGCGCCACTGGTCTACCCCTGATTACACTCGCGTCGCCATTGATGTTGAGCAGGAGGTGAAGTTCGGTTCCCAGCGAATCTCGCATCCAGACCGTATTTTCTTCGACCTGCGCGACACCAAGCTTGCTTCGACTCTGGTCGGCAAGACCTTCGACGTGGACGACGGCTTCCTGAAGAAGATTCGTGTTGCCGAATTTCAGCCTGGGCGCACCCGGATTGTGCTGGAAGTGGATGACCTCGCGAGGTACGACGCTTTCCTGCTGCCCGACCCTTACCGCCTCATCATTGATATACACGGCAAGGACAATTACGCGAAGCAGAGCCGGGCGACGGGCATTCTCAAGACAGATGTGGGCAGAACGGACGTTATAAAGACGGACACACCCAGCGTCAAAGGCCGGCCGGTTCCGCCGACAACCACGACCGCGTCCGCGGAATCGGGCGACGATTCGAGCGAGCCTGTGTCGTCGAGCGGGGACTCGAAGCCTGATGAGCGGAAAGCGCAGCAGGATAAAGATGCGATTCGCTTTTCGAAATCGGAACCAGTCGAAACGGACATACCCGCCGAAGATGTCAGCGCGGACTCCAAGCCCGACTCCGCGAATCCAGCGAGCGGCATTGGAGTGATCAAGACTACGGTTGCGGTCAAAGGTTCAAATCGCAAGATACCAAAAACGATTGTCGAGGCGGAGGACAGAGCGCCGTCGACTGTCGCTACGCTTAAGCAGGAAAAACTTCGGCCAGAGGTGACGTCTTCATCTTCCTTGCGCCGGAAAAAACCTCATTCAGCCACAGCCGCGCCTGATACGGCGGATCTTCGTCCCGAGACTCGAGAAGCGCGTCCGACCGCTGCCGGCGACCGGTCTTTGATTCGCGCCCTGGGCTTGAAAATTGGCAAGATCGTCATCGACGCCGGTCATGGGGGCCATGACACTGGCACAATTGGTCCGAATGGCCTGCTGGAGAAGGACGTGGTGCTCGATGTAGCCAAGCGCCTCGGTCGTTTACTCGAAGCCCGGCTTGGCGCCGAAGTTATTTACACGCGTCAGGACGATACCTTCATTCCACTCGAAACCCGTACCGCGATTGCGAACCGCGAGCGGGCAGATTTGTTCATCTCGATCCATGCCAACTCGAGCCGCGATTCCGATGCGCGCGGTGTCGAAACCTATTACTTGAATTTCACTTCGTCGCCGGAAGCGCTGGAAGTTGCCGCCCGCGAAAATGCAGTGTCGGAGAAATCGATCCACGAACTGCAGGATCTGGTGAAGAAAATTGCACTGAAAGAAAAGATAGAGGAATCGCGCGAGTTTGCCGGCGACGTACAGGAGTCGCTCTATGGAGGGCTGGCGCTGAACACTGCCGGAATCCGAGATCGCGGGATCAAGAAGGCGCCCTTTATCGTGCTGATCGGAGCGAATATGCCTTCGATTCTGGCCGAGATTTCGTTCGTGTCGAATCCCACCGACGAGCGCAAGCTCGAAACCTCGGAGCATCGCCAGCGCATCGCCGAGTCGCTCTATCGGGGTGTGTCTAAGTACGTGAGCGGCCTGAGCGGGGTGAAAGTCGCGAGCAAGATCGAGAAACCCGAAGGGCAATAAGTAGCGCCCGCCCCCCGGTAGCTAATCCCTAAGTTAGAACTCAATCGCAAGGACATGCCCTCCGTGACATTAGTAATGCTTCGACAGATGTTTGCGATAGTAGAAACGAAGCACCCGCGCTAGTGTCGGAGGCATGCTCCAAAAGGTCCGGACATGGAACGGAAGCGCCATCATGAAGGCGGCGTCCTGCTGTGTTCTGATCAGCATCTGCGCGTTTGCTCAAACTTCGCAAGGAAACTCAGCGGCGGAAACCACCAAGTTGGTGGCGCTCGAGCGTATGTGGAACCAGGCCCAGGTCATCCGCGATGCACCTGCCGTCGCTAGCATGATTGGCGACAAGTTCATCAATACCGAATGGGATGGAGAAGTCAGCGATCGAGGGAAGTTCCTGGCGGATTTCGCGGATCCCAAGTTCCAGCCGAGCCTCATGAATATTCAGGACGTGAAGGTAAACATGTACGCCACTACGGCGATTGTGACGGGTACTTATCATACGAAAGGCACCTACGGAGCCAAGCCGTATGAGCATTTCGGACGCTTTACCGATACCTGGGTTTTTCAGGATGGCAAGTGGCTGTGCGTGGCCAGCCATACCAGCTTGCTGAAAAAATAGATCCTCTAGACTCCTGGTCCTTCTTTCCGGCCAAACCACCAGTGTTTGATTGATTCCGGCATCGTCCGTCCAGCTTCAGCGCGGGACCTGCGAATCACCTTGGTGCATTTACTAGTGCCGCTGTGGACCAGAGGGCCTCGGAGCGCGCAGCCTTCGCGGCGAGGCCGAGCTGCGCTCGGCTTGGACGGGCGCGGGCGCCCGTCCCCACACGAGCTAACCTCATCAACTTCCCCGCGGGTGGAAACTTTCTCGGCCTGCCGGTAGTCTAATCGAGTAGCACTAGTGTGCCTTTTTTCGAATGAAATTCTCGCGACAGCTCTCTGTTGTATTCATATTTCTTTTTTGCGCTTTTTTGGGCGCGGCCTTCGCTGCCGGGCCGCCCGCGCCGGTCCCCGTCTCTTCGACCTTAGTCCTTCCCAGCGAGTTTGCCGGGTGGCAGATAAAAGGCGCTGTCACCAAGAGTGACGATCCGGCCGCCGCCGATGCGGTGAATGCGCCTGTGCTGAAGGAATATGGCTTCCAAGTTTTGGAGAAGGCGGCTTACACTCGCGACGACGGCCGCAATCTGGTAGTGAAAGCCGCAGTATTTGGAGATGCCAGCGGCGCTTATGGCGCTTTCACCTACTACAATTCCGCCGAGATGGGGGAGGAAATAATTGGCAGGCAGGCGGCTTTTCTGAATAACCGCGTGCTGTTCTATCAGGGGAACGTGCTGGTGGATGCGGTGTTCGACAGAATGAGCGTGATGTCGGCGTCGCAACTGCGGCAACTGGCCGGGCTGCTGCCGCAGGCTGAGGGCAACAAGGGCAACCCGCCTGCGCTGCCTACGTATCTTCCGAAGAGCGCTTTCCAGAAGATCTTCGAGAAGAACACGACGAAGTACATTCTGGGTCCGGTCACTCTCGACCGGGTGGGATCGCCTCTGCCAGCTTCGATGGTGGATTTCAAGTCGGGCGCCGAAGTTGTGATTGGAAGGTATGCGGCGGACGCGGGCGATGCCACACTGATGCTCATCGAATATCCAACGCCGCAGATTGCGTCGGAACGACTGCGGCAGATTGACGCCTCGCACGTTGATCCCTCACATCCGGTCCCGCAGCAGCAGCCGGGGGTTGCAACCATTCTTGATGTGGGCCCGTTCTTTGATACACGCACGGGGCCGATCATTGTGATCGCGGCCGGCCCGCTTTCAAAAAGCGAAGCGAGATCGCTGATGTCTTCGATCAGCTACGAAGCCGATGTCACGTGGAATGAAAATACCTACGTCAGCAAGAAAGACAATCTGGCAAATTTTTTATTCAATGCAATTGTTCTCTGTGGAATTGTGGTCGGTTTGGCGTTAGTTGCCGGGGTAGCGTTTGGCGGCTTGCGCATCCTCATAAAACGGCTTTTTCCCGACTCTGTGTTTGACCGTCCCGAGGTTGTGGAATTCATCTCTTTGCACTTGGAAGACGAGGCCCCGCCGCTGCCCCGGAAGCGGTAAGTGACTCAATCGAATGTCGTTAGCGTCGAAAAGAAGGAATTTTGCTCAATTTGGAGCGCGTTTGCTGACTTGTAGACGTATCGTGTAAGTTGTTGAAAATAAGACTATTTAAGTCATAAATTTTGCTTGACACTGCGGTTTTAAGGCTCATAAGATTCCCGCAGAAAGTTCTGATGGATGAAACCTCCGTTGGAACTATTCTCCCTTGAGAGAAAAGGCCGCCCAAGTTGCCGGGTGGCCTTTTCGTTTTAGGTGAGTTCTCAGTTCTCGGTTCTCAGTAAAACCGGAACCTGTTTATAGCAGACAGAGAACTGAGAACTGGGAACTGAGAACTTGTTTCGGAACTGGTGAGTGCTTGCGTCCGTACAGTACAGTGAACAGTGAAAAGAAACTGTGAGCTCGGGAGGACAAGCGATGTTCTGTGATCAATGCGGTGCGCAGTTGCAATCGGGAGAGCCACGCTGCGGACGCTGCGGCAAACCGGTGCTTGGACTCATCGAGCTTCGGCGCAGCCGGGTTCGCGAACATGTGCGATTGGTGGGCATTCTCTGGATGGCGTACTCGGCGTTGCACGTGGTTGCCGGAGTTGCTTTGATTGTTGTCGCGCAAGTGATCTTCGGCAGCTTGCACGGCGCGATCCACGTTCCTGACGGTCCTCCACCCGAGGTCACGATCTGGCTGCGGCCGCTGCTCAGCTTCGTCGGGTGGTTGATCCTGGCGAAAGCCGCGGCAGGCTTCATCGCCGGTTGGGGCTTGCTGCAGCGGCTGGAGTGGGCGCGAATCTTTGCCCTGGTCGTGGGCTTCATAGCGCTGCTAAACGTCCCGCTCGGAACGGCACTTGGCATCTACACGCTCTGGGTGCTGCTGCCCAGGCAATCCGATGACGAGTACAAAGCGTTGGCGCAGGCCGCGTAGCACAACTGTGCATTTGCCAGCGCGACTACTGAAAACGTCCGCGAAAGAAAACGCTTTCGCGCGAGTTCGGCATTACGTTCGGGTTGCCGGTCTGATTGCACGAGTCGCAGATGGGTTTTAGAATCGAAGGCACCCCGACGTAGCTCAGTTGGTAGACCAGCCGATTCGTAACGCACTCAGACTTGCGTATGTTGTTGTGGAGTATGGTGGTCTCAGGGTGGTTTAGGGGGTTCTAGCTAGGGTGTCCCTGAGCACCGTTTGTACAGCGTTTTGTACAGCAATTTGACTAGCCGATTTCAGGTCGGCTGGTCTTCGTTCTTCCTTTGGTCAGTGTGCACCTTTCGCTATCCTTCTTGGTCACTCAAGCCTCCCGTGCTGCGACTCTCTCACCTATTGCCCGTCGGCCTTGGCACGGAACCGCGCGCTCACCGTGTCTGGCGGCTAAGCCATTTCTCGACCCGTACCGGACGCCACTCGTCCATTGCTTGCAGCAGGTCGGTAGGCGATTCCCCTGCTAGCACCAACGCTCGGTTCTCCGGCTTCAGGAACCGTTCCTCCGCCGCATGGTCGAACATGGCGAGCAGGGGCGAATAATACCCCAAGATATTCAGGATTCCGCAGGGCTTCGCATGCAGGCCAAGTTGCGTCCATGTCAGTACCTCGCAAAACTCCTCCAGCGTCCCGAATCCGCTCGGCATCGCCACGAATGCATCCGACAAGTCAGCCATCAGCGCCTTGCGTTCGTGCATTGAGTGCACAACATGGAGCTTCGTGAGCCCCTTGTGGCCGACCTCCAGTGCCATGAGATTCTCCGGGATGACTCCCTGCGCCTCGCCGCCCGCCTTCAACATCGCGTCCGCGATTATGCCCATTAGACCAACATTGCCGCCTCCGTACACCAACCCAATGTTCCTTCGCACCAATTCCCGACCCATCTCTTCTGCGGCGGCGCGGTACTCCGGACGGCTACCCCCACTGGAGCCGCAGAAAACACAGATTCGTCTCATGCGGCCATTCTGAATTTTGCTCTGGGTAAATGAAGGAAGTCTTCGTTAGGCTGGTGATTTGATCAGGGGCGGGTATGCAACCGAGCACCGTCAAATGAGTGACGTGGCGATTCTTCGACAGTGATCCGGCTCCTGCATTAAGCTGGCGCACTGGAGGTAGTTGCGTGAGCGAGAAGGTGCCTTGCTCCAAGTGCGGAGTGTCCATCCTAGAGAGCACTGCATTGAGAACGGATGGCCTCTGCATGCCGTGCAACGGCGGGTACCGCGAGAGCATCGACGAGGGGAAGCGACACATTGGGGAGCAGCGTGAAAGGATGCTGACCGATCCGTACCGCAAGCTTTGGGTATCGCTGGTGGAGCTCGTTCACCTTTCCCCGAGCGGCTTCGATGGCCTCTCACATCCCCAAAAACTCTATTTTGCTGTCAGTCTCTTGGAAGGCTACGTTTACAACGGTGGATTTCACCAATACTTCTTCAACAACGCGGGCTCATACTATGCTTATGCTGAAGAGGGTCTCATCGCGCTCGGCGGATTCCAGACGCTTGAACTATTGCTGGAAGCCAAAGACGTACTGTTTCCTTCCATCCCCGTCCCGATATCAATAGCGGAAAGGCGACAGGCGCTTTCTTCCTACCCTGAAGACAATTCGCCAACCCCCAAGTGGAGCGAAAAACTGGACGACCTCGACAATCGTTACTGGGCCGATTCGGAGGGCATCACTCTTCGGTTGGGAGCCTTCGCACGGAATCATGGACTTGTGTCGATCGCGGAGTAACCGTCGAGAACAGTTATCACTCGGAACCCGGCATTGTGAGTGCAGGAGTGTCGTCGCTCATGGCAAGTTGCGGCCCGACACTCCGGGCGTTCATACTCCCGTCATGACACTTAAGAATGCGGCGCTGCTGCCTTTGATCGGGACGATGTTGATGACGGCTCTTTTGGTATGGGTGTTCGTTTCCAACCTGGTCAATGTCCTGCGGGGCGTGGACGCGCCAGTGGTGCTCTTCTCGTCATTCATCTATGCGTTTGGTTGCTTTACCCTGATGGTGTCCTTTTTCGTGTTCCATCGAGCGCAGCGGTAGTCGTAATTTCGGCGAGGACGGCCCTGACGATTACGGCAACTCGAAGACGACTTGAACAGCCTCAGTGGTTTCTTGAGGTGTAACTTCAAATTTCCATTTTCCGACTGCAGTTGTGGCTGCTTGGATCAGCACCGGACTTCCCCCCAGCACCTTCGTAGACTTCACTCGTCCATTGGCCCGGACGACCACTTCCAGCTTGACCACGCCGCCAACCTGCATCCGCTTTGCCACTTCGGGATAAAAGGGAGCGACCCTGCTGACTACCTTACGCTCCTCGTGGCCCGGAGTCTGTGCCTTGCTGGTGCCCGTGAGCAGAGTGGCAAATAGCGCAGCAACAGCAATCAAACTGCTTGCTCGACGCATGGGGGATGCACCTTCTTCCTTGTACTATCACCCTATCGACACGATGCCGCAGACACAACTGTCTGAAGTAATGGGGCTGCTCTTCTTGATGTCGGTCGCCGCCGCTGTGCGACTGTGGGGCTGAATTCTCCCATGACTTTCGCCGTATATCTGAAGTCGGATGCCTTTCAAGAAGCGCCGCCTGCCGGGTGTTGTCTGCCGGGAGAAGTTAGGGTCGGCAGGGGCGTCTCAGATGTCATGGCAGCCTTCGTGGCCAGTCTGAATGGGGCATCGTGGGCGTAGTCTTGCGCTTGAGCTCACTCAAAATAGCCCGATATGGTGCCAAAGGGAGAAAAGATGTTGGAGAGGTCGTGCACCATTTATAGAGCACTTTTGCTCAGACTCCGCTTGTGCGATTCGGTTACGGTTGTAGTTGCCGATGGATTATGGTGGGGCTACTTGAGGTAAAAAGCTATTGCGGCCCCGTCCACCAAAGATTCGCACCCAGAGGAGATAGTGATGGCGAAGGTGATTGATTTTTATGTTCCTACGAACTTCCGGACGCCACTGAAAGGAAAATCGCGGCGACGACGATACGGAAAGGTTATCGAGTTTTGCACGCAGACAAAGAAATCCGCCTAGCTGTAAGACTCCGCACTCGAAGTTAATCGTCGCACACATGCCGCGACCTTGACGTTGACCAATCCCCTGGGGTCCTGCTATCTACTGATTCAACTATGCGCTCTTTAAGACACTGGTTGTGGGACTCTCGTAGCCTCAAGAATCACGATTCTGATCTCTACCGCCAATTCAGACATGACGAGCCATCTCCAAATAACGACAAAATGCGTTGGCGAGTTCGATCTGGCGCGGAGTCTTGCACTGCACTTGGAACAACGCCGGGCTAGCGACAATTACTGCCACACATCGAGCGCGAGAGACCGCTACGTTCAGGCGATTCAGGCTGTACAGAAATTCCATTCCCCTCGGGGCGTCTTCTGGGGTCGATGTCGCCATAGAGTAGAAAACTAGCGCAGCTTGTTGCCCTTGGAACTTGTCCACGGTTCCCACCCTCGATCTTGCGGGAAGCTTTTCTGCCAGCGCCGAGACCTGTGCGTTATAAGGAGCGACAATCAGGATGTCCTGAATACCGAGGACGTGGGTTTCGCCATTCTTGTCCGTCCAAGTCGCTCCAGACCGCAATAGATCATCCACCGCCGCTGCAACTTTTTCGACTTCTTCCAGCGACTCGTTCTGATTTCCCGAGTGCTCAACTGGGGCAAAGCGCAGACCAGTCCCGCCCAGCGGACCGCCAGCGTTGAGACGCTGTTTCGCATTTTCAGGACGTGACGTAAGCCGCCCTTCGTAAAAAAGCTCCGAGGTGAACGCGCAAACATCCGGGTGCAGGCGGCGTGTCTCGGTTAGGAAGACCCCTTGGTCGGCAGCTATCGTTACACGCCCGTTCAACAGGTGACCAAGAGCCGAGACTTCGGCACCTAGCGGATGTAGCCCCCTCTGTGGCTGGTCGAGTTGCTGCGGATCGCCAAGCAGGACAATGCTGGTCGTGGCTTGGGACAATGCCAGCACGTTTGCGAGGGCCATCTGACCTGCCTCGTCCACAAAGAGCACGTCCACGGAATCCGCCATGTCCTCGCGAGCCCACAACCATGCCGACCCTGCGGCCACCTGTGCGGACCCAGAGATCAGGGCATTGCGAACCCCTTCGTTGTCCTCTGCCGTCACCGCCGCATGTTGACACTGGTTTCCCTCGCTCGCTTTCTGCACCGCTTTGAGCGGAACACCGGCTTTGGCAGCGGTGCGGCACACCTCGTCGAGCAAATTGCTGATTACTTTGTGGCTGACAGCAGTGATTCCTATTCGCCGACCCTGTTTCACAAGCTCAACAATCATGCGAGCCCCGGTAAAAGTCTTGCCCGAGCCCGGCGGCCCTTGGATTGGAAGCACAGAAGCTTCTCGGGCGAGCGATGCCACGAGAACCTTCGCATCTTCCGTCAATTGCTCGCCCTCACCGATCAACGTCCCTGCTGCGTGCCCCAGCGCAGACGGGCGTTCACGCAGAAGGAGTCCCCGTGCCGACTGGAATTCCCCCGATCCCGCGATGTCGTGATCAGCTACCCAAGAAGCGATGCGGAGGATGCTACCTCGCAGGACTGTAGAATCCACGATGTCATAGGGAACGAGAGCAGTCGGATGTGGAACCGAGGAGGACGCGCCCCGCTTGAGGTCAATCGTCCGATTGCGTTCGTCGATGTCAACACGCTCCCCGGCGCTCTTCCCAGTCCTCGGATCATGGACTTCCAGCGCCCGGTCGACAGCGTGGTCTTGGGGTGGAAAGGCGTACCGATAGATAATCGACCGCTTGATCTGACCGACCTCCCCTACGAATTTGAGTCCGCCTAGCGCACTCTTGTCCTCTTGGAGTTCATCGTCGGAAAGATCGCAAAGCCGAAAGTACTCCCACCAAGCTGACTTTTCCTCCCTGCGATGCCATTCCAACATCTGCGCAAGGAGCGAAATTGCCCGGTGCTCCGCTGTCCATTGGGTCTCGTCTTTTGGGAGATGTGCGACGAGGCGGGACATGATTGCGCGTACCTCTTGGAGCCGGGCACCCGGTTTCTCTGGGAGCTCGCCAGACTGGGGCGTCGGGCGTGGCAATAGGCAACCGCACTTAGCTTCAAGTTCCTGGCGCCGATCTTCAAGCCAATCCCTCAACCGCAGCGCCGAAACGCAGTCGTCGCGGTTGTAGCCCTCGATGGTCTTTAGCACATCGCCGATTTCTCCCAGATCGTTTCCAATCGCCATTGCCGTTTCGTAGAACTGAAGGGCGAAATTCGCATCTTGAAGCGGCACGGCGCGGGCGAATCCATAGAGCGGTTCGAGTCTTTTGATGGAATAGCTCTCGACCGAAGCTCGAATGCCTTGCCGAACTGCACGGTAGAGATCGACGAAGACTCCTGCCCTCAGCAGTTCATCCACTTCATCCACGCACGTCCCGTGCCTCCCGACCAATCGCTTTATTGCCGTCGGCTCATAGGGGGCGTAATGGTAGATGTGCATCTCCGGATTCCGACGCCATCGCTCCATCACTCTTCCGATGAATGTCTCAAACGCCTTCCTCTCTTCCGAGTGGTTAAACGACCAAAGGGTCTCATAGATTGGTTCCTCGCCTGACTTCGTGGGCAATGTCACTACACCGAAGAGATATTCCAAGCCTTGGTCGAGCACATAGGGGTTCGATTCCAGATCAAGAAACATGTCTGCCGACGAGGGGGACGGCAATGCGGCGAGCCCGTTACCGTCGTCAACACCATCGATCAATTCGTAAATAAGCCGATCCTTGTCACGACCTTGCACCTGAAGACGTGCTTGCTCCCTGATTCGCAGCAGGGCGGCATCTCCGATTCGTTCAATCTTCGGCTTTGGGGGCAGAGCCAACTTCGCAAGGCCAACAATGGTGCTCACGTCGCGCTGGGCCAGTGCTTTGCGTTGATTGCGCGAGATTCCAGCGACCAGCGACGGGTGGTCGTCTGCGCGGCGGCGTGTGTCACACAGCGAAAACCACGAACACACCTCGCAGTGCTCCGTTGGTTCGGGATACGTATCCCTTTCAAGCTTCCACGCCTTCTCGAACTCACTTCTCACGTTACGGAAATACGCGATGTAGCGTTGAACTTGGAATCGCTCGGGAGCAGCCGTGCCCCCGAGCACAACATGCATCCATCGGGGCTCCACACCTTGAACGCGGGCTAGCAAATCCGAATAAAAGCAAAGTTGAACCAACGCTGTCGCCTTGGTGGAGCGTGCGAGCTTGGTTTCCACGACTTCGTAGGACCAGGACCCGAGGGCACTGGGAGTGTTGACCCGAACAAGAAAGTCAGAGCGACCGCCCCACGGTCCGTCCAGAAACATTGCTTGATAGACGGCATCGACGCCTTGGTGCATCGCCCGAACCGTCGCCGCGACGGCATCTTCCCAACGACCGTTGGTGTCGATCTGCGAAACCGCGAATCCGTCCTTGTCAGACAGTTCCCGCAAGTATCGCTGCTCGTACTCAAGTCCCAATTTTCGCAACAGATCGATTGTCTGGTTTTTGAAAAAAGGTTTGGTGATTTCGTCCTTCGACTCGGCGCGGGCAAGGGTCGCGGTATGTCGGCAGGCAAGAAAGCTCGCTATGTCGGTCGCGGAAAACATGATGCTGGCGGCTCAAGTGCGCACATTGAGGGAGGTACATTTTTCCTACGATTTTACGAATCCTAACTGTATCAGGCAGAAGAAGATGCTATCCGCACTGCCCCTCAGTTTTGTCTTTCGCTTTACCGTCCGCGACTGTCTGCCATTGCATGTTGGTGGGCGCATCCGCGCCGCCGCACTCCAGTGCTCGCACATGGTCAACGACGTAGCCGGGGCACCGACCGCTCGATCTTCCGGTCGAGGGGCTTCCTTCATGACGATGGCTGGTTCGACATTCTTTGGTAGCTATGCGAGGACTTGGAACCTTTGGTCGCCGAATTAGAGCAGCAGGCAACCGTACGCCAGTTTGAGATTCTGCAAGTGAAGGAAAAGTTCAGCGGGCTGCGCATCCACGTGAATGGTGCAGATGACGCCATTCGCCAACGCATCGAAGCCGCCGACGGGAATCTTTCCGTACTTGCGAGGTTTGTGGGCAACCGGGAGAACTGCGGGAAGGTAGTACAACTGATCCAAACTGCTCAGACTGACCCTCACTCGACCAGCTAGACTCTCGATTATGACAGTAGAAGTGGAAGCAGCAGTAGTGCCAACTGGAAACGCGGTTGTACCCATCAAACCCGGTCAACCAGCCATATCCTCTGCGACGATCACCGAAAACAGCAAGTCCACCAAGTTCCGTCGCAACAGTCAAGTCCACAACGGGTCGAAGCTACTCTGCAAGGAGTGCAACCCACAAGCCGAGTCTGAACTGAGGCGGATTAGGAATAAGGAGTTCGGAAAGAGAAGAACCTGATTCCAGCCTTAGCAGAAGCGGCAGACTGCGCTCATTGGTCGCAATCAAGTCCTCATTTCGTCTTAGGATTATCCTCGCCGTAGCCAGCGCGTACTTCATTCTTGTCAACTGACCGCACTTCATTGCTGCCGACATCCACGTTCACATCTTCGTGGCTCACCACTGTGGAGCCATGCGGAACCACGACTGCCCCATCGTCGGGCACGGTCATCCTCACGTGCGCCAGTCCCGTTAGACTCGTGGCCAGAGTGTGTAGTTCTTTCATGGTTTCCCTCGTCTTCCCCAGCGCCTTAGGGTAGACCTCCATTTCCAAGTAGCCGCTTATGAGTTGCAGTTGGTTCGTCATTCTGTGAACCGACTCCTTCACAGCCTTCAGCATGTCAGTTCTTCCTTCCCGGTCCACGAAGTATCATTGCGGAATGGACATCAACTGTTCCGCTTGTATTTTTGGCTGCTGATAGTTGTACGTCTTCGCCATGCGATAGATTCGTTGTTTTCCCGATGCCTAATAAAATATGCCGGGAGATGACAATCACCGCCGCACTTGTCGAGCGGCGCTCCGACCACGCGAACCCCCCACTTCGTTCAACGGAAGAGTAAGCAGGAATGGCTTTTCGTTATCCAAGAAAGTACCCATAGCTCATCCTCTTACAGGTTTGCTATGTATCGCCCTCCGATCTGCGATCCATGAATGGCCACAAACAGTCTGGAGGCCAGTGGAACACTGCTTTGGATTCGTGTGTCAGGGCTTTGGGCTTCGAATCATCAGGAAGTTGGTCGGATTCGTAAGTTGATGTTTCGATTATCATGCCGCGACTCTCCAAAAGAACTTTGGCGCAATATCTCACTAAACTGCGCCATCAGAAACAAACGGTGGACGACGGGAGGGGAGGGCCGCGTGAGTTTCTTTACGTCTCTCTAATCGTATCAAGTTACTTCGTGATGTATTGGGTGTCTGTTCAAAAGTGGACACTCTGTACTATTCCCAAAATGGGAAGAGAGAAGGACGTGCCCATACAAAGTAGTCGTCAGTACTTTCGTCGTGAATGGTAACTACGGTCGTTGGGGGATCGGCACCGTCCCGCTTGTCACCACTGCTCCACGACCCCGTAAGCGCTTCGGAATGGGCTTCAGCACCGATCCTACACCGTGCTTCTCGCGGGAGTGATTTTGCATTGCTCGCGCTGCTTGCGTGCTGCGACTGCCGAAGCTCTCATTGAATGAGTCGATACGCTCCGTATGTGAGCAGTCATGACAAATGAGGACAATGCTATCGGTCTCTTTGCTGATTGTGTACATGGTTCGAGCTTACTCTCTGTCTTATTGCACAGAATGTGCATAATTGAACAGACGAGTGGGGGCTTACTCGATACATTAGGCAAATCATAGGAGAGTGATTTGAAGGAGCCGCCGTCCCTCCCTCGACGTGAATCGCGTGATCTGCGGCTGACTCCTCTGGTGGTGCAGTCCTCCGACTCTCGTTGGGCGGCTGTACCCCATCGTCCACAAGTGCCGGATCAGACCAGTCTCCCAGATCGGCCTGACGCAGTACGACCCGCCGTCCCTCCCAAGGACGACATCGTGGGATGGCCTGACGAACTCCTCATCGCCTTCGCAGACTTTCCCGATTGCACCCTCGACTAAGAAACTGGGGCATCCAGCTTAAGGACTACACTTCGTCAGGATACCCCTGGGTGTTCATGTCGTTGAATCGTACTCACTGCCGAAATGCCGGCATTAGTGCCGAAAATGTTGTGGGTTCGCCTGTGCTCAAATGTTTCCTGCGGAACTCTTCACCCTCGGGAGTCAATGACTTCCGGATTCAACGAAGTTGGCATGGGAAATGCCATGCCCAATGGCACTCGCCTCAGCATGTGCAGGAGAACTTTTGGCACGATGAATGCGTACACGGTCGATGCCCGCGATCAGCCCCGATTCAAAATGGAAACTGACATCAGAATCTATTCACGACCTTGCGGCCTGCTCAAGGGCCGTACCGTCGATATTAGCGAATCTGGGATTGCAGCCATGCTGACACTCGAAGCTCCCGTGGGTGGGATGGTGGAACTGGAGTTCACGCTTCCATCTGGACCCGTGGCGATTCATGCGCTGGTTCGCCAAAAGAACGCTTTTCGCTACGGCTTCGAGTTCGTTGACACAGACTCCGTGCGCGAACTGATTCGTCGCACATGCCGCGACCTTGCTGTTGACCAATCCCTGTTCTCTAATTTCCAGTGACACGAACGCTGGCGACGCGGAAGTCACAAGCCTTGGCTGCCGAAGCTAGACGCCGACTCATGTCATGCGGATAGCAATAGCGGGCTTCTTATTCGTCCTGGCACGTTGGTTACCTTGTCGCTCGCCCTGTCCTCCGTCATGCTCGGAGAGATGTGGGAAATCGAACAGCTTGCGGGCTTGGAGGCGTCGGAGAGCACCCCGGAGTCGATTTGCGCCAGCGTGGC
>Ga0073928_10004865_pt1 | contig 19336 bp, 14 predicted proteins | sample PaiPotPPA55metaG_FD_76969 | JGI IMG/M metagenome (GOLD analysis project Ga0073928, IMG submission 76969) | Iron sulfur acid spring bacterial and archeal communities from Banff, Canada, to study Microbial Dark Matter (Phase II) - Paint Pots PPA... ...
CCTGCATATCCATACCTGCGCCGTGGCCCATGTCGTGAGCCATGTCGTGCGATATCGGGACGGCGGGTGTTGCAGCGGCGGGCGCTCCGGCAGGCGCGTGCACGTGGGGCTCAGGCATGGTACGGGCCGCTGCCGAGAAGGGCCTCGAACCGGCCAGCTTCATCGGCGCCCGAGGACTTGCGGCGGCAATGCGCCACAAACGGCTGTGAGCAATTGCAGCAAGGCAGCCTCTCTATTCGATCACCTCGTCGGCTAGCGCGAGCAGCTTATCAGGAATTTGGAGACCAAGCGTCTTTGCGGTCCTTACGTTGATCACCAGCTCGAACTTAGTGGGCTGTTCGATCGGGATATCGGCCGGCTTTGCTCCCCGCAAGATTTTGTCGACGAAGTCAGCTGCGCGACGGATCAGCTCCAGGTAACTTGGTCCATAGGACATGAGGGCGCCTCCGACCACCGGGTCGCGAAAGCCGTGCATCGTCGGTAGCCGTGCATCTAGCGCCAACCTATTTATGAGGTCTCGATTGGTATTCACGAGGGCGTCTGGAGCGACGAACAGTGCATCGACGCGTCCCTTGATTTGTCCAAACGCAGGGGCGATGTCCTCGCCGTGACGAAACTCGACTTTGACGACTTCGAGCCCAACCATGTGGGCCGCGTTTTGAATCTCGCTTGTTTCCAAGACTGAGGCAGGGTTGCCAGCATTGGCCATAACAGCTAGCCGATGAAGCCGAGGTACGACCTCACGCAGCAACTCCAACCGCTTGCCCGCGGCTTCAATATGTTGGGTCGATAGGCCCGTGAGATTGCCACCTGGCCGCGCCAAACTTGCAGCGAGACCGGCACCCACCGGATCCGAGACTATCGTAAAGACAATCGGGACAGTCGACGTTGACTGCTTTACCGCAATAGCTGTTGCGGTTCCCCACGTCACAATCACATCGACCTTGAGTTGGGCCAGATCGGCGGCAAGTTCGCGAAAGCTTTCCGGACGACCCTCGGCCCAACGATATTCAATCATAAGATTTTTACCCTCGACCCACCCGAGCTCGCGCAACCGCTGCGAAAACACGGCAATTCTTGGGCCATCAATTGATCGTTTGCTCGGGCTTAGGAACCCGATCACGTGCGACAAGCGCTGCTGAGCGCGTGCCGCGAGCGGCCACGCAGCTGCTGATCCGCCAATTGCTGTAATGAAATCGCGCCGTCGCATTTGGTTTCGCAGGGCTCGGACCACCCCTAAATTCAGGCTATCAAAACAGAAATTCGCGACCCACGAAACGGGAGGCAATGTCAATTTTGCACTGCGGAAATCTTTGGGCGTCCATGTCGCATGTGGGTCATTCGCGATGCTAGTCGCATGCCAAATGGCCGCACAGTATCGGAAAGCGGACTCGGATCCGGAGGGCGGCCGGCTCCGCCGACATTCTCGATGAGTATCTGTTGACCCAGCACCTCGCTCAAGCCCGTCGCCGTGATACGGCCGATCGTGTCAACAGGATGCGTGCGAGCGACTGTCGGGTGTCAAGCTGCCGGCTTGATGCCCATTTACCCTTACCCCGAGGATCCTCTGTTTGAGTAATCTCGCACAAACCTCATTGAACGGAGGGCGCATCAGATCACGTAACCGGCTCGGCCTGGGCCCGCTGCTCAGCCGGCTTGCTCGGAGGAGCAAGGGTGTGGGCAGTGTTGATCAGCGCGATGTGCCAGACCGGGGTCAGATCCGGCGGCTGCGGTTGGCAGCGGTGTAATGCGGTCAGAGCGCTGCCGGCCTTTGCCGATGCGCCCTTGTAGAAGGGGGGCAAGCTCGCCGACGATGCCGCGCCGAAATACCATGACCACGACCACGAAGATCGCACCCTGGACCATGTTCACCCAGGCGCCGAGCTCGGCAAAGTAGTTCTGGATCCCGACGACGAGCGCCGCGCCCACGACCGGGCCCAGCATGGTTCCCACCCCGCCGAGCATGGTCATGAGCACGATCTCCCCGGAGGCGTGCCAATAGACATCGGTCAGGGTGGCAATTCCGACGACCAGGCATTTTAGTCCGCCGGCAAGGCCGGCAAAAGCTGCTGAAAGAACGAAGAGAAGAATCTTATATTGATTTACGCGATAGCCGAGCGAAATTGCCCGCTGCTCGTTATCGCGAATGGCGCGCAGGACCTGACCAAACGGCGAATGCACGATACGCCAGATGGCGCCGAGGACGAAAAGGAAGACGATCAGCACGAAATAGTACATCGACACGTTGGACGATAGATCGATCAGTCCGAACAGGGCACGGCGGGGCACGGTCTGCAGCCCGTCCTCGCCACCGGTGAAGGGGAGCTGGAGCGCGGCGAAATAGACCATCTGCGCAAGCCCAAATGTGATCATCGCAAAGTAGATGCCTTGGCGACGTGTGGCGAGGACAGCGAATGCCAAGCCGAGCGCCGCTGCGGCGGCGGTGCCGGTCAAAAGCCCGAGCTCCGGCGTGAAGCCCCAGATCTTAACGACATGGCCGGTGATGTAGGCGGCGCTGCCGAGGAACGCGCTGTGCCCAAACGACAGCAGCCCCCCGTATCCGAACAGAAGGTTGAAGGCGCAGGCGAAAATAGCAAAGCACAACACCTTCATCAGCAGCACGGGATAAAGAAACAACGGCGCCGCAAGCGCGCCCGCGATCAACAACGCGAGGGCCGCATACCGGGACATCGTTTCAGCTCCGCATGCCGAACAGCCCCTGCGGCCTGATCAGCAGGATGGCGACCATCACCACGAAGATCACGACGGCGGATGCCTCGGGATAAAGAAGCTTGGTGATTGCCTCGATCAGGCCCAGCGCAAAGCCCGTGACGATGGAACCCATGATCGAGCCCATGCCGCCAATCACCACCACGGCGAAGATTATGGGAATTATGTTCGCGCCCATGATGGAGCTGACCTGGTAGATGGGCGCGGCCAATACGCCCGCGAAGGCGGCAAGGCCCACGCCCAGCATGTAGGTCAGCGAGATCATCCGGCGGATATTGATGCCGAAGGCCTGCACCAGGACCGGATTTTCAGTTCCCGCGCGCAGATAGGAGCCAAGCCTCGTACGCTCGATCACGTACCAGATTGCAAGGCATACCCCGAGCGACGCCGAAATCACCCAGAGACGATAATTCGGCAGGAACATGAACCCGAGATTGATGCCGCCGGACAGCGACTCCGGAATCTGGAAGGGCTGACCCGACACTCCGAATTTTTGCCGAAAGGCTCCCTCGATCAGCAGCGACACGCCGAATGTCAGGAGGAATCCGTAAAGGTGATCGAGATGATAGAGATGGCGCAGGAATAGGCGTTCCAGCGCCAGCCCGCTGAATGCTACGATGATCGGCGCGAGAACGAGCGCAACCCAGTAGCTCACGCCGACGTAGTTCAGCAGCATCCATGCGGCAAAGGCGCCCATCATGTATTGGGCGCCGTGCGTGAAGTTGATGATGTTGAGCATGCCGAAGATGAGCGCGAGGCCGAGGCTCATCATCGCGTAGAAGGCGCCGTTGATCGCGCCGAGCAGGAGCATGCTGAACAGCGCCTGCGAGGGTATGCCGAAGATCTCGAACACGTGCGAGGCGCCTTTCCGGTGGCTCCCGGCCTTCACCCTTCGCGACTAGCACTTACTCTCGTTTGAAACATGCGCCCCTCGCCCTGAGCCGCCACCTCTTGGCAGCGGCGGGCTGCTCGGGATGAGGCCGGGAAGAAGCAGCCGCCGTCGCTGTATCACCAAACCGGGATCCCACGTACTACCGCGTCTTCACCAGCGGGCACTCGCTCTCGGCAAGCGGCCTGAACGCCTCCTGCCCGGGGATCACCTTGAGAATCTTGAGGTAATCCCAGGCATAATTCGATTCCTGCGGCGTCTTCACCTGGGCGAGGTACATGTCGTGCACCATACGCCCGTCCTCGCGGATCTGGCCATCCTTGGCAAAGAAATCGTTGACCGGCATCTCCTTCATTTTCTTTATCACTGCGAGAGTATCCTTGCTGCCCACCGCTTTGACCGCCTTGAGATAATGCAGCACGGCTGAATAGACGCCGGCCTGCGCCATCGTGGGCATCGCCTTGCGTCGCTCGAAGAAGCGTTTGGAGAAGGCGCGCGTGTCGTCGTTGAGATCCCAGTAGAAGCCGGTTGTCAGAACGATGCCCTGGGCTGTGGGAAGCCCGAGGCTGTGAATATCGCTGTCGAACAACAACAGGCCGGCGAGGCGCTGGCCGCTTCCGGGGCGTGCGACGCCGAACTCAGCGGCTTGCTTGATTGCGTTGATGACATCGCTGCCAGCGTTGGCAAGGCCGATGATCTTCGCCTTCGAGGCTTGCGCCTGCACAAGGTAGGTGGAGAAGTCCTGGTTGGGGAAGGGATGACGGACAGCGCCGAGCACCTTTCCGCCCGCTGCCTTGACGAAGGCGGCGGTATCGCGCTCGAGCGCGTGCCCGAAAGCGTAGTCGACCGTGATGAAGAACCAGGTATCACCACCCTGCTCGACCATCACCTTGCCAGTCCCGTAGGCAAGCGCATAGGTGTCGTAGGTCCAATGAATGCCGTAGGGCGAGCATGCCTTGCCGGTAAAATCCGAGGTGGCGCCGGTCGAGACGACCACCAGCTTCTGGGCCTTGCGGGCGATCTCCTGCACGGCAAGCATTGCCGACGAATTCGGCACATCGAACACCGCGTCGACTTTGTCGTCATCGTACCACTTGCTGACGATGCTGGTGGCAATGTCGGGCTTGTTCTGATGGTCGGCTGTGACCATCTCGATCGGCTTTCCCAGCACGCTGCCGCCGAAGTCCTCTATCGCCATGCGCGCGGCTTCGACCCCGCCCAGCCCCGATAGGTCGGCATAGATGCTCGACTGGTCGTTGATCACCCCGATCTTGACGCCGCCGCCTCCTGTCGTTTGCGCCGGCGCGAGACTGGTGAACGCGAGTGCAAGAGCGAAGCCCAGGCCAGTTGCCGAGTGTCGCATTTTCCATCCCTCTGATTTTGATTGCGCCGGCGGACCTGCCGCGGCGGTGCGAGCCTAACAGCGTCATTTGCAGACCGCAAGCTAGCCAATTTAAGGGATTGGTACACAAGCGGTTTACCGGTGCCGATGGTTCGGATAGGATGATGCTATCGCTTCAGCAAACGGGATTCGGGAATGAACATTGTCGATCTCTCAGTACCGGTGCGTCAGGGAGAAGGCCGCCTTGGCCTCGAGGTCAAATTCAACACACCTTACTCGTACGAATCCTGCGGCTGGCAGGGGTCGACGTTCTCCATGTTCGCCCACTACGGAACGCATGTGGACGCCCCCATTCATTTCATCCGTGATGCCGCGACGATCGAGGCCGCCCCGCTGGGCAAACTGATAGGACCCGCCGGCCTGATCGACCTATCCGATCATTGCAAGGCTGTCGGCATTGCGGCCGACACCCTGGAGGACCGCGGCGGACACGTTCGCGCCGGCGACATAGCGGTACTACGTACGGGCTGGAGCGACGAAAGCTGGGGCGAGGACAGGTTCTGGCGTGACGGCCCATGGCTCAAGCCCGATGCCGCCGACTGGCTGGTCGAGCGCCGCGTGAAGGCGGTCGTGTACGACTTCTCGGAAGAGTACGTCGTTCACCTCGGCCACCACTTCCGCGGCGAGGACTGCATCGTCCACCACAAGATCCTGGGGCAGGAGATCTACAATATCGAGTATGTTCACCACCTTGGCTTGATCGAGCGGCCGCGCTTCGCGATCGTCGCGCTGCCTTTAAAGCTTGTCGGCCTCGACGGGGCGCCAGCGCGCGTGCTTGCGATCGAGGGACACGACCTGCCTGGTGAGTTTTCGGTCAGATAGCCGAGCAGAGCTCAGCCGAACACCAGCTTGCCACCGAGCATCGCCAGGATTCCGCCACCGAGTGCGGCATAAGGCATCCAACCGGCGCGCCGAGGTGCCGTCGCAAGATCTTCCACTTGCAGATCAGTGAGCATGTTGGCAGGGAACACTCCCCGATCCACCACGTAATGACGCCACGCAAACACCGGCAGCACCATGGCGGCGGCCAGCAGCCCGGTCAGAAGAGCCGCCTTGCCGTAAACATTTGCGCCGGCACCCAGCAGAAACGCATTAACGAAAGCAAGCACGGCACCGGCAGCAAGGAGAGCATCGGGCGCACGCCAGGGCCGATTCGCTCTCGGGCTGTCGACTCGATGCATCCACCCTGCATTGAGATTAAGAAAGTTGAAGATCAGATAGCAGCAGTTCGATACCGCCAGCACGAAGACGTAGTCCGACATCAGCAGCAAGATCAGGTTGAATGCCAAATCGGTCCACATTGCGCGGGTTGGCGCGCCGTGGGCGTTTACATGGGAGAGGTAGCGCGGCAACCAGCCGTCGATCGATCCCTGGTACAGCGTACGAGAAGAGCCGGCCATGGCGGTGATGATCGACAACACTAAAGCCAGGAGAAGCAGCAACACGATCAGGGCGGACACCAGCGGACCGCCGCCGACCATCTGCGCCATGGCGGCGGCGACGCCAGACCCGTCATAAATGCCTGGGTCGAGCATCGAGTCCAGCCCGAGATTGCCCTGGAACGCGAGGGGCACAACGGCGAACATGAAGATGCAGAGGAGCCCGGCAGACAAAATGGAGCGAACGCAATCCGTGCCCGGCGACCGCAACTCGCTGGTATAGCAAATCGTGGTCTCGAAGGCGTAGGTCGACCAGGCCGCGAGGAAAAGTCCGCCGAGAAATACGCTCCAGCCTTGTCGATCCCAGGTGCCCGCAATGGGGCGGCCATGCTCGATGCCGCTCAATGGAGTGAGCGGAAAGAGGTTGGCAAGCTTCATGTTGCCGGACAGCATAGGGATCAGCGCAATGAGGGTGAGCGGCAGCAGAACCAGGATTCCGATCGCCATCTGAAAACGGGCGGTGCGCAGGATGCCCCGATGCTGGATGAGAAAGACCGCGAGCAGCAACGCCGCGCCGATCAGGAACGTGGCATCGATGCGCAGCGTAAGGCCGTTCTTGAGCGCGCCGAGATCGAGCAGCTCGATCTCGGCGGTTCGCAGCGTCGAATGCGCGGGCGTGAGCGCGGTAAGAATGTACCCCGCTGCAATGCCGCAGCCGATGGACAAGACCGGCGTCCAGGCGAGCCAATTGCACCATACCGAGAGCGGCGCGATCAGCTTGCCGTAGCGGATCCATGCCGCCGCGCCATAGACGGAGGCGCCCCCGGACTTGCTCGGGAACATCCCTGCAATCTCGGCATAGGTAAAAGCCTGAACAAAGCCGAGCAGCACCGAGAGCGGCCATACGACATAGGAAGGTGTTCCCACCGTAGCGGCGATCCCGCCGATCGAGAACAGAACCAGGGCCGGCACCCCACTGGCCAGCCAGAACGCGTCCTGCCAGCCGATTTCGCGGCGCAGCCCCTGCGCGGACTCCGCCGCATCGGTTCTGATCCCGGCCGCGCCCTCGGATACCGCCACTGTCCGTCCCATTTTATTGCGAGGCGTTGGCCGAGACAGGAACGAGCCGGCAATTCCTAGTCAACTTGCACGCCCAGCAGATCATGGTGCGCCGCCTGCAGATGCTGCTGGATAATCGCAACGGCACGCTCGCTGTCGCGCGAGGAGATCGCCTCCACGAGACTGCGGTGCTCGGCATTGTAGGCGGCGATGCGTTTCGGAGTGAGCACCTTGTCCTGAACGGCGACCCAATGGCGATGGCTGCGGATGCGGTTGAGCTGATGATAGATCCAGACCAGGAGAGGGTTGTGGGTCGCCTGCGCCAGCGCAAGATGAAATTGCTGATCGCAGCGCGAGAACCTGTCGGGATCCGGACCGGCGCGCTCCAAATCAGCGAGTGATTCCCACAGGCGATCGAGGTCTCGCGGCTTGCCGTTGAGCACGGCTAGCCGGATCATCCTCGGTTCGATGGCGGTACGAACTTCGACCAGCTCCAGCGGGCTCGTAGTCTCCGCCACGTCATCCCCGTCCGTGCGCACGCTTTGTGTCACATAGGTCCCGCTGCCCGCCTTGCGCCTGACGAGATCGTCATCCTCCAATAACCGCAATGCGTTGCGAATGGTCGTGCGGGAGGCGCCGAGCGCCCGCGCGATATCGCGTTCGGGGGGGAGCCGATCGCCCACCGAATAGGCGCCGCCGAGAATGGCAGCGCGCAATCGCGCAGCTATTACTGCTGCGCCACGGCCTTGGACCTGCGGGAGCGAGAGGGCCGGATCAGGAGCGAGAGGCGCAGCCGACTTCATCCTTCCACCAATCCAACCAATTGCGTACCAATTGCAAGATTCGGTTTGAAATTGGTTGTCGCTGGTGTCAATATAGCCGCTACCGAGGAATTCCGCCATTGCGCTGATCGGCTTGTTTCGCTGGCCGGGGCGCGCTGGAAAAGCGGCAAGCAGGGGATGGGCGGCAGAATGCAGCAAATGACCGATCTCGAAGCCCATGTACACCAGGCGGGACGGGCCGAGATGGTGCGCCAGGTGCGCGCCAAGATCGATGAGCTGGGGGTGAGTTACATCTATTATCAGTTCATATCTGTTACCGGTCGGATCGTCGGCAAGGGCGTCCCGGCTGATCACTGGGAATCCATTTGCGAGCGTGGGTTCCAGCTGGTGTACGGCGCCACCGCCAATCTGTTTCTGGATCGTCACAGCCAGTACATCGGGTACAGTCCGGAAGCGTCAGAGCTCGTTGGCATTCCCGATCCTGAGACGTTCTGCCAGCTCCCGTGGGACAAGCGAGTGGCGCGCGTCTTCTGTACGCTGTTTCGCAACCGCGAGGAGCCGAAGGATCCGGGTGGCGTTCTTACCTCGGATTGTCGCGGCAATCTGCGGCGCATCCATGAGGAATTTGAACGCAAGCACGGGCTGCACCTGCGGCTCGGTTGCGAGCCGGAGATGATGTGGCTCAAGCGCGACGCCAATGGCGCCGCCGCCGGCGGTTATACGCGCGCGTACTGTTATCACATCGATCAGTTCGAGGCGCTTCGGCCGATCGTGCTCAAGGTCATCGATTATGCCCGAGCCATGGGCCTCGACATGATCCAGGGCGACCACGAGGACGCTCCGGGCCAGCTCGAGCTGAACTTCATGTTCGACGAAGCGTTGCGTACGTGCGACCGCCTGTCGACATACCGGCAGATCTGCGCGCAGGTCGCGCGCGAGCACGACCTGATCGCATGTTTCATGTGCAAGCCGTTCATGGGCGTCTCCGCCAACGGCTGCCATCACAATCTGTCGCTCTGGCGCGGCGGCGAGGACCGGGTCAACGGGCTGCGACAGGATCCGCTGCCCGGCATGGAAGGCGTATTTCAGTATCGCAAGGGCGGCGAGAATACTTTCCTCCCGCCTGGCAACGATCCGCAGGGCAAGCCGGGAGAGATTGGATTGTGGTCCATCGGCGGGGTGATGGATCATCTCGACGCGCTGACAGCGATCGGCTGCTCGACCGTGAACTCCTATCGTCGGCTGTGGGACACCGGGTTCTGGGCGCCTGTCTACCGCGATTGGGGTTTCCAGAACCGCACCTGCGGCCTGCGAGTCTCGGCACCGGGCCGCTTCGAATATCGCGCGGTCGATTCCATGGTCAACCCGTATCTGCTCGCCAGCGCCTTGCTCAAGGCCTTCAACGACGGGATCAGCCGCAAGCTCGACCCCGGCGATCCCGAGCAACGCAACATCTACCAGGCGATGGAGGAGGGGAAGGTCGTGCGCAGGCTGCCGATGAACCTCGGCGAGGCGCTGGAGCGGCTGAACGGCAACGAGGTCATCAAGTCGGCGTTGCCGGGGGACATGTTGCGCGTGTTCAACCACTACAAGCAGGACGAGTGGGAGCGCTTCATGGCGACGACGACGGAATGGGATCTGCGCACCTATCTCGATTATCTGCCCTGAGGAGGAACAACTGATGTGCGGGATTGCCGGAGTGATCCATCGCGGCGGGCGCGCAGAGATAGGAAGCGAGATGCTGTCGATGCTCCAGTCCATGAAGCACCGCGGCCCTGACTCGACAGGGTTTGCTCTTTACGGCGCGCCCGACAGCGGCCGGCTGATCATGCGCTTCAAGGTCGCTGAGCAGGAGGACCTCAGGCGAGGTTTCTCCATTCATGACGAGATCGCGCGCCGTCGTGCGACCATCGACGAAAGGCTGGCAGAGCTCGGTGCAACCGTCGAGGACTCGGAAAGCATCACCGAATACGCCTTCCGCTATCGGTTCAAATATGATGGCGATCTGCGCCGCCTCGCCGATTACGTCGAGGACGTCGAGGGAGCGGAAATCTTGTCGCTCGGACGGGCCCTCGAGCTGATCAAGGATCTCGGCGATGCGGCGCGAGTGGGCGCGCAATATCATCTGGCGCATTTCAGCGGGACGCACGCTATCGGCCATACCCGTATGGCAACGGAGTCCGACGTCGATATCCGCTCGGCGCATCCGTATTGGGCCTATCCGTTCACCGACATCTCGGTTGTGCACAATGGCCAGTTGACCAACTACTGGAGCTTCCGGCGCGTGATGGAACGCCGCGGCCATCGGTTTGTCTCGAACTGCGATTCCGAGCTCATCGCCGTCTATATCGCGGACCGTCTCGATGAGGGCGACGATCTCGAGAAGGCGATGCGCCGCTCGGTCACCGAGCTCGATGGCGTGTTCACCTATCTCGTCGCTACCGCCGACCAGCTTGGGATGGCGAAGGACACGATGGCGGCCAAGCCGATGGTGCTGTACGAGAGCGATCATTTCATCGCGCTTGCTTCGGAGGAAATGGCGATCCGCAGTATTTTTCCCCATGAGATCGAAACCAGCGATCCTTATGACGGAGAGGTTCGCGTATGGCAGAGTTGAAACCTGTTGCCGAGATAGAGACGACTCTAAGATCGGAGCAGCTTGCGGGTCGCACCCAGCAGGTCATCTTCTCGGCAGAGGAGGGGGAAAACTATCTTTATCCCCAGGCCTTCAGCGTAGATTTCAACAAGCGGACCGAGCTCGACGCAGCCGAGCTTGATACCGGTGGCATCAACCGTGGGATCCGCGAGTTGATGCAGCAGGGCTACGGTACCATCGTCGTGCAAAATCCTGGAGCCAAGCATTCGCTCGGCGTAGGTATTCTCAACCGGCTGCAGCTCTATTTCGAAGGCAGTCTCGGTTATTTCGGCTGCGGTCTGATCGACGGACCAAATGTCCGAGTCAAGGGCAGGGTGGGCTGGTCATGCGCCGAGAACATGATGGCCGGCACCGTGATCGTCGAGAAGAACGCCGGTTCTTCTTTCGGAGCGGGACTGCGCGGCGGAGACCTCGTCTGCATGGGCGACGTCGGTAGCCGCATCGGTATCGACATGAAAGGCGGCACGATCATCGCCGGCGGGCGCGCGGGAGCATTCTGCGGCTTCATGATGCAACGCGGACGCATGGTGATCCTCGGTGATGCCGGGAAGAATCTCGGCGATTCAATGTACGACGGCATGATCTATGTCGGCGGCAAGATCGAATCCCTCGGGGTGGATGCGGTCGACGCCGAAATGTCGGGGCTCGATGTTGAGTGGCTCGCGCGTAAGCTGCGCATGTACGGGCTCGAAGCGCCGCGGGGCGTAAAGAACATGCGCAAGATCGTCGCCGGCAAGCAGCTGTGGAACTATGACAATCTAGAGCCGGCCGAGAAGAAGCTCGTTCTTTGAGGAGAGATTATGCAGTTGGACGATGAAACCGCGGAACTCCCGGGCATATCGGAAGTGCGGCGCAGCTCCCGCAACAAGCGCGTTCTCGGCCAGAACTTTCTGTTCACGCCGACCGTCATCGATGACATTCACATCAAGGCGGAGCTCGGGCGCTACCGTATGCGTGGGATGGCGATCTTCAAGCCCATCCCGAGCTGGGACCATCTGACCTTCCTGCCCGGAACCCTGACGCGGTTCGTGATCGAGGGATATCGGGAGAAGTGCGAGACCAGAACCGTTCTGGGTCCGCGCGCGAAGCGTCCGCTCGTGCTCGACATTCCCATTTATATCACCGGCATGAGCTTCGGCTCGCTGTCCTATGAGGCAAAGGTGGCGCTAGCCCGCGGCGCCACGATGGCCGGCACCGCCACCTGCTCGGGCGAAGGGGGCATGATCCCGGATGAACGCCGCTACTCCGAGCGCTGGCTCTATCAATGCATCCAGTCGCGCTACGGCTTCAACCCGCACCATTTGCGGCTCGCGGATGCCTGCGAAATCTTCATCGGTCAGGGTTGCAAGGTCGGCCTCGGCGGCCATCTCATGGGGCAGAAGGTGACCGATCAGGTCGCCGAGATGCGTTCGCTCCCGGCCGGTATCGATCAGCGCTCTCCGGCTCGCCATCCCGACTGGCTTGGCCCCGATGATCTCGCGCTCAAGATCAACGAGTTGCGCGAAGCGACCAACGGCGAGATCCCGATCCAACTGAAGCTGGGTGCGGCGCGCGTATACGACGATATCCGCATGGCAGCGAAGTGTGACCCGGACTCAATCTACATCGACGGGATGGAAGGCTCGACCGGCGCGGGCCCGCATATCGCGACCGAAGAAACCGGCATTCCCGGCATTGCCGCCATTCGGCAGGCACGCAAAGCGCTGGACGATGTCGGCAAGACTGGCGAGATCACGCTCGTTTATGCCGGCGGAATCCGCAATGGCGCCGATGTCGCAAAGGCGCTGGCGCTCGGTGCTGATGCGGTGGCAATCGGTACGGCGGCCCTGGTTGCGCTCAATTGCAACAAGGATATTCCGGAGGCCGATTTCGAGGGCACGGTCGGAGTCCCCGCCGGCTATTGTTATCACTGCCATACCGGTCGCTGTCCGGTCGGCGTTGCCACGCAGGATCCGGTGTTGCGCCGGCGGCTCAATCCCGATGATGCGGCGGAACGGGTCTACAATTTCCTCCATACGCTGACGCTGGAGTGCCAGATGATGGCGCGCGCGTGCGGCAAGACCAACGTGCATAGCCTCGAGCCCGAGGACCTTGCCGCGCTGACCATGGAAGCCTCCGCGATGGCCATGGTACCGCTGGCCGGCACCCAACATACGGTCGGACGCCCGGACATGACCCGGTACTGAGTCGCAAGGACAACATCAATGAGCAGCAGCGACAAGCAGGACGTCGATCGCTTCCTCAACACCGACGGGCTCGAACGGGCGCGGGAAAAGGAGATCGGGCAGCACATCGGTTATCGCTATGACGTGAATTTGCTGCCCGACTATGCGCGTCTGACGCCATTCCTCAGGAATTACATGGAAATAATGGGTTGGGACGACCTCAATTGGCTGGAGGACGTCCACATGGGGTACGAGGAGGGCCGCGCTGCTGTGTTCGACCGCAACCTCAACGGCTGGGTCACGGTGCCGCCCAATATCTCCTTGCCTGACAATCAGCAGGACCGCGACATGCTTGCGCGGGAGCTCCTGATCAAGTTTCAGATGTCGAAGCGCAACCCGCTCGTCGCTCTCAAGAGCACGTATGCGAAGGGCTGAGCGGACGGGTGCCTTGACGCCATCGTGCAGCCAAATCCCTGGGATCGCATGAAATCCCATGTTCGTGTTGCGGTCATCGGCGGCGGCGTCGTTGGCTGCAGCGTGCTCTACCATCTCACCAGGGCAGGCTGGCACGATGTCGTGCTGATCGAGCGCAACGAGCTCACCTCCGGCTCCACCTGGCACGCCGCGGGCGGCATGCACACGATCAACAGCGACCCCAACGTCTCTAAGCTGCAGCAATACACCATCAATCTGTACAAGGAGATCGAGCAGATCTCCGGCCAATCCTGCGGCATCCACATCACCGGTGGACTGATGCTGGCTGGAACGCCAGAGCGGATGGACTGGTTGCGGCTGGTCCACTCGCGCGGCCGGTATCTTGGGATGGAAACCGAGTTCGTCGAAATGGATGAGGCCGCGAGGCGCTTTCCATTGCTCGACAAGCGCTATTTCGTCGGCGCGCTGTACGATCCGATTGAAGGCCATGTCGATCCAGCCGGCGTTACCCACGCCTTTGCCAAGGCCGCGCGCACGAAAGGAGCTGAGGTCTACCGCTTCACGCGGGTGACGGACATCAATCCGCTCCCCGACGGCACCTGGGCCGTCATCACCGACAAAGGCACCCTGCGTGCCGAGCATGTCGTCAACGCCGCCGGACTATGGGCGCGCGAAGTGGGAAGGATGACAGGGCTCGAATTGCCGCTGCTGGCGATGGAGCACCAATACCTGATCAGCGAGGAGATTCCCGAGGTCGCGCAGTCGAACACCGAGATGCTGCACATCGTCGATTTCGAGGGCGAGATCTACATGCGCCAGGAAGGCAAGGGGATGCTTCTTGGCACCTATGAGCGAGCCGGGGTGCCCTGGTCCGAGCATGAAACCCCATGGGACTTCAGTCTGGAGCTGTTGCCGCCGGACCTCGATCGCATCGCTCCCAGCCTGGAAGTCGGGTTTCGCCACTACCCCCCGATCGAACGGGCCGGCATCAAAAAGATAGTCAACGGACCGTTCACCTTCGCTCCCGACGGAAACCCGCTAATCGGTCCCGTACGTGGCCTGAAAAACTACTGGGTGGCCTGCGGCGTCATGGCTGGGTTCAGCCAAGGCGGCGGTGTTGGATTGTCGCTTGCCAACTGGATGGTTCACGGCGATCCAGGCGCCGACGTCTGGGCCATGGACGTGGCGCGTTTTGGCGATTGGACCACGAGGGCCTACACCAATGCCAAGGTACGGGAGAACTACGCGCGCCGCTTCCGCATCCGATTTCCAAACGAGGAGCTGCCGGCCGCACGCCCCCTGCGTACGACGAATGTTTATGAGCGCCTGAAGGCAAAGGGCGCCGTCTTCGGTGTTGCATTTGGTCTCGAGCACGCCCTGTGGTTCGCGCCCGAGGGCACTGAGCCGGTGGAAGAGGTAACGTTCCGGCGCTCCAACGCGCATGCTCCTGTGGCGGCCGAGTGCCGCGCCGCGCGGGATGGCGTGGGTTTGCTGGAGATCTCCAGCTACGCAAAATACGAGGTGGGCGGACCAGGCGCTGAGGCGTGGTTGTCGCACCTCCTCGCGAACCGGGTCCCGCGCCAGGGACGCATCCTCCTCAATCCGATGCTCAACCACGATGGCAAGCTGATCGGGGATTTCACGCTCGCGCGCACCGGACCGGAAACGTTTCTCATTTTTGGATCGGGCATCGCCGAGCAGTATCACATGCGCTGGTTCGAGGCGCAGCTTCCCCGAACGTGCGTTACAATCCGCTCGCTGCGCACCGAGCTTCTCGGCTTTGCCATTGCAGGACCGCGCTCGCGCGAGCTGCTGTCACGATTGACGACCGAGGATGTCACCAACGCAGGGTTTCCTTTCCTGTCTCTGCGTCCCATGGAGCTTGGGCCAGTCCCGGCGGTGGTGGGCCGTATTTCCTTCAGCGGCGAGCTTGGTTACGAGCTTTGGGTGCGAGCCGATCATCAGCTCGCTCTTTATGATATGCTGCTTGAGGCGGGGGCCGATCTTGGGCTACGGCATTACGGCGCGCGTGCGCTCACCTCGATGCGTCTCGAGAAGAGCTTCGGCAACTGGGCGCGCGAGTTCCGGCCGATCTACGGTCCGTTCGAAGCCGGCCTTGAGCGTTTCATCGCCCTCGATAAGGGCAGCTTCATCGGTTCCGACATGGCGCGCAGGGAGCGCGATCAGGGGCCGCAGCGGCGCCTCGTGACCCTCGCCGTCGCCGACGACGGGGTGGACGCCATCGGGGACGCGCCCATTTTCCATGATGGCGCGGCAGTAGGCTGGATCACCTCGGGCGGGTACGGCCATCGGGTTGGAAAGTCGCTCGCGCTCGGCTACGTGCCCGCCGGCCTCGCGCAAACGGAGAGCGGCATCGAGGTGGAAATCCTGGGCGCTCGCCGTCAGGCGACAATTGCGCGCGAACCCGTTTATGATCCGGCCGGGGAGCGCATGCGCAGCTAGTTCAAGAGGCGGGCTTGTCCACGGCAAAACGCATCCCGGCATTCTGCACGCAGTGTCGATCGCGCTGCGGATGCGTTGCCGTGGTCGAGGAGGGCCGGCTCACAGGGATCGAGCCGATGCCCGTCCACCCCAGCGGCGAGAAGCTCTGTCCAAAGGGGCAGGCCGCGCCCGAGCTCGTTTATCACAAGGACAGGCTCACCGTCCCCCTGCGTCGAACGGCTCCCAAGGGGGCGGCCGACCCAGGCTGGCAGCCCATCGAATGGGACGAAGCCCTCGATGAAATTGCGCGCCGCATGCGCGCAATAAAAAGAGAGCATGGGGCCGAGCAGGTCGCTTTCTCCGTGACCACGCCAAGTGGCTCGCACATCTCCGACTCGATCTCCTGGATCGAGCGGCTGATTCGCGGCTTCGGCAGCCCGAACATCATCTATGCCACGGAAATTTGTAACTGGCACAAGGATGTGGCGACCTGTTTCACCTTCGGCCACAATATCGGAACCCCGGATTTTGCCGCGACGGATTGCGTGCTGCTGTGGGGCAACAATCCCACAGCCACATGGCTTGCGCGCGCTGTCGAGGTGCAAAGAGCCTTGAAGCGCGGGGCGCGGATGATCGTCGTTGATCCGCGGCCGACAGCGTTGGCGAGACGCGCGGACCAATGGCTCCGGGTCAACCCCGGCACGGACCAGCTTCTGGCGCTCGGGCTTGCACATCTCCTCATCGAAGATGAGGCCTACGATCGCAGTTTCATGGCCGATTGGACCAATGGACCTCTCCTGGTTCGATCCGATACCGGCCGGTTCCTGCGTCAAAGCGATATGGAGGCGGCAGGGCGCTCCGATGTGCTCTACGCCTACGCTTGCGATTCCGGAGACCTGCTGCCTTATGATTCCTCGCGCGGCATCTGGCTCGACCAGGAAACCGAGGCCGAGCGGGAGCCCAAGTTGCGCTCGCGCATCGACGTCCCCATCGGCGGTTCGATTGTTTCCTGCCGCAGTGCCTTCGATATCTACGCCGCGGCGGCTGGAGAATATCCGCCGGCGCGCGTGGCCGAGATCACCGGCGTGACCACGGCGTCGCTGGCCAACGCAGCCGAAATCCTGTGCGCTGCACCGTCGGTCGCGTACTATGCCTGGAACGGCGTCGCTCAAAGCGTGACCGCGACCCAGACGAACAGAGCGATCTCGCTTCTCTATGCATTGACCGGCAGCTACGGGGCGCGGGGCGGAAACGTACCCGAGACCGCTGCGAACTTCGCCGACATCTCCGGGCAGTGGCTTCTGTCGAAAGCGCAGCGAGAGAAGGCGCTCGGGCTTGCCGAACGTCCGCTTGGTCCCGAAGGCTCGGGATGGGTGACGGCCCGCGATGTGTACCGGGCGGTACTCGATCGCCAGCCCTATCCCGTGCGGATGCTCGTCTCGTTCGGCACCAACCTGCTCAGTGCACATCCAAACACGGCTATGGCGCAGCGTGCCCTCAAAGCGCTGGAGTTTCACGTCCACGCCGATTTCTTCATCAATGCAACGGCGCGCTATGCCGATATCGTCTTGCCCGCTGCAACATCATGGGAACGGGAGGGGCTGCGCACCGGCTTCGATGCGAGCTTGCGCGGCATGCGCCGGGTTCAGCTTCGACCGCCGGTCATCGCGCCCGTCGGGTCGTCGCGTTCCGATACCGACATCGTACTTGCACTCGCAAAGCGGTTGGGTCTCGCGGATGTCTTTTTCGGTTGCGAAGCCGATCGCGGTCACGACGCCATCCTTGCGCCGTCCGGGCTCTCCGTCGCCGATCTTCGCGCCACGCCCGCCGGCATTGAGCTCGACGACGGCGCAATCCCGCTCACGGCCTATGCCGCGCGTAATGGCGCCGGAGCGCCGCAAGGATTCCCCACGCCGACGCGCCGGGTCGAAATCTATTCCGAGCGCCTGCTGCAGCACGGCTATGCGCCGGTGCCCGCATTTGCGGCGACAGACATCCCTGTCGGCCCCAAGGGATTCCCGTTGCGCCTGAGCAGCGCAAAAACCGTCGCTTACTGCCATAGCCAGCACCGCAACATCGCCTCCTTGCGTCGCCTCGCTCCCGACCCGGTCGTGGAGGTGGCGCGTGAGGCCGCAGCGGCACGCGGCATTAGGGAGGGCGACTGGGTGCGCGTCAGGACTCCCGATGGCAGCGCCGTCGCGCGCGCCAAGCTGGTTGCCGGCCTTTCTCCGGATATGGTGCTCGGGCAGCACGGCTGGTGGATCGACGGTCCAAGCGGCAGCCCCTACGATGCCAGCCATCCGCTCGCGGCCAACCTCAATCAGGTCATGAGCACGGCCGTGGCCGATCCGATCAGCGGATCGATCCCATTGCGGTCGTGGTGGTGCGAGGTCGAAAAGATCTGAAGATCCGGCCGGAGCGCATGCGCAGCTAGTTCGAGAGGCGGGCTTGTCCACGGCAAAACGCATCCCGGCATTCCGCACAATGCGCTATTCGGCTCTTGCGCTGGCTTGGAATGCGCTCACCGGCAATCGTAACTGGAAGCCGCTGTGGTGCGAGGCCGCTCCTCGGGATTCCTATGACGTGCTCGTCATCGGCGGCGGCGGGCACGGACTTGCCACTGCCTATTATGCCGCGAAGGAGCATGGTCTGCGCAACGTGGCCGTCCTCGAGAAGAGCTGGATCGGCTCCGGCAATGCTGGGCGCAACACCACAATCATCCGCTCCAATTATCTGCTCGACGCCAACATTACCTTCTACGAATGGTCGTTGAAACTCTGGGAAAATCTCGAGCGGGAGCTGAACTACAACGCGATGATAAGCCAGCGCGGCGTGCTCAACATCTATCATTCTGACGCGCAGCGGGATGTCTTTGCGCGCCGCGGCAATGCCATGCGGCTGCACGGCGTCGATGCGCAGTTGCTTGATCGCGAAGAGGTGCGCGTGATTGCGCCCTATCTCGACTTTGAGGATGCGCGCTTTCCCATTCACGGCGGTCTCCTGCAAAAACGCGGCGGCACGGCGCGTCACGACGCGGTGGTGTGGGGTTATGCGCGCGCCGCCGACCGGCTTGGTGTCGACATCGTGCAGAACTGCGAGGTCACCGGCATTTGCATCTCCGACGATCGCGTCACCGGCGTAGAGACGACCCGCGGCGTCATCCGTGCAAAGAAAGTCGCGCTTTCGGTTGCCGGCTCGAGCTCGCAGCTTGCGGCGATGGCAGGACTGCGATTACCCATCGAAAGCCACGTCCTGCAGGCCTTCGTATCGGAAGGCATCAAACCACTCGTCCACCATGTGATCACCTTCGGCGCCGGTCACTTCTACATCAGCCAATCCGACAAGGGCGGGCTCGTTTTCGGCGGCGACATCGACGGCTATAATTCCTATGCCCAAC
>Ga0073928_10004866_pt1 | contig 19336 bp, 17 predicted proteins | sample PaiPotPPA55metaG_FD_76969 | JGI IMG/M metagenome (GOLD analysis project Ga0073928, IMG submission 76969) | Iron sulfur acid spring bacterial and archeal communities from Banff, Canada, to study Microbial Dark Matter (Phase II) - Paint Pots PPA... ...
AGCGGATGCAGCATTACCAGGCTGAGGCTCACGGGAACGGACGGTACGCGCTGGTCCGGCTACTGCCTCACCGACTCCGATCGCGTGCCCATGAGGTGGACCGAGCGGCGGTTGCCGGGTTGGTACATGGAGTCCGGTATGGCCCTGGGGACCTCATCAAGGTTTAAAGAGTGCGAGTTTTGCAAGCACGATACCAACGGGCTCTTGCGGTTGGAGGTCCGAACGCGCGGCTATCGGGGAGTCGTGAGCGCGCCCCCGGGAACAACTGGCGTCAGGGTGAAGAGAGAAGGCAACGTGTTTGAGGCAGAAGCCTTCTAAAAGTGAGATCCGCCCCGTTTACGGGAGCGACGGAAATGGTCGAACCGGCAAGAGAGCGAGGCTGGCACCCGCCAACCTCGCTCGTGGTTCACAGTTTCTTCCGGAACGGCGGCCTGCTTCAATAATCCATGCCACCCATGCCGCCCATGCCACCCTGGCCGCCAGGGGCTGACCCGGATTTTTCTTTGGCTGGAATCTCGGTGACGAGGCATTCGGTTGTCAGCAACAGGCCGGCAATCGAGGCCGCGTTCTGCAAGGCCGCGCGGGTGACCTTTTTCGGGTCGACCACGCCCGCTTTGACAAGGTCTTCATAGACGCCAGTCGCGACGTTGTAGCCTTCATTGCCTTTGCGTTTCTTGACTTCCTGGACGACCACCGAGCCTTCGACCCCGGCATTGGCAGCCAGCACGCGCGTCGGATACTCCACGGCGCGCTTGACGATGTCCACGCCGATGCGTTCGTCTTCGTTCTCCGGCTTGACGGTATCCATCGCGGCCAGGCAACGCAGCAGAGCCACGCCACCACCGGGCACGATGCCTTCTTCGACGGCCGCGCGGGTTGCGTGCAGCGCGTCTTCGACGCGGGCTTTCTTTTCCTTCATCTCGGTTTCGGTGGCAGCCCCAACGTTGATGACGGCGACGCCACCAGCGAGTTTGGCCAGGCGTTCCTGCAGCTTCTCTTTGTCGTAATCAGACGTGGTCTCCTCGATCTGCCGGCGAATCTGATTGACGCGGCCCTGGATTTCGGAGCTCTTGCCATGGCCTTCGACGAGAGTGGTGTTTTCCTTGTCCACCGTGACGTTCTTGACGCGGCCGAGTTCCTCCAAAGTGAGGTTCTCCAGCTTGATGCCGAGGTCTTCGCTGATGAATTTGCCGCCGGTGAGGACAGCAATGTCTTCGCAGAGGTCCTTGCGACGATCACCGTAGCCAGGGGCTTTGACGGCACAGACATTGATCGTGCCGCGGAGTTTGTTGACCACCAGAGTGGCGAGGGCTTCGCCTTCGACATCTTCGGCGATGATCAAGAGCGGTTTGGCTGCTTTGGCCACCTTTTCGAGCAGTGGAAGCAGGTCTTTGAGGCTGCTGAGCTTCTTCTCGTAATTGAGAACATAGCAATCCTGGAAGCGGACCTCCATGGTCTCGGCATCGGTAACGAAGTAGGGGGACAAATAACCCTTGTCGAACTGCATGCCTTCGACCACGTCGAGCGCGGTTTCGATGGACTTCGCTTCCTCGACCGTGATGGTGCCGTCTTTGCCGACCTTGTCCATGGCGTCGGCGATAATCTCGCCGATGGTGGCGTCCCAGTTGGCGGAAACGGTGGCGACCTGTTTGATTTCCTCTTTGTCTTTCACCTTCTTGGCGATCTTGTCGAGGTGCTCGATGGCGGCGGCGACCGCTTTATGGATGCCGCGCTGGATGCCGATGGGGTTGGCGCCGGCGGTGACGTACTTCAGCCCCTCGCGGAAGATCGCCTCCGCCAGAATGGTGGCGGTGGTGGTGCCGTCGCCGGCGTCGTCGCTGGTCTTGCTGGCGACCTCGCGGACCATCTGGGCGCCCATATTTTCATAGGGGTTTTCCAATTCGATTTCCTTGGCAACGGTGACACCGTCTTTGGTCACTGTCGGCGAGCCGTATTTTTTGTCGAGCACGCCGTTGCGGCCTTTGGGTCCGAGTGTCGCCGCGACGGCCCGGGCCAGTTTGGGGACACCTTGGAGCAGCGTTTGACGAGCATCCTCGTCGAAGAGTAATTGTTTTGCAGCCATATATAATAGAGAGTCAATTGTTGATAGTTGACCCCGAAAACATTCGGGGCAGATGGTTATTCGAGCACGGCCAGGACATCCTCGGAATTGAGGATCTTGAATTCCTTGCCGTCGAGCTTGATTTCCGTGCCGCCGTATTTGGTCACGAGCACGCGGTCGCCCTTCTTCATTTCGAAGGGAACCTTCTTGCCGTTGTCATCCGTTTTGCCGGTGCCGAGGGCCACGATCCGGCTTTCCATGGGTTTTTCCTTGGCGGTGTCGGGAATGATAATGCCGCCCTTTTTGAGTTCCTTCTCTTCGACGGCTTCCACGAGGATTCGGTCGCCGATGGGTCTAAGGTTTAGTGTCATAATTGGTCTTTTCTTTTGTTTCTTGGTTATACGTTGAACCAGCTCCGCGCTTGCGGGGTAAATTTGCTTCAGCTCGCCCGTCCGCCTTCGCTCAGGAAAGTTTGGTAAGTTTTCCCAGGCGGGTGGCTCTCGACGGCCAGCCGATCAGACGACGCTCACGCAGTTCTCGGTGCCCACCGAGTTCGCTACCGTTTGCTGAGCGGCGGGATCGTTGCACCAAACTTCGTCGGCGAGGAACCGGTATTCGTAACGGCCCGGCTTGAGAGCCACGCTCAAATGCCACGCGCCGTCAGGCCCCTTGTGCCTTCCCGTTGCATGGTCCAGTTCGTCCCTGTCTGCGCTGCGCCTTTCCAACCAAATAGACGGTGCCGTCTTTCATGAGAACCACCCAATACTTTGTTCGCATTCCGGCGATACCTTAAATCTATGGGGAGAATCGCGTCGAAGGCGGGAAAAGGACCTGCATTGTCGTTTAGACGAAAGGAAGGCCCTCTCGTTAAGGGCGCTGTGCCCGCAGTAATGCAATAATTCCAAGGACGCGCATCCCCCGCCATTTTCTCCTTGATTCCTGGCGGGGTGTGCTAGAATTTGCGGGCCATGAACCTGAACTCACGCAAAACTTCCATTCTGCTGGCCGCCGGGCTGGCTTTTACGGGGGCGCTGAAGGCGCAGACGACGACTAATCTGGTGTTTCCTTCGCCCAGCCCCACTTGCACGCTCAAACAGCGCATCGGTCTCACCGACATCGAGGTTGTTTACTCTCGACCAAGCATGAAGGACCGCGCCATTTTTGGCGGCCTCGTCCCGTACGGCACGGTCTGGCGCACCGGCGCCAATGCCTCCACCAAAGTCACCTTCAGCACCGCGGTCAAACTCGGCGGCAGCGACGTCCCCGCCGGCACGTACGCATTTTACACGATTCCAGGCGAATCCGAATGGACGGTGATTCTGTCGAAGGACACAGGGCCGTCCGGGATCTTTGGTTATGATGCCAAAGAGGACCTGTTGCGCTTCAAGGTCGAGCCGAAGAATATCGGGGAGCACGTCGAGACGTTCACGATGAATTTCAACGACATTCGCGACGATTCTGCCACGCTTTACCTGGCGTGGGACCAGGCCTACGTGCCCATCAAACTCGAAGTGGACGTCCTGGGCAAGGTCCTGCCCCAAATCGAAGCGACGATGGCGTCGCCGGGCAAGAAGCAGGCGGGGATGTATTATCGGGCGGCCACTTTCTATTTCAACAACGGCCAGGATCTCAAGAAAGCTCTGGGCTGGCTGGATGCCGGGTTGGCGGATAAACCGGGCATCGCGTTCGAATTGCTCAATCTTAAGGCGCAGATCCTCGCCAAGCAGGGCGATAAGGAGGGAGCCATAGCGGCCGCCAAGCAATCCAGCGAACTCGCGGCAAAAGCCGGAGACCAAAACGGCGGGCTCATCAAAATGAACGAAGAACTCATTTCAAAGCTCCAATGAGTGTTTCGCCGGGATCGGCGATGAACCAAACACCTTAAACACAATGAAAGGGAGACCATGAATAAACTCAAGACCCTGGTTGGGATGACGGCATTGTTGGCCAGCGGCATGCCTATGCTGGCGCAACATGGACACGCGGCCAGCCCGCACATCAGCATCAATGCGGTGGTGGATGGCGACAGCCTCACGCTCGTTTACGGCAGCCCGAGCGTCAAAGACCCGAAAAGCGGCGAGCCGCGCAAGATTTGGGGAAAACTGGTGCCTTACGGCAAAGTCTGGCGGACCGGCGCCGACGAGGCGACGCTGCTGACGACGGAAAAGACTCTGGTGCTCGGCGAGACGACGCTGGCGCCCGGCACGTATTCGCTGTGGACTCTTCCCGCCGAGGATGGCTCGGCGAAGTTGGTCATCAACAAGCAAACGGGGCAGTGGGGAACTCGCTACGATGAGGCGCAGGACCTGGCGCGAGTGGATCTGAAGAAGGAATCGCTGGAATGTCCGGCAGGTCGCTTCACGATGGCCATCGAGCGCGGCTCGGGCGGTGGCGGTGTGTTGAAGATGATGTGGGAAACGACCGCGTACTCGATTCCGTTCACGGTGAAGAAGTAAAGGCGGGTGGGCGCTGACCGGTAAAGAGTGAAGTGGCAACATCGCGAACGATTGAGGTGAAGCGGATGGGAAAGTGTCGCCCGCGCGCGCAACCGGCGGAGCGCGGCTCTGTGAGCCGCAGCACGTCTAAAGGTCCAGAAGTCACAGGTTGTCTAGTACACTTCACCAATGACGAAGCTGCTGCGGGTCACAGACCCGCGCTCCGTTGTGCCCGACGGCGCGGCCACTGGCTGGTTCGTCTCATCGCGGCGGTGTGCGTGCTCGCCGGATTACCGGGCGTCAGCCCTGGAGCCGAGCCGCCGGCGGCTTCCTCCATTATGCAGGAATTGCACAGCTTCCGCGAGTTGGGCAGCGTGCTTTACATCGCGGCCCATCCGGATGACGAGAATACGCAGTTGATCGCCTATTTGTCGCGCGGGCGAGGCTACCGCACGGCTTACCTCTCGCTCACGCGCGGCGATGGCGGGCAAAACGTGCTTGGTTCCGAGTTCGGCGACGAGTTGGGCGTCATCCGCACACAGGAATTGCTTGCCGCCCGGCGCATCGACGGTGGACGGCAGTTTTTCACGCGCGCGGTCGATTTCGGCTTTTCCAAGGATTACCGCGAGGCGCTGAGCATTTGGGATCGACAGGGAGTGCTTGCGGATATGGTGCGCGTCATTCGCACATTTCAGCCGGATGTCATGATCACGCGCTTTTCAGCCCAGCCCAGCGGCACGCATGGCCATCATACGGCATCGGCAGTGCTGGCGCTCGAAGCCTTTGCCGCGGCGGGCGATCCCAAGGCCTTTCCCGAACAGCTTGGCGAGCTGAAGCCGTGGCAGCCCAAACGAATTCTGATGAACGGCGGAAATTTCGGACGCGCCACCGAACTGGGCACGAACGCCGCCGCCATCCAACTCGACGACAGCGGCAAAGACCCGGTGCTCGGCGAATCATTCAACGACATCGCCGTTCGCAGCCGCTCGATGCACAAGACCCAGGGCTTCGATAATTTTCGCGGGTTCGGCAATCGCGGCAGCCGGATGGAGTCTTTCCAGGTTCTTGCCGGCGCGCCTGCAACAAATGACATCCTCGACGGCGTCGATGCCACTTGGGGACGCGTTCCCGGCGGAGAAGAAATTGGCCGGCGCGTGGACGAAATCGCGGCGCAGTTCAATGCGCAAGATCCTGCGGCGAGCGTGCCGGCGTTGCTGGCATTGCGCGGCCTGCTCACCAAGCTGCCGGCGGCCGTCGTCGTGGACGAAAAACGCCGTCAGCTCGACCGCATCTTGCAGCTCTGCCTTGGACTTTCCGTCGAGACCACGGTGCCAGACGCCGGCGTCGTACCTGGGGAAAAGTTGAAAATGCGGCATGTCGCCATCGTTCGCTCGAGTGTCCCCGTTCGCTGGATGGGTGTGCGCTATCCGGGCATCGGTCCTGACGACAGCAAGGCCTGGAACTCGAACTTGCACCCGAACCAGGAAGCCAGCCGTGAATCCACTCAGACGCTTCCGTCCGGCACGCCGCTAAGCCAGCCTTATTGGCTGCGCGAAGAACACACGCCGGGGATGTTCCGCGTCGGGCAGCCCTCGCTCATCGGCCAGCCGGAGAATCCGCCTGCCTTCCCCATCGAACAGGTATTCGAAGTCGGCGGCCAGACTCTGGTCGTGCCGGACGAGCCCGTGCAAGCCGGGACTGGCGCGGCGAAGGTCGAGACTCGCCGGCGATTGGAAGTGATTGCGCCAGTATCGATTAGCTTTGTGTCCGACGTGAAACTGTTCGCTCCCGGTGCCGCCCGTCCGGTCGAGGTCGAATTGACTGCTTTCAGGCCGGATGTCGCCGGCGCGGTGCAATTGCAGGCCCCGCCTGGCTGGCGCATCGAGCCTGGGTCCGAGCCGTTCCGTCTGGGCGCCACGGGCGAACGAGCGAGGGTCACTTTTACGGTCACCGCGCCGGCGCAATCGGCGACTGCCCGCCTGACGGCGCGCGCGCAGGTCAACGGCGCCAGCTTCGACAATGAACACATCGAGATCCGTTACAACCACATTCCGTTGCAACTGCTCCAGCCGCCGGCGCACCTGCAAGCGCTCAGCCTCGAACTGGCCATTCGCGGGCACCGCATCGGTTACGTCCCCGGCGCGGGTGACAGCGTGGCCGAGAGTCTGGAGCAAATGGGCTATGCGGTCACGCCGTTGACTGGCGCGGACCTGACGGCGGAAAAGTTGCGCGATTTGGACGCGGTAGTGATTGGCATACGCGCCTTTAACGTCCGCACGGATTTGGCCTCGAATTTGCCGGCGCTGTTTGCTTACGTGGAGGGCGGCGGAAATGTGGTCGTTCAGTATAATCGGCCCGATTCGAAGACGGATGCGATCGCGCCGTTCGACTTGCGTATTTCGAGCGACCGCGTGACGGACGAAAACGCCGCCATGACGTTCTTGACGCCAGACCATCCGGCGCTCACGACTCCGAATAAGATTACGAGCGCCGACTTCGAAGGCTGGGTGCAGGAGCGGGGACTTTATTTCCCCAATCATTGGGACGAACACTTCAAACCGATTCTGGCCTGCAACGACCCTGGAGAAACGCCGAAGAAAGGCGCTTTGCTGGTGGCCCATTACGGGAAGGGCTATTTTGTCTATACGGGGCTGTCGTGGTTCCGGCAGCTTCCGGCGGGAGTGCCGGGCGCGTACCGGTTGTTCGCGAATCTCGTCTCGCTGGGGAAATAAGATCGGATGAGTTCACGGAAGGAGGACACTGCGCCGATTGACGAAGCGCCGCCCCATCCGGCGGGCGCTGGCGCCGAAGAGCCCACAGGTTTGCCGTGGCTGCGCTCGTGGAAGGCCGTTTACTGGTTTGTTTTCGGGTGCTTTGTCGTCTGCGTCGTGCTGCTCACCGCATTGACGGTGCTTTATTCATGAGAGCGCTGGATTTCGTGGTGTTGCTTGGGACGATGCTCGGAATCGCCACTTACGGCCTCTGGCGCACGCGAGGGCATCACAGCCTGAGCACGTATTTGAAGGGCGATCAGACGACCGGGTGGGCGACGATCGGCATTTCAGTGATGGCCACACAGGCCAGCGCGATCACGTTCATTTCAACGCCGGGGCAGGGATACGAAAGCGGGATTGGTTTCGTGCAAAATTACTTTGGAATGCCCCTGGCGCTGATTCTGATCGCGGCGGTGTTTCTGCCGATGTACCGCCGTTTGAATGTTTATACTGCCTACGAGTACTTGGGCCGGCGATTCGACGCCAAGACCCGTCTCCTGGGCGCGGCCCTTTTCCTTTTGCAACGCGGGCTGGCCGCCGGGATCACCATATACGCGCCCGCGATCATTCTCTCGACGGTCCTGGGTTGGAGGTTGGACCTGACCATCATCCTGAGCGGGTTGCTGGTGGTTATTTACACCGTCAGCGGGGGCAGCGATGCGGTGAGCCTCACCCAAAAATATCAATTGGCAGTAATCTTTGGCGGGATGATCGCCGCGTTCCTCATCCTGCTGGCCAGGTTGCCGGCGCATCTCTCGATCACCGACGCGCTCACAGTAGCGGGTGGATTTCATAAACTCGAGGCGGTGGACTTTTCCCTCGATGCGCGCCGGCGCTACACATTTTGGTCGGGTTTGATGGGCGGCCTGTTCCTTTCGATGTCCTACTTCGGCGCGGACCAATCGCAGGTGCAGCGATATATCTCCGGCGCTTCATTGCGCGAGGGCCGGCTGGGCCTGATGTTCAACGCCGTGTTCAAAATCCCGATGCAGTTTTTCATCCTGCTTCTGGGCGCGTTGCTGTTCGTCTTTTATCAATTCGAAGAACCGCCGGTTTTTTTCAACGAAGCAGCCTGGCATCTTCGCATGGAAGACAAGGACGGAGCCAGGTTGCGCTCAATCGAAAATCAGTTCGCCGCGGTCCATGCCGAGAAGCGGCAATTGATCGACGCCTGGCTGGCGGCTAAACATGGCGGCGACCCGAAGGCCGAGGCCGACGCCCGCGCGCGCGTCGTCGCCGCCGGAGAGCACAGCCAGGCTGTGCGCGCCGATGCCAAGGCGGCTCTGGCCAAGCCGGGTTCCCACGCCAAGCCCAACGACGCCGATTACGTCTTCATCCATTTCGTTCTCAACCATCTGCCGCACGGATTGATCGGGCTGCTCGTCGCGGCGTTCTTCGCCGCCGCCCTCTCGTCGAAGGCCGCCGAGCTCAATGCGCTGGGCTCCACGACCACCATTGATTTCTATCGGCACATCATCCGGCGGCAGGCGAGCGACGCGCATTACGTCGCCGCGTCGAAGTGTTTCACATTATTATGGGGCCTGGTGGCGCTGGCGTTTGCCTTGTTCGCCAGCTTATCCGAAAACCTGATTCAGGCCGTCAACATCGTCGGCTCGTTATTTTATGGAGTGCTGCTGGCTCTTTTCATCGTGGCGTTCTTCCTGCGATGGGTCGGCGGCACGGCGGTTTTCTGGGCGGCGCTGGTGGCCGAATTGACGGTACTGGTTCTTTATCATTTCCTCGACATCAGCTATCTTTGGTACAACTTCATCGGCTGCGCCGCGTGCGTGGTCTTGAGCCTCGTCCTCGAAGCCGCGCTCGGTCCGGCCAAGGAAATCCCCATGACGAGCAGCGCGAGGAATCCCGCCCCATGACCGCCGCGGTGCCGGTCATAGGCTTTGGCCAGCAGCCCTGCGGGTTTTTCCCGCGGCGCTTCCTCGCCGCGAAAATCCAGACCGCGCGGCGGCTCCAGGCGGAAATCGGTGGCGAAATCGTGTTTTTCTACCACGACAGCGATCACGATCCGCGCGAGACACGAACGCTGCTGCGCCATCGCAAAACGCGCGAGGTAGCGCACCTCAACTTTGCTTTCGCAAATAAACTCCAACGCAAATTCTCGCCGCTCTACCTCAAACGCATTCCCGCCGACTGGCACGAGCGCACACTGCTCCAGTTGCCGAATTACGTCGAGAGCCATTGGATCGAAATTTTTCGCAAATTGCGGGAAGACAATGTAGCCGCGTTCTGTTTGGAAATGTATCGCGGGATGGGGCTGCTGGAGGGTATCCGCGTGCTCCATTCGAGCGACCCGGCCTTGCGCCGTGTGGCTTGCGAGGTCGAGGATTTTTACGTGGACGTGCCCTATGATGGCGAAGTTGCGCGCGCGCGCTTCGACCGCGGCTCGTTTAAGCTGCACGAAGGCGGAGACCAGTTCGTGACCGTGCCGGCGATTCCGTTCACCAAGGAACAAATCAGCCCGGCGCGCGATACGCGATTGCGTTGGATGCAATCGGTACTGCACTGCACGCATTATGTGGCCGGCCTGGGCGAACGAGGTTACCTGCGCGAGGAAGACGCGCCGGGAGTGACGTTCGTGACCCGCGACGAAATCGAAAATTCCGATGAAGCCTATATCGAACTCCCCTCTTGAGCCGAAGCCCCTGCTGGTCTTCGGCGCGCATCCCGACGACATCGAGTTCGGCTGCGGCGGCGTTGTTGCCGTCGAGACGCGCGCGGGCCGGGCGGCGCATCTAGTCGTGTGCTCGCGGGGCGAAGCAGCGACACACGGTACGCCTGCGCAGCGGACGGCCGAGGCCGAAAAAGGAGCGGCTCTCCTGGGAGCAACCGTCGAGTTCCTGGAATTGGACGGCGATGCCCATCTCGAACAGCGCGTGGCGCATGCGCTCGAATTGGCGGGCATCATCCGGCGCACGAAGCCGGGCATCGTACTGGCGCCGAGCGTGGCGGAAAACCAGCACCCCGATCACGCGCGGCTCGGCCAATTGGCGCGCGATGCCGCCCGGCTCGCGCGTTACGGCGGCATCGAGGAATTGCGCGCTTTGCCGCCGCACGCCATCGACCATTTGCTCTACTACGCGCTCACGCCCGAAGCCGAGCCGACCGGCGTGACGTCCGTGCTCATCGACGTTTCGGCTGCCGAGGTCATCGCCGTGTGGACGGCGGCGATGGAAGCGCATGGTTCGCAGACGCGCGCGCGCAAGTACGTGGAAATGCAATTGACCCGCGCGCGTTTGCACGGACTGCGCGCGGGGGTGGGCCATGCCATCGCTCTGTTTCCCAACGATGGACTTGTGTTCGGCTCACTGGCACAATTGGGCGCAAGCGCGCGCCATTTTTGATCCGGCGCTGATCGCCATTGCGCTCCAGGAACGACGAATGACCGACGACACCCCGCTCAAAATCGGGCTCACGTGCTATCCATCGGTGGGCGGCAGCGGCATTCTGGCCACGGCTTTGGGCGAGGAGTTGGCGCGCCGGGGGCACGAAGCGCACTTTATCAGTTATGAAAGGCCGTTCCGGTTGTCCCTCGACGCGCCGCGTATCTATTTTCACCCGGTGGTCATCAATGATTATGATTTGTTCAAGTATCCGGATTATACGCTGCCGCTTTCGGTGAAGATGGCCGAAGTGAGCCGCGACCACGCGTTGGACGTGCTGCACGTCCACTACGCTGTCCCGCACGCGACCGCGGCGATCCTCGCCAAATCGATGCTGCCGCCGGCGCAACAGCCGCGAGTGGTCACCACGCTGCACGGCACGGACACCACTCTGCTCGGGCGCGATGCCGGTTACGGGCCGGCCATCCGCCACGCCTTGAGTTGTTCAGACGCGGTGACGACGGTGTCCGCGCATTTGCGGAGCGAGACGCAACGGTTGCTGGCGGTGGACCGGCCAATCGACGTAATTCATAATTTTTTCGCGCCGTGCCCGCCTCGTCGCTCGCGGGAACTGGTGCGGCAGGAACTGGGCTTGCGCGACGAGGTGATGATTTTCCATTCGTCGAATCTTCGCCCGCTCAAGCGCATCCCTTTGCTTCTGGAGACCGTCGCACGCATTCGTCCGCGCGACGGTTTCAAGCTTGTCATCCTGGCGGGCGGGGATTTTTCGCCATTCGAAAGCGACGTCGCGCGTCTCGGCCTCGCGGATCGAGTCGTCTTGCGCGAAAGAGTCAACGACATCGAAGATTATCTCCAAGTCGCGGACCTGGGGCTGTTTACTTCCGAAACGGAGAGCTTTTGCTTGAGCATCCTCGAAGCGATGTGCTTTGGCTGCCCGAGCGTTTCGACACGGGTCGGCGGCATTCCTGAGGTCATCGAGGATCAGGCCACCGGCGTTATGGTGTCTTCGGGAAATGCGGACGAGTTGGCCTCGGCCGTCGAGGGCCTTATTGCGGACCCCGCGCGCCGGAAGGTTATGGGCCTGGCGGCGAAACAGCGCGCCAGCGAGTTGTTTTCCGCCTCGGTCATCGTGCCGCGCTACGAAGCGCTCTATCGCCGCCTCCGCCAGTGAACCTTCCGGTCGATAATTATCTCCCATAACCCATTACAGCGCGTCGGTTGCCGTTTCAATATGCCGCCACCACGACATTGGTATCCTGGGCGTCCTTGTAACTTGAGATTCGGACGTGACCATCGCCGAAAGTTACGTTTGCTTTGCCGCTATGGCGCACCGTAAGCGTGTTGTCCGTGCTTAAACTTCCGGCGAGCGGGCGCCACTGGCCATCATCGATGATGGAGGAATAACCGGGCGGCATTTCGCTCGGTTTGTTCACGGTCGGTTCTTCGGCCAGCATCATTTTGAGTGCGGGGTTGCGGACCTGGCTCGACTTGAACCGGAGTGCCGCGCCGCCGTATGTAAAAGGAGTGCCAAAACCCAGGTTCCCGCCCTGTTGAGACTGCGTCACAGGAACAGCATCTTCACCTGCCGTCGTGTTCAGGCTGTAACTGAAACTATAATAGGGTGCGCCCAGGAGAATCCGGCCGCTGTCGTCGCGGTCCATGGGGCAGCGGAAAAGAGAGATGTCCCTGCTGCCAACCACGGTAATAATTGGGCTTTTGTCGAGCGTGGCCAGTTGGCCGGTGGGCAAGAGCGACGGCGCATTGGTGTTCCAGTAAATCCAGTCCTCGACATGGAACCCGGTCGCCCTCGAGGCCCAGCCGGGGTAAGTATCGACATTGTCGTTCACGTACAGCGCGATACCCAATCCCAGTTGTTTCATATTGCTCAAGCAGCGAGTCTGGGCGGCCTTCTCTTTGGCCCGGGCAAGCGCGGGCAGCAGCATGGCGGCCAAGATGGCGATCACCACCAGCAGTTCGATGAGAGTGAAAGCGGCTGGCGCGCAATGCTCGCACGTCCGCGAGTAACGGCGGACCTTGGCGGGGCGCAAAATCGATCGAAGCGAGTGGTGTTTCATAGCGTTTTGGTTTCCCGATTTTTCCCGCGATTCACTCATTTCGGGAAGTGTGCGTTTGCCCGCACAAGCTGTGCGTTTGGGAGCACAGCCCAAGGAGGAACGACGAGTAACAAAAAAAGGCATCCAAGCAAGGTTTGCCAAAAGGCTCGAAGCAAACTATTGAGAGTGTGCAAAATCGAATGAATTCTGTTTCGAAGAAAGCGGGCCGGCTGAGAAAGTGGTCCCTCCTCCTGGCGCTCGTGTTGGCGATCACCACCATGTGCGGATGCCGCACTTTGAGCTTTTATGCGCAGGCCGCGAAAGGCCAATACCAACTTTTCGCCCATCAACAGCCGATTCGAAAGCTGCTAGGTGATGCAGCGACGCCCCCGAGCCTGGAAGCGCAATTGAAGCTCTTGAACCAACTGCTCGCTTTTGCCAAAAGCGATTTGAGGCTTCCGGTGGGCGGGCATTATCGCGATTACGTGGACGTTCACCGGCGGTTCGTGGTGTGGGATGTCGAGGCCGCACCGGAATTTTCCCTGGAGCCGAAAGGATGGTGGTATCCGCTGGTGGGGCGTCTCGAATATCGCGGCTACTTTTCCGAGAAGGGCGCGCGCAATTACGCCGCCGCGCTGGCGAAAAAAGGCTCGGATGTTTACGTGGGCGGAGTCGAGGCCTATTCCACGCTCGGCTGGTTCAAGGACCCGGCGCTCAACACCTTTATTTTCGAGCACGAGCCGGATCTGGCGGAATTAATCTTCCATGAGTTGGGCCACCAACAACTCTTCGCGCGCGGCGACGAGGATTTCAACGAAGCCTTTGCCACGACGGTCGGCCAGGAAGGGGCGCGCCGCTGGCTTCGCGCCAAAGGCGACATGGCGGCCTATGTCAAATACCAGGACGAACTGGCAAGGACGCGGCAATTCGTCCACCTGATCGCCAGGACGCGGAAGAAGCTGGAAACTCTTTACGGTGATGAAAAAACCGAGACGGGGCGAATCAAAGCGGCGAAGACCAGGCGTTCGATGCCGGTCGAGCAATTGCGACGCGAAAAGCAGCGCATCTTCGAATCGTTGCAGTCAGAATACTCTCGCCTTAAAGAGCAATGGGGCGGCAAGACCGACTATGACGAATGGTTCGCTCATGGCGTCAATAACGCGAAGCTCAATTCCGTAGCTGCGTATTATGATTTTGTTCCTGGCTTCGAGAGATTGCTGGAAGAAAGCGGGGGCGATATGCCCAGGTTTTATCAGGCTGCCGCGCGGCTCGCCAAGCAGCCAAAAAAGGATCGGCATCGATGGCTGATGATGCTCGGCGCGCAGGGCAGGGGGCCGGGAACGAGTGAGCAAACCCGACCGGGCGGCCCGTTGAAAATGTAGCCGCCGACGTAAGGAGGCGGAAACGGCGAGCGAATTTTGGCCCGCGTCCGCCTCCTTACGTCGGCGGCTACGATGCGCGGGGAGTTTTTCGACTGGCTTGAATTAATTTGTCTCGCCCCCCTGACGCGATCGACCTGGAACCTGGCGTGACAAGAAACTGGTTCGCTGTTAGATTTACGCGGCTATGAAGGATTCAGAAAATGCCGCGGATTTTTCTCCGGTGTCGAACGAAGCCAGGATCGCGAAGAAAAGTGAGACGAGCCCTCCTGCCGTTCCTCCGCCGAAATCTGCCGGGCCGATTCCAACCGATACCGCGAAGAAGCCGACTGCCGAAGAGCAAATGGCTCTTTACGAAAAAGAGCTCAAAGACAACGACTGGGGCCACCAGCCGTGCTGATGGGAGATCGGGGGCGCTCTGCAGCCGTATTTCCATTCATAGCGCGAAGCGGCTTCGCCGGACCAGCGTGGGGCAAACACCTTCCAGTGAAAAACCGCGAGTCTGAGTTCCTTGCTTGACTTCGTCCTCGAATGCGCTTACGAGGGAGCAGATCTTCGTTGGCCGCGTCATGGCGGGCTGCCTGGCATTGAATAACGGACGGTTGAGAGCGTCAATGTTTCGCAAGCGGCGACCTCGGTTGAATCATTTGGCTGGGCAGGGCACGGCTGACGCCTTCCGCAGCAGACCCGACCGGAGTGTATTTGCATGGAATTGTGAAGGTGAATAACGCACAAACATGAATGGAAAATCGACTTGCGAAACGAAGCGAAACGGAGTTTTGGATTGCGGAAACCCATTTTTGCAAAGCTCCAGCGGCCGCGCCGTCACGCTGGCCGCGCTGTTGCTTTCCGCAATCGTGAACGGCAGGCTGCTGGCTTCCGAGGACGAGCCGCGCCGGCCGTTTGCGCAATGGGCCGATGTCCCGGCGCAGGGGCAGTTGATCTTCGGCACTTTTTATGAGCAATCCGAGGCTTACCACGTGTGGGAACAGGGAAACAACCGCGTGGTGGCCAATTACCGGACTGGAGGAGAAAACTACGGCATCGACGTGAGGCAAGGTTATTTTACTTTGGATTACGGCCTCACAGAGCGATGGGCCGCGGACGTGAACTTCGGCGGCACGACGGTCGGATGGCGCGCTTTCGACAACGGCGGCATCGGCCAAACCACCGGGACGATGGACACGACCTTTGGCGTCCGCTACCAGATTTTCAATGAGTCACAAGGGAGCAACAGGCCGTGGCTGCCCACGCTGACGTTCCGCGCCGGGGCCATCGTGCCGGGAAGCTATGACCGCAACATCGCCTTTGCGCCGGGCAACCACGGGGTGGCGGTGGAGCCGTCGCTGCTGTTGCGCAAACACGTCGGCTGGCCGGGATTCGGCGTTTGGGGCGACGTCCTTTATCGCTGGGAACACACGCTCGGCAACGATCAATACATCGCGTCGGTGGGCCTCTTCCAGCAAATCAAGAAATGGGAATTGGATGTCGGTTACCGGCATTTGCAATGTATTTCCGGCGAAGACATCGTTCTCGGCACGCCCCAAACCGTTCCAGGAAGCTACCCGAGCATTACGTATCCCCACGACGTGCGGGAGATTAGCGATTCGATCGATGCCGGCTTCAGCTACACGACTTCCCGGCGCCATGTCCGCGCAGGGTTCCATGCCCGGAAAACTTTCGATGGGAGCAACACCGATTCGCCGCTCTGGCTGGGCGCTTATCTGGACATTCCCTTCGATACGGTATTTCGAAAAGATCTGGCCAAGTGAGATGGAAACGCAATATTGTGCGGCCTGAAACATCGATGAACCGAATTGCTTTACTTGCCACCGCCGCAATCGCGCTGGCTTTCGGCGCCTCAGGGCAGGATTGGGCCAAGGCGCGATTGGACAAGTCTCCGCGGCACCTGGAGTGGGTGAAAATCAAAAACGGAAGCCGCGAGGTCAACTGTTTCGTTGCGTATCCCGAAGTCAAAGACAAGGCCACCGCCGTGATATTGGTCCACGAAATCTTTGGGCTGACGGATTGGGTGCGCGGCATGGCGGATCAATTGGCCGAAGCGGGTTACATCGCCATTGCGCCGGATTTGCTCTCGGGGACCGCGCCGGGAGGCGGCGGCACGGCCGAACTCGGTGGAAGCGATGCCGTACGCAAGGCCATTTCCTCGCTTCCACCCGACCAGATTACTGCCGACATGAAAGCAGTTGCGGAGTACGTGGCCAGGCTGCCAGCGTGCAACGGAAAGATAACCGTTGCGGGGTTTTGCTGGGGTGGGGCCGAAGCTTTCCGCTTCGCGACCAACGACCGCGATCTCAAAGCGGCCTTCGTGTACTACGGCATCGGCCCGAAAAGCCAGTCAGACCTGGAGAGCATCCATTGTCCGGTGTACGGCTTTTACGGCGGCAATGACGCGCGCGTCACCAGCACGGTGGAGCAGAGCGCAGACTCGATGAAACGGGCCGGGAAGAGTTACGAGCCCACGACCTACGAAGGAGCCGGGCACGGCTTCATGCGGGCTGGCGAAGCACCGGATGCCAACGCAGCCAACAAGACGGCCCGGCAGCAGGCCTGGAAGCGTTGGCTGGAAGTGCTGAAGAAAGTATGAAGTGGGTCGCCGCGCGGAAGCACCTGCTTAGGGCGGGGTAGAACAGGCAACTTGCCTGTCCCGCCGGGCGACTCGCCCGGCGGAATGGCGATAACGCAGCCGAAGATACCTAGCTTACCAATTCGGCTGGCTATCTCCGTTCCGTTTGGCGGGGCCGGCAGGTTGCCTGCTGTAATCACGCTAAAGACTTTAGCGCGAATCCGCGCGCCAGCACCAGTGAGCGGAAACGGGGACGGAATCGTCAATTCACCGCCGTTTCGTCGAGCAACTTCTTGACCACTGTCTCGACATGTTGCGGTTGCAAGCCGATGGCGCGCACGATGCCTTTGCGGTCAACGACGGCGTAGGTGGGATAATAATGCACTTCCCAAGTTTTCTGCGACTCAAGCTGTGGATCGCGGGCAGTCGGGTATTCGATTCCCCTGTCTTTCACCGTTTGTTCCATTTTTTCCTGACCCCGCTTGTTGGTGCAGACTCCGACCACGAGCAGTCCTTTGTCTTTGTATTTCTTCAACATCTCGTTGTTGTGAGGGATGGCGGCCATGCACGGGCCGCACCAGGTGGCATAAAAGTCCACCACGACGACCTTGCCTTTCATGTCCTGGGGTTTGACTTCACCGTTGATCCAACCCGTGACGTCGAGGGCGGGCATCGGTTTGCCCTCGAGAGCAGCGTGCTCGGCCCGGTTCTCGGTCTTGGTGTCCCAAGTCCATTCGTCCGGAAATTCACTGGCCCTCGCCGCGAGTGTGGAAACCAGCGACAAAACAACCAGCCAACCTTGAGAAATACGCATACCGATCCTTAACACTTAGGGGGAATTCCGTCAACGTTGTGATTCAAGTGGCGTGGGACTTGGAACGAGAGTCACGCTCATTCCCACTTTCCTCAGCATGGCGTCGGCGCGAGCAGTGGTACGGAACGAGATTTCGACATAGCCAAGAAGTGGTGATTACTTTTATATACGCCCACGAATGGCGCGGCGTGGCGCTGGCCGAACAGTCACGACCGACACATGAAATGAAATCATCATGAAAATATTTCTCGATACCGCCGACGTTCCGCAGATCCGCGAAGCCTGGGACTGGGGAGTCATCGACGGCGTCGCGACCAACCCTTCGCACATCGCGAAAACCGGGCGGATACCGGCGGAAATTTACCGCGAAATCTGCGGCTATCCCACCCACATAATCGTAGCCGCCGTGCGTCATCCCACTCACGTGCTGGAGGCGGCGCTGGCCGGCGTGGACATCTGCACGATGAGCCTCGATGTGCTCAAGCAATTTTATCAGCATCCGCTCACTGAAACGGTCATCGAGGTGTTTTTGAACGATTGGAAAAAAGTGCCCAAACCGTGAAAAGCAAGCCGTGCGCGCCGATAGTGCCGGGGTAAAGTTTGCCGGAGCCAGCATCATGACGAATTTCGTAACTCACCTCGAATGCGCCAATTGCGGTCAAAAATACGATGCGGCGCGAGTTCACAATCTGTGCACCGCTTGCAACCGGCCTCTCTGGGTAAAATACGATTTGGCGGCTTTGAAAAAGGCTTTTCCCCGGGAAAGCCTCCAAGGCCGCCCGGCGACCCTTTGGCGCTACCTGGAAATGTTGCCGATCAAGGACCCGGCGAAAATCGTTTCGCTGGACGAAACGATGTCGCCTTTGTTGGAAACAAAGCGATTGGCGGCAGAATTTGGCGTCGAGTCGCTTTATATCAAAGATGAAAGCCGACTGCCGACGGGCAGCTTCAAGGCGCGCGGAATGGCGCTGGCTATTTCCAGAGCCAACGAATTCGGCATCAAGACGGTAGCCGTGCCGACGGCCGGGAACGCGGGAGGAGCCTTGGCGGCTTACAGCGCCCGCGCCGGCATGGAAGCTTACGTCTTCATGCCGGAAGACACGCCGGCCACCAACAAAAAGGAATGCTATTTGAGCGGCGCCAAAACGTTTCTGGTCAACGGATTAATCACCGACTGTGGCCGCATCGTCGGCGAAGGCAGGAAAACGAAGGGCTGGTTCGATGTCTCCACACTCAAAGAGCCTTACCGCATCGAAGGCAAAAAGACGATGGGGCTGGAGCTGGCCGAACAGTTCGGTTGGGAACTGCCCGACGTCATTCTCTATCCGACGGGTGGGGGAACCGGCCTGATTGGGATGTGGAAAGCCTTCGCCGAACTCGAGGCGCTGGGCTGGTTGAAGTCCAACAGGAAGCCGAAGATGATTTCCTGCCAGAGCGAGGGGTGCGCGCCGATTGCGGTTGCCTTTGCGCGCGGGGAGCGGTTCGCTTCGAAGTTCGAAAATGTGGCGACGATTGCAAGCGGCATTCGCGTTCCGGCGGCGGTAGGCGATTTCATGATCCTTGATGCCGTGCGCCAGAGCGGCGGCGTCGCGCTGGCCACGCCCGAGGCCGACATCCCAAAATGGATGCGCCTGGCCGCCTCGAAAGAGGGCGTCGCGCTTTGTCCCGAGTCGGCCGTGTGCCTCGGTACTTTGGAGACCTTGCTCGAAAGCGGCAAAATTCGGAAAACGGACCGGATCGTGATTTTCAACACCGGCGCATCCCACAAATATCCCGAAGCCGTCAGCGAAAATCTTGCCCGCATCGATATCGCCCGACCGATCGATTGGGCCAGCATCTGAGGAAACACGGCGATGGATATTCTGATTTCGG
>Ga0073928_10004868_pt1 | contig 19333 bp, 21 predicted proteins | sample PaiPotPPA55metaG_FD_76969 | JGI IMG/M metagenome (GOLD analysis project Ga0073928, IMG submission 76969) | Iron sulfur acid spring bacterial and archeal communities from Banff, Canada, to study Microbial Dark Matter (Phase II) - Paint Pots PPA... ...
CCGAAGCCGGCTATTCGAAGGGAGCGCTGTATTGCCACTTCACCGGCAAGGAAGAGCTTCTCGAGACACTGCTCGAGGAGCGCATCGACCGTCCGATGCGCGACATGGTCGCGCTGTTGGAATCGGCATCCCCCGAGCGCGACATGTCGCTCGAGGCCGCACGCGAATTTGCCCGGCAGCTCGACGAGCAGCGGGAGGCCTTGCTCCTCGACCGCGAATATTGGAGTCTCGCGATCCGAGATCCCGAGCTCCGTGCGCGCTACACCGTTCGCCAGGGGGAGCTGCGCCATGGCCTTGCCAATGCCCTCGAAGCCCGCGCGCAGCACCTGGGAACGCCTGGCCTTCCCATGTCGGCCGAGGACGTTGCCCGCATCGTGATGGGGATCCTCGGAGGTCTCGCCGTCGATGAGCTTGTCGAACCAGGATCGGTTCGGCCCCAGCTCCTCGGCGACGCGTTGGCCCTCATCTACGCAGGCCTGGTCGCGCGCACCCCACCGCCAACCGCATGACGACGTGGCGCCGGATCGCGAACTTTGGCGAATCGGTTGACGCATGGTCAACCAAAACGGCAAAGTTCGCGGTCGCCGTCGTCGTCGCCGTCGCCACCGCGTTCGCCGTCGCCTCCGCCGGCGCCACCTGCTCAGACGCCCACGGCTGACCCCGACACGAACTCGGCCAGGAGTGGCACGATTGCGCTTGGCGCAACGTTGTGGTTCTGCCCCGGGAGCTCGCGCAAAACAGCGTTGGGCAGCACGTCGGCGAGTGCGCGCGAGGCGTGCTTCAGACCCGCGGCTGTTTTGGCGCCGTACGCGACCAGCGTCGGACACGTGACCGCCGCCCACTCCTCGGGCTGCAGCGGCGAGCCGTGCATGTTGTGATCGCCGAGCGCCGCGTAGTCGAACGTAAGCGTGAGGCCGTTGGCGGCAAACGCTTTGAACATCGGCATCAGCGGCATCACCGCCACCATCGGCGCTGGGATCCCGACTCCGTTGCGCATGAACTGCTTGGCGGCGCGCATGGTGTCGCCGGAGGCGACGATTTGCTCCAAGCGCGCCCCGTAGTCGTCCGCGGGGTATTTCGCGTCGGGGTCGGTCTTGAATGGTGTCTCGTACACGACGAGCTTCTCAACGCCAACGTCCGCGGCCGCCGCCCGGAGCGCGACCGCGCCACCGGAGGACCAGCCCCACACGGACGCCTGCCCGCCGACGGCTTCGATCAGCGCGGCGATGTCGTCGATCTCGTGCTGGACTGAGACAGGTCCGGCCTCGCCGCTATCGCCGCGTCCGCGGCGGTCGTAGTTGATTACGGTGCAACGCTCAGCGAGTGATGTCGCGATCTGCTCGAACTTCTTGAACTTGCGGTAGCCGAGCGCGCCGCTGACCAGGATCACGGCAGGCCCCTCGCCATAGCGGTCGTAGGCGATCCGGGTACCGTCAGCTGATGTAACTGTGTGCATTCTGCCCTCCATTCAGGTCGTTCCGGCCATTGAGACCGCGTAGCCGAGACAAATTCATCGCCGCACTCCGAACCGCAATCCGAACCGCAACCCGAACCCCGAAAGGACGTCCTTCACATGCGCGAATTGATCGTGACCGAATTCGTCTCGCTCGACGGCGTCATGGAGGCGCCCGGAGGCGAGGCCGGATATCCCCACGCCGGCTGGGTGGCGGGGTTCTTCAGCGATGAGCTCGGTGCCTACAAGCTAGAAGAGCAGCGCTCGGCGGATGTGCTGGTGCTCGGTCGTAAGACATACGACAGCTTCTACGGCGCGTGGCCGCAGCGCGAAGGGCCGATGGCCGAGAAGATCAACACGATGCGCAAGCTGGTCGCATCGGCCACGCTCAGCTCGTCCGATTGGCACGACACGACCGTGATCGGAAGCGACCTGGAGGGCGCGATTCAAACCGTCAAGCGCGAGGACGGTGGCCCGATCCTGATCCCCGGCAGCCGATCGGTCGTTGATGCCCTCCTCAAAGCGGGCTTGGTCGATCAGCTCAACCTGCAGGTCTTCCCGTTGATTCTCGGAAGCGGGATGCGTCTCTACCCCGAGTCCTCGGAGCCAACCAAGCTGGAGCTCAGCTCGTCACGTGCGCTCGACAGCGGCGTCGTGCTCCAGAGCTATCGCGTGGCCAACTGACCACCTGGACGTCGCCAGCGAGCACCAGATAGCCTGAACCCATGGACGAGGGACGCGCCCGCGAGCTGCTCGCTCAGGAACGGGCTCGGATTGAGCAGTCGCTCGCCGCGCTCGGGCGCGACGGCCCGCTCGAGTCCTCTGCCCGCGCCGAACCGGGCGACCGCTCCTCCGAAGACCTATACCAGGACGAGTTCAACGCCGGGCGCAGGGAGGATCTCGAAAAAGACCTGAGAGCCCTCGAGCGCGCGGAGGCCCGGCTGGCGGCCGGCACGTACGGTCTGTCGGTGGAGAGCGGTGAGCCGATTCCCGACGCGCGACTCGAGGTGCTGCCGACGGCTGAGCGCACCGTCGAGGAGGAGGAGCGCTACCGCCGCCAGTGAGCGTCGACGCTCAGGCCATCAACTACGGCGGGCGGACGGCGTGGGCACGGAACGTCGCAGCGCCGGTTCGCGACTTCCTCAGCACAGAGACGGGCGGCGCGATCGTGCTGCTTGGTGCTGCCGTCGTCGCGTTGCTGTGGGCCAATTCTCCGTGGCGGCACGCGTACGAGTCGGTGTGGAGCACAAAGCTCGCGATCAAGATCGCGGGCGGGGGCATCTCGGCCGATCTGCGGCAGTGGGTCAACGAGGGCCTGATGACGCTGTTCTTCCTGGTCGTGGGGCTGGAGGCGAAGCGAGAGCTGCAGCTTGGGGAATTGCGCGAACGCCGGCGACTCGCCCCGCCTGTGGTGGCGGCGCTCGCCGGAATGGCAATCCCGGTTGGGATCTTCCTGCTGTTCAACGCCGGCGGTCGCGGTGCGCACGGCTGGGGGACGGCGATGTCGACCGACACCGCGTTCGCGCTCGGGGTGCTGGCGCTCGTGACCCCACGCACCGCCACGCGCGTCCGCGTCTTCCTGCTCACGCTGTCCGTGGTCGACGACATGACCGCGCTGCTCGTGATCGCGATCGCGTACACGCACCACGTCTCGCTCCCGGCGCTCGCGGTCGCAATCGGCCTGTTTGGGCTGCTGCTCGCGTTGCGCTATGCGCCAGTCGGACGCAGCGCGGCCTCAGTCGGCATTGGCATCGCGGCGTGGGTCGCAATGTTCAAGTCGGGGATCGACCCGGTTGTCTCGGGCCTCGTGATCGGCCTCGCGACGAGCGCCTATCCGCCGTCGCGAGAGGAGCTCGAGCGCGCCACGGGCCTGACGCGCTCGTTTCGCGAGCAGCCGACGGCGGCGCTTGCCCGCACCGCCCAGCAGGGCCTGATGTCCGCGATCTCGCCCAACGAGCGCCTTCAGTACGACCTGCACCCGTGGGTCAGCTACGTGATCGTGCCGCTGTTCGCGCTTGCCAACGCTGGTATCCATCTGACCGGGTCGCTGCTCGGCAATGCTGTCGGCTCGCCGATCACGCTCGGAATCGTGGTCGCGTATCTCGTCGGCAAGCCGCTCGGCATCTACGGGGGCTCGTGGCTCGCATCCCGGCCTCGGTTGCACGGACCGCGGCCGCTCATCAGCGGGCCCGTTCTGCTCGCAGGAGGCATGGGCGCGGGTATCGGCTTCACCGTCTCGCTGCTGATCGCCAGTCTCGCGTTCAGCGGCCAGCAGCTGGTGCAGGCAAAGCTCGGAGCCTTCGGAACTGTGATCCTCGCGCCGCCGTTGACATGGGTTTCCGTGCGGATGATCCGGCGGCTACCGCAGGCGCTGCGGGCGCGTCAAATCAGCAGGACCGCAGTGGAGATCCTCGACCTTGCCGACGACATCGACTCGAGTCGCGACCACATCCGCGGGCCCGACGATGCTCCGGTGACGCTGGTCGAGTACGGCGACTTCGAGTGCCCTTACTGCGGCCAGGCGGAGCACGTGATCAGAGAGCTCCTGTCATCGCTGGGAAGCGACGTGCGCTATGTCTGGCGTCACCTCCCGCTCAACGATGTGCACGGCGAGGCGCAGCTCGCGTCGGAGGCGTCGGAGGCCGCGGCGGCTCAGGGCAAGTTCTGGGAGATGTACGACAAGCTGATCGAGCACCAGGACGAGCTCGCGTTCCGCGACCTCGTGCGCCATGCCCGCGAGCTCGGTCTCGACGAGGAGCGCTTCACCGACGACATCCGTCGACACGAGTACGCCCAGCGCGTCAGCGAGGACGTCGCCAGCGCCGACGAGAGCGGCGTCTCCGGCACGCCCACGTTCTTCATCAACGGCCGGCGTCATTACGGCGTCTACGACCTAGGCACCCTCACCCAAGAGGTCCGAGCGGCAAAGCAGCGGGCGGGGCTCGCGGCCATCGCCCGCAAGCAGGCGACACTAGTGCGACCCTAGCCCTCCGCCAGTCGAAAGCCGGCCAGATCGACCCGGGTCGTCCCTCGGATTTCGACGGCGACGATCACGACGCGGCCGCAGCTCCGGCACCGGACCACCGCGCCGGGGCCCGTCATGAACACGACGAGCTCCGCGATCTCGGCGCGAGCACTGCAAACCATGCACTCGCCGCGAGCCGTCGTCATCTCGCGACCGAAATGATCGAACAGCATCCCCGCGATCGCGTTCCCGTCAAGTGCGTCCATCAGCTTCTCCGCATCTCATGTCCCGGTGGGCCCGAACCGCTCCGTCCTGATCCGCGCGGGGTCCTGTCCGTTCTGCACCAACGTGCCGGCGGCGAACTCGACGAAGCCGCTCGGCCCGCAGATGTACGTCAACCCGTGGTCCGACGCGGGCCACGCCATCCGGTCAAGCAACTCGCGACTGATGCGTCCGCGATGCCCCGTCCAGTCCTCCGGCCATTCACGCGTCAGCGCCAGCTGCACGTCAACGTCGTCGGCGTCGCCGAGCTGGGAAAGCTCGTCCGAGTAAATGACCTCATCGAGCGAGCGCTACGAGTACACGAGCCGCGCTGGCACCTCGCTCCGGACAGCGGCGCGGTGGCGAAGCATCGCGCGGAACGGAACAATTCCAGAACCCCCCGCGATCAGCAGGACGGGTCCACCGAGCGACTCCTCCCAGACGAAGTAGCCGCCGACCGGGCCGCGGAGCTCCAGCTCGTCGCCCGGGCGCAGCTCGTCCGCCAGATATGGGGAGACCTCACCATCGTCGAGCCGCTCGACGGTGAGGACGAGCTGCTCGTCCTCTGGGCTCGAAGCAATCGAGTAGCTGCGCTGCGCCTGGTAGCCGTCCTGCGCCGTGAGCCGCACGTCCACGTGCTGCCCCGCGCGATGCCCCGTCCAGTCCCGGAGCTTCAGCACGACGCTCGTGCAGCGCGGCGTCTCCTCGATCAGCTCCAGCACGCGGCCGAGCTGCCAGCTCAGTCGCCCTGATAGCGCTGTTCCAGCCAAGGGTCGCCATGGTTGTGGTAGCCGTAGGTCTCCCAGAAACCCGGCTCGTCAGACAGCGTGAGCGTGAGGCCGCGCACCCATTTGGCGCTCTTCCAGAAGTACAGATGGGGGACGAGCAGGCGCGCGGGACCACCGTGTTCGGGCTCGAGCGGCGCGCCGCCGTACGCATACGCCACCCAAGCCTTGCCGCCCGTCACGTCCTCGAGCGCCACGTTCGTCGTGTAGCCGCCGTCGGACCAGACGGTCACATACTCAGCCGCGCTGTCGACACCGTCCAGCAATGTGTCGACCGACACCCCTGTCCACGTCGTGTCGAGCTTCGACCACTTGGTCACGCAATGGATGTCAACGGTGACGGTCTCGGCCCCCAGCGCGAGGAACTCCTCCCACGGCCACGACACGGCCGGATCGAGGGCGCCGTCGATCGTGAAGCTCCATTCATCGAGCGCCGTATGGGGCGTCGGTCCAGCTGAGAGAACCGGGAAGTCTTCGGTGACGTACTGGCCGGGCGGAACGCGGCTCGGGTCCGCGACGGGTCGGCGGCGGCCGGTGAAACCTCTGGAGATGGGGGACATCGCTGCTCCTTGGTGTACGACCGATGACACTAACCTAGAGTTCCGGCGTGGTGTTGGAGCAGGAGACTGACCTCGAGCGCGCGGCTGAGGAGATCTCGTCGCTCGCACACGAGCTTGCGCCGAGAACCGAATCCGAGCGCCGCCTCCCGGACGAGCTACTGAACCGGCTCCGCGCCTCCGGTCTGATGCGCGCGGGGGCGCCGCGATCGGTGGGTGCGGCGGAGGCTCCGCCGGCGCTGACGCTGCGCTGCGCTGAGACGATCGCGCGCGGCGACGCATCAGCGGGCTGGTGTGTGTCGATCGCCGCGACCAGCAGCCTGCTCGCGGCATACCTGCCGCGCGAGACGGCGCAGGAGGTGTTCGGGGATCCCGACAGGATCGCGGCGGGAGTGTGGGCCCCGCGCGGCAGCTCACGCCCAACCAACGACGGATTCCAGGTCTCCGGCCGCTGGGCGTACTGCAGCGGCATCGGGCATTCGGACTATCTATTCGTGGGGACCGTGCTGGCGGACCCGGCCGCGCCGGACGCTCCCGGAACCGAGCCACAGCCCAAGCTCCGCATCGTCGGAATCCCGAAGGCCGAGCTCGAGGTCCTCGACACCTGGCACACGAGCGGGCTGCGCGGAACGGGGAGTCATGACGCAGTGGCCCACGGCGTCTACGTTCCCGCGCAGCGGACCCTCTCCCTGCTGGACGAGCCGCCGATCACGGACGCGCCGCTGTATCGCTTTCCGATCTTCGGCTTCTTCGCACTATCGATTGCGGCGGCGGCGCTTGGCAACGCGCGCGGCGCGATCGACGAGCTTGTAGACGTAGCGACGCACAAGGTGGGCCAGGGCTCGCGACGGACGCTCGCGGAGCGAACCCCCACTCAGGCGGCGCTCGCCCGTGCGGAGGCGGCGCTCCGAGCAGCGCGCACCTTCTATTACGAGGCGATCGAAGACGCGTGGCAGACTGCGCAGCACGCCGAAGAGCCGGTCTCGGTCGAGCAGAAGAACGGGCTGAGGCTCGCCGCGACCCACGCCGTGCGGATCGCCGCCGAGGTGGTGAAAACGATGTACGACCTCGCCGGGGGTACAGCCATCTACGACCAGTCGCCGCTGCAGCGCCGCTTCCGCGACGCCTACACCGCGACGGCCCACTTCCAAGTCAACGAGGCGAGCTGGGAGCTGAGCGGTAGGCTGCTCCTCGGTCTTCCGACGATGACAGCGATGCTCTGAGCGCTACCACGCGCGCTGAACGCCAAGAGGAGGAGCGGAGATGAACCGGATGAGCGCCCAGGACGCGTCGTTCCTGCACATGGAGAACGACACCAGCCCCATGCACGTCGGCGGGGTGAGCATCTTCGAGGGACCCCCGCCGGACTTCGACGAGGTGACGGCGATGGTGCAGGGCAAGCTTCAGTTGGTCCCCAGATACCGCCAGGTGGTCCGCTTCGTCCCGTTCGGCCTCTCGCGCCCGGTGTGGGCTGAGGACCCGCACTTCAACCTCGGCTACCACCTGCGCCGCACCGCGCTCCCGCGGCCGGGCGGCGAGCAGGAACTGCTGGCGCTCGTGGGCCGGGTCATGTCCCAGAACCTCGACCGTGCGAAGCCGCTGTGGGAGATGTGGGTCGTGGAGGGTCTGCATAACGGCCAATGGGCGCTGCTCTCCAAGGTCCACCACGCGATGGTCGACGGGATCGCCAGCACCGACCTGATGACGGTCCTGTTCGACTCTGAGCGCGACGCCGCGAGCCCGGAGCCCGACGACTGGGACCCGGCCCCCACACCGGGAAGTGCGCAGCTCGTCGCCGACGCGATCGTCGATCGCCTCACCAACCCCGTCCACGCCGCCGAGAGTTTCGTCTCCGCAGTGCGCGCGCCGCGGCAGTTAGCCGAATTGGTGATCGAGACCTCGCGCGGAATCGCCGGGTTTGCCGCCAGCGCGCGGATCGCGGGATCGTCGCTCAACGGTCCGCTTGGGCCGCACCGGCGCTGGGGCTGGGCCCGGGGTCGGCTGTCCGACGTCAAGCTGATTCGCGCCGGGCTCGGCGGGACGGTAAACGACGTGGTCCTGGCGGCGATCACAAATGGCTTTCGCGAGCTGCTTCAGTCTCGGGGCGAGTCGGTCGATCGCGTGCTGCGGACACTCGTCCCAGTCTCGGTGCGGCGTCCGGGCGAGCGCGGCTCCTACAACAACCGCGTCTCGGCAATGTTCGCCGAGCTCCCCGTGGGGATCGAGGACCCAGCCGAGCGCCTCGGCTCGATCCGCGAGCAGATGGACGGGCTCAAGCAGTCAAAGGAGGCGGTCGCGGGCGAGGTGCTCACCTCACTGTCTGGCTTTGCTCCGCCGCTGCTGCTGGCGCTGGGAACGCGGCTGGCCAACAAGATTCCGCAGCGCAGCCTCAACACCGGGACCACGAACGTCCCGGGCCCCCAGTTCCCGCTCTACCTGGCCGGCAAGCGGATGCTCGAGTCGTTCCCGTACATCCCCCTGTTCGCGCACGTGCGGCTCGCAGTTGCGATCTTCTCCTACGACGGCGCGCTCAGCTTCGGCGTCAGCGGCGACTACGACACAGCGCCGGACCTCGACGTGCTGTGCACCGGGATCGAGCATGGGCTCGCAGAGCTCGTCGCGCTTGTCCAGCCGCCGGCCAAACCGCGCCGGGCTACGCAGCAAAGCAGTCGCCGCGCGAAACCGGCCTCCACTACTTAATCCAAGCGGATGCCCTACGCCACCACGCCGTCCGGCCGGATCAGCTACACGATCAACGGTCCCGACGAACCGCACGGCGCGCCGCAGACGCTGCTTCTGATCATGGGGCTTGCGGGCAGCGGCGCGATGTGGTTTCGCCTGTTGCCGCACGTGCGCAAGCGGTATCGCGCGATCGTGTTCGACAATCGCGGGACAGGCGATTCCTCTCTTGTCAAAGGGCCGCTGACGATGACCGAGCTGGCAGCGGACGCGCTCGCGGTCCTGGACGCGACCGAGACGAAGACTGCCCACGTGATGGGGGCCTCGATGGGCGGAATGATCGCCCAGCATCTGGCGCTCGATCACCGCGACCGCCTCAGCTCGCTGATCCTGGCCTGTACGTCTGCGGGCGGCCAGCGCGAGCCGCCGAACCTGAGGCTGCTCGCCGCGAGTGCCCTGCGCCCGCTGGTCGGTCCCAACAACACCTTCGGCATCGTCGCTCCGGCGCTGTACTCGCAGCGCAGCAGAACCGAGACCCCTGAGCGAGTCCGCGAGGACATGCGGATCCGCGCAAGAGACAGGGTCGGCCAGCTGACGCCGTTGATGCAGATGGCGGCGATCGCGCGACACGACACCCGTCGAAGGCTCCACGAGCTCGAGGGGCTGCCGACGCTCATCCTTCACGGGACGGAGGACAAGCTGATTCCCGTGAGCCATGGCCGCGAGCTCGCCCGCTCGATCCCTGGATCGAGGCTGGTCGAACTGGAGCAAACCGGTCATCTGCTCGCGACCGACGCCGAGGAAGCGGTTGCCAGTGCGGTGGTAGAACACCCCGAACACAACTTCACCGCGACAGCGGCGCCGTAGAGTAGGCCCACCCGTGAGAACCGGGCTCGCATTGACCGTCGCCGTCGCCGCGGCGCTCGCCCTTCCCGCTGCAGGGTCTCCAAGCGCCGATCCCGACTGCACGGGCACCTACAGCACCGCCACTCCCAAGGTCGCGAAGAAGTCCATCCGCTTCGGCGTCGACCCCGGACTCGCCGGCAGCGTGGGCGGTGTTCAGCTGCCGTCCGTGCCCGACAACCTGGCGAAGGATCTCGCGGCCGTCAAAGCGCTGAAGCCCGCACGGAAGACCGTTGTGATTCGCCTCAACCGCCTCTTCTGGTCGGACGGGGAGGCGGCAGTCAAGCAGTTCAAAAAAACCGCCAGCACGTATACGAAGGCCGGCTTCGAGGTCGAGCTCCAGGTCCGCTACCACCCGCCGTCAGGCGAGGCAGGCGACATCGTCAAATGGCAGCGCTACGTACGCCACGTCGTCGACGTGTTCGGCGCCAACAGGCGAGTCGTCGCGATGACAATCACCAACGAGGTCAACGTCCAGTTCTCCCCGAACACCTCCGACGGCTACTACAAGGGCGCCGAGGACGCGCTGATCAAGGGCATCGAGACAGCCCACCGAGAAGCTGTCAAGCGGCGCTTCAAGCAGCTCCGCTTCGGCTTCACCTACGCCTACCGGTTCGCCCCAAACGAGGACGCCGCCTTCTTCGCCTACCTCAAAGCCCACGGCGGCAAGCGGTTCCAGAAGGCGCTCGGGTTCGTCGGGCTCGACTTCTACCCGGGGAGCGTCTACCCGCCGGCGATGCCGCCGGGTGACACCTACACCCACGAGTTCGCGCAGGCGGCCGGAGTGCTCCGCGACTGCTTCGCCCCGCAGGCAGGCATCACGAACAAGACTCCGATCTGGATAACCGAGAACGGCGTCCCCACGGGCGCCCTCAGCGACACCCAGCAAGCGGCGGCATTAACGCAGCTCGTCCAGGCCGCAGGCGCCTACAGCGGCACGTTCAACATCACCGACTACCGCTGGTTCAACCTGCGCGACTCTAGCTCCGGCAGCCCCACCAACCTGATCGGCACGACGTTCTCCTCGGATGGCCTGCTGCGCTCCGACTACGCACGCAAACCGTCGTTCGGCGCCTACCGCGCGCTGATCGCCGGGCTCGGCGCCCCCTCGAAGAGGCGCGCTGCAGTCTCCTCGGCGGTCCCGTAGGCCCAGCGCGTCGTGGTCAGCGCGCTCACCACCAAGACCACCGCGCCCAGCGCGGCGATGATCCACCAGGCGGGGTGGGTCGCCGCTGCGAAACCACGGCCGAGCCCCGAGGAGACGCTGGCGCCCGCCACCGCGCCGGCGATCGCGACCCCGAGCGTCTGGCCGACCTGACGGCTCGTGGATGCGACCGCGGCCGCGACGCCGGCCTGCGCCGGTGGCATCCCAGACACGGCGGTGTCGGTGATCGGCGGGTTGACGAAACCGAAGCCGGTGCCGAACACGACGTACGCCGCGAACAGATACGCCTGCGAGGTCGACGGCGATAGGCGCGTCAGCATCAGCGAGCTGATGATCAGCGCAAACGACGCCACCAGCAGCGACGGACGCGAGCCGCGACGCCCGACGAGCCGGCCCGAAATCGGCGCGAAGATCAGCATCATGCCCGCCATCGGCAGCGTCCAGAGGCCGGCGTGGAAGGCGGAGAGGCCACGCACGTCCTGTAGATACAGGGTGTTCAGAAACAGGAATCCGCCCAGCGCCGCGAATGAGCAGACCGCGATTGCGCTCGCCCCCGCGAACGGCGCGCTGCGGAAGAAACGCATCTCGAGCAGCGGCTCGAAGCGATGCAGCTCGTGTCGCACAAGCGTCCCAAAACAGACCAGCGAGAGCGCGAACAGCCCGAGGATCTCGAACGACGTCCAGCCGGCGTCGTGCCCCTGAATGATCGCGTAGGTGAGCGACGCGAGCCCCACGATCACCAGCACTTGGCCCATGGGGTCGATCCTGCGCGCGCGCTGAGCGCGCGACTCGGGGACGAACCGCTGGGTCAGGACAACGGCGAGCAGCCCGATCGGCACGTTCACGAGGAATACCCAGCGCCAGCCTGCCGAGTCGACGAGCGTTCCGCCGACCAGCGGCCCGAGCGCCATGCTGATCCCGACGACGCCACCCCACGCGCCGATTGCCTGCGCGAGCTCACGCGGATCGTCGAACACGTTGCGGATGATCGAGATCGCCACCGGGTTGAGCATCGCGCCGCCGATCGCCTGCAGGATCCGCGCGGCGACGAGGAAGCCGACGCTCGGAGCCGCCGCGCACAGCGCCGATCCCGTCGAGAACACGATCAGCCCCGTCTGGAAGGTGCGCTTGCGGCCCAGCCGGTCGGCCGTCGAGCCCGCGAGCATCAGCAGGCTCGCGAGCACGAGCGTGTAGGCGTCGATCGTCCACTGCAGTCCCGACAGCGAGGCGTGCAACTCGCGGTGGATCGACGGTAGCGCCACGTTCACGATCGTCGTGTCGAGCGCGACGATCAGGATGCTCATGCAGCAGATGGCGAGCACGAGCAGGCGCCGGCGCTGGCTCAGGGACGAAGTAGTGCTCACGTCGCTCACGTACCACCTTGTAGGCTAGGGCCAACCCGGCCCGGCTTTTTCCTTGCAAAACGAACACACCGCCCAAGAAGAGGGGTCGTCAGCATTCGCGCAGGCAGCGCCGCTGGAGCTGCAGCACGTCCGCAAGCAGTACCCGGGCCAACGCGCACCCGCGATCCCCGATCTCAATCTCAGCGTCGATGCCGGCGAGGTTTGCGTCCTCGTGGGCCCCTCCGGTTCCGGCAAGACGACGGCGATGCGGCTGATTAACAGGATGATTCCCCTCACCAGCGGCGACATCCTGCTCGGCGGACGGAGCGTCCTCGAGCGCGAGCCGAACGAGCTCCGCCGGGAGATCGGTTACGTGATCCAGCAGATCGGGCTGTTCCCCCACCAGACCGTCGCCGAGAACATCGCAACCGTCCCGCAGCTGCTGCACTGGGACAGGGCGCGCACGCGCGCGCGAGTGAACGAGTTGCTGGAGCTGATCGGGATGGATCCTGACGACATCGGCCCGCGCTATCCGGCCCAGCTCTCGGGCGGGCAGCGCCAGCGTGTGGGGGTCGCGCGAGCGCTCGCCGCCGACCCCCCGCTGATGCTGATGGACGAGCCGTTCGGGGCGATCGACCCGATCAACCGGGCGCGGCTTCAGGACGAGTTTCTGAGCCTGCAGGACCGCGTCCGCAAGACGGTCGTGTTCGTCACCCACGACATCGACGAGGCGATCAAGATGGGGGACAAGATCGCGATCCTCCGGCAGGGCGGCGAGCTCGCGCAGTACGACACCCCCGCGGAGATCCTGACGAACCCAGCCGACGATTTCGTTGAGAAGTTTGTCGGCGCCGATCGGGCGCTCAAGCGGCTCGGGCTCGCCACGCTCGCCGACGTAAAGCTGCTGGAGCCAAACGGTGTCTCGGTCTCCGGGCGGGTGGCGCTATCGACGACGATCAAGGATGCCCTCTCCCAACTCCTGGCGGAGGGCGGCAGGCCGCTCGAGGTAGTCGACGACGGCGGCAGGCGCGCCGGACTCGTGACGCTCGAGCTTCTCGGAGGTCTGCTCGGCTGATGTTGGCGGTCGCGGCCGGCCCCGTGATTCCGACCTTCGGCGGCGGCAGCTCGTCGTTCGCGTGTGAGCGGGCCAACCACCTGTTCTGCACGGGCTGGGTCTCACGTAACTGGAGCACGGTGCTCTGGCCCGCGCTCCGTCAGCACATCGTCCTGACCGTGATCGCGGTCACGATCGGCTTTGCCATCTCGACCACGCTCGCGCTGATCGCCTACCGCCGCCGCTGGCTCGAGCGGCCGGTGGTGATCGTCACTTCGATCCTCTACACGATCCCGTCGCTGGCGCTGTTCGAGCTGCTCGAGCCGATTCCCGGGCTTGGACTCAGCCGCACCACCGCCGAGGTGGCGCTCGTCTCCTACACGCTGCTGATCCTGTTCCGCAACACGCTCACCGGACTGCGGGAGGTTCCGTCAGACGTGCGCGACGCCGCCGCAGGGATGGGGATGGGCCCGATCCAATCATTGCTACGCGTCGAGATCCCCCTGGCGCTGCCCGCGATCATCGCCGGCCTGCGAATAGCGACCGTGACCGTGATCTCGCTCGCCACCGTGGCCTCGCTGATCGACAACGAGGGCCTCGGCGCGCCGATCCTGACCGCGATCTCGAACGAGGTATTCAAGACCGAGCTGATCGCGGCGGGCGCGCTGGCGGTCGCGCTGGCGCTCGCCGCTGACGCACTGCTTGTGATCCTGCAGCGCGTTCTGACCCCCTGGGCGCGGATGAAGACCTGATGCACAACTTCGTCGAGGCGTTCAAGTTCATCGGCCGCAACGGCCAGGTCCCGGGCGCGCCACATCTGCCGACGCTCGTCCACCTCACGCTCGAGACGTTGAAGATCGCCGGCATCGGGATCGTGATCGCGCTGGTGATCGCGCTCCCGGTCGGGCTCGTCCTCGGCCACATCCACAGGGGGTCTTTCGTCGCGATCAACATCGGGAACATCTGGCGCGCGCTGCCGAGCCTGGCGGTGCTGGCGATCGGCGTGGCCTTCCTCGGGATCGGGCTGCGGAACGTCGAGCTGGCGCTGGTCGTGCTGGCGGTGCCGCCGATCATCACCAACGCTTACGTGGCGATCGACGGAGTAGATCGGGACATTGTCGACGCTGCTCGCGGGATGGGACTGACCGGGAGGGAGATCCTGCTGAAGGTCGAGCTGCCGCTCGGAATCCCGCTGATCTTCGCGGGGATCCGGACCGCGGCGCTGTTCGTCGTCTCGACGACGACGATTGCGGCGTTGACCGGCTACAGCGGCAGCCTCGGCGACGTCATCAGCAACGAAACCAGCTACCACCTTTCGGGCGTGCTCGGCGCCGCGATCTGCATCGCGCTGCTCGCCCTGCTCGTCGAGTTCTTGCTTGCAGGGGCCCAGCGGCTGCTGACTCCGGAGGGCCTGAAACTCAAGGGGGATGAGGCCGTCGCCGCGCTCGTGCCCGCAGTCGAGATGGGATAACCAACAGGAGGAGGAAACATGAGCAGGTTGAAGTTGATCGTTCTACTCGCAATGTGTGTGGGCACGCTCGCCGCGTGCGGCAGTTCTTCGAAGAGCTCCAGTAGCAGTAGCTCGAGTGCCAGCACCGCGGCACCGGTCGCGACTGGCCCGGGCACCGGCAAGCCGTCTGTGACGATCGGCGACAAGAACTTCACCGAGGAGTACGTCCTCGGTGCGCTGTACCAGCAGGCGCTCGCCGCCAAGGGATACAAGGTCACGCTGAAGGGCAACATCGGCTCCTCGGAGATCACCTGGAAGGCGCTCACCTCGGGCCAGATCGACATGTATCCCGAATACACGGGAACGCTGCTCAGCGCGATCGCGGGTGACATGAAGCCGCCAACAAGCGCATCGCAGACATATGCGCTCGCGCAGGCGTACGCGAAGAAGCACGGCTTCACGCTGCTCAAGCAGACGCCGTTCTACGACTCCGATGCGCTCGCCGCGACGAAGGCGTTCGCAACCAAGCACGGACTGAAGTCGATCGCCGACCTGAAGAAGCTAGGCCACTCGGTCAAGCTGGGTGGCGCGCCCGAGTTCGCCACGCGCTACGCGGGGCTCGTTGGGCTGAAGCAGCAGTACGGGATTAACCCGACGTTCGTCCCGCTCGCGATCGGGATCACCTACAAGGCGATCGACACCGGCCAGGTCGACGTGTTCGACGCGTTCACGACCGACGCCCAGCTGACGAGCGGCAAGTACGTGCTGCTGTCGGACCCGAAGAAGGTGTTCGGTTTCCAGAACGTCGCGCCCGTCGTCAAGACCAGCGTGCTGAAGGCGGAGGGACCGGCGTTCGCCCAGACGATCGACAAGGTGTCGTCGCTGCTGACGCTGCCCGCGATCCAGAAGATGAACGCTGCCGTGTCGCTTGACCAGCAGTCGCCGACGGCGGTCGCGCACCAGTTCCTCGCCGCGAACGGACTGGTTTAAGTAATGGGATGGCCGGGGCGCATGCGCCCCGGCCCGGACCGGCGCATGCGCCGGTCCGCGGGGCGGTGCATGCACCGCCCCGAACAACCTTATTAGGCTGTCGCTGAGCGCATGGCGTCGCCGCGAACGATCACCCGGTACGAGCCGAACGTTCGCAGGCGCGCTGGCAAGCACACGGACGAGGGCCACGACCTCGGCGTCCCCGGCGGCCTCGCGGCGCTGAGCCTCGATGCGCTCTCGAGCGTGGCCTACGGTCCCGAGGCGGCGATCGTCGTGCTCGTCGCCGCTGGCACCGGCGCGATCAGCTGGATGGTGCCGGTGATGGTCGTGATCACCACGATCCTGGTGATCCTGATCTTCTCCTACACGCAGGTGATCGCGGCCCACCCCGAGGGCGGCGGCGCCTACGCGGTCGGCAAGGCGAACCTGGGCCGCTGGCCGGCGATGCTGGGAGCGGCCTCGCTGGTCGTCGACTACGTGCTGACGGTCGCGGTCAGCCTTGCGGTTGGGGCGGCCAGCCTCGGCAGCGTGTTCCCGTCGCTATCACACCACCTGCTGCTCGTCGCGCTCATCGGTCTGGTGCTCCTGACGACCGTGAACATGTTCGGGATCGCCGAGTCGGCGAAGCTGCTGATGCTGCCGGCGGCGGTATTCGTGATCAGCATCTTCGGAGTCCTGATCGTCGGAGCGTTTCATCCTCATCCGGTGGCCGTGATCGGAACCGCGGAGACGTTCCCACACACGAGCGCGCTCAACCTGATCCTGATCCTGAAGGCCTTCTCGAACGGCTGCACGGCGATCACCGGAGTCGAGGCGATTGCCAACGGCGTGCCCGCCTTTCGCCAGCCGCGGGTGCGCACCGCGCAGCGGACCGAGCTCTCCCTGGGTGCGCTGCTGGCGGTGATGCTCGTCGGGCTCGCGATCCTGATCAAGGCGCACGGCGTGGTGCCGCGAGGCGGCGTCACGATCCTCGCCCAGGTCACCGCCGGCGCGTTCGGCAAAGGGGCGGCGTTCTACGTGGCGAACCTGGCGACCGCGCTCGTGCTGGGACTAGCGGCGAACACGAGCTTCGGTGGGCTGCCAGTGCTGATGAGCCTGCTCGCGAAGGACCACCGGCTCCCGCACCTGTTCTACCTGCGCGCCGAGCGGCCGGTGTACCGCTACGCGATCGTCGTGCTGGCGATGCTCTCGGCGCTGTTGTTGGTCGCGGTCAAGGCGCAGACGCAGCGGCTGATTCCGCTCTTCACGATCGGCGTGTTCATCGGCTTTACGATCAGCCAGGTCGGGCTGGTCCGCTATTGGGTGACCGACCGGCCGCCGGGTTGGCCCGCGCGCGCGGCGCTGAACGGGCTCGGGGCGACGCTGACCGCGCTAGCGGTGGTCGTCGCGGTGCTGACGAAGTTCCTCGCCGGTGCGTGGACGGTGGCGATCGCGATCCCGGCGCTGATCCTCCTGTTCTCGAGGATCGAGGGCTATTACGCCGGGGTCGCCAAGGAGCTCAAGCTCGGCAAGACGCCGCCGCATCCGACCAAGCGCGCCAGCATCGTCGTAGTTCCCGCCTCAACGGTGAACATGCTGACCGAGCAAGCGATCAGCGCCGCGCTGTCGCTGGGCGAGACCGTCGTTGCGGTCGCGGTTGGCGGCGACGAGGACGATTGCGCATCGATCAAGCACGCCTGGGACGACTGGGATCCAGGCGTCGCGATCGAGGTGCTGATCGACCCCCACCGCTCCCTGATCCAGACGGTGCTCCGCTACGTGAAATTGATCCAGGATGAGGACGCGACGATCATGGTGCTCATCCCCGAGATCATCCCTGCGAAGCGGCGGCACGAGATTCTGCATAACCAGCGCGGACGGCTGCTCGAGAGCGTGCTGAAGGGGCGTACCGACGTCGTCATCGCGGTGCTGCCTTTTCATATTCACGATTGACGCGCGTTCGCCGACGCCCCTTGCGCGGCGACGGTGGGCCCAGGCGCTCCTCCTTGCTTGGACGCAGTACGACCATCTCTCCGGAGGCGTTGTCGAGAAGCCATGCGACGTCGTCCGGGTCAAAACCCGACTCGCCGTGCGCGGCCGCGGCGATCACGATCCGGTCAAAGCGCTCGTCCTCGATTGTCTGGCGCATCGCGTGGCGGAACGTCCTGCCGCGGTGCAGGCGGGCGTCGACCGGGACGCCGAACTTCGTCGCGCGCTGCTCGATCGCCTCCTGGAGCGCATTCGCCAGCTGCGATTGCCGAGGTAGCGGCGCATCGAGCGGCAGGTGCAGAGGAACGCGCGCCAGGAACACCGGGACCAGCGTGGCGTCCTCGGCGGACGCAAGGCGCAGCGCCGCGTCGAGCGCGCGTGGTGAGAGCGCATAGGCGAGGAACGGAAATAGAATGCGCCGGGTGCCGGTCGACGGAACCTTGGCCGGCCGCCTGACCCTGTAGTTGAGGTGCGTCGCGCTGAGCGCCAGCAGCGCCAGCGCAAGCAGCCCGATCAGTGCGATCAGTACCGTGGTCATGGTTCCTCCGGGATCTCGTCGCGCGAGGCACGTTGCGTGCGGTCGGCAACGATCCGCAGGTCTATGCCGGGAAGCAGCGCCAGCAGGCGGAACGGCAGCGCCGGCGAGGTGAGGCGCCTCAGCGCGTTGCGGGGTTTTGGCGTGCCCATCAGCACGTACGTCGTCCCGCGCTCCTTCGCGACCCGCTGGGTGACGAGCGCGATGTCATCCCCATGCTCGATCAGCAGATGCGCGCCGAGCACACTCGCGAGCTGCCGCAGCGCAGCAATTTGCTCCTGCTCCTGATCATCCGGTTCATGATCGGTGACCCACAGCAGATCGAGCTCTGCACCAAGACGCTGCGCCGAGCGCCACGCGCGACGGACCACGCGCTGTGAGGTTGGCTTGGGCGTGATCAGCGCGAGCAGGCGCTCGCCGATCGCCTGGGGTGCTGCGGTGTCGATCAGCCGCTCATCGCCGGGGCGACCGGCGCTGTCGGCCGGAATCCGCTTGGCCTCGACCTCCTCCGCGACCTGCCGCAGGGCTACCTCGCGAAGCGCCGAGAGGTTCTCAAGCTTGAAGAAGTTCTGAAGCGCGGTCTGCACTCGCTCGTCTGGATATACCTTGCCGGCGAGCAGCCGCTCGATCAGCGAGTCCGGTGTGATGTCGATCAGCACCACGTCGTCGGCGATGCCGAGCACCGAGTCGGGCACGGTCTCGCGTACCCGGATGCCGGTGAGCTCGCAAACCTGGTCGTTGAGCGACTCCAGGTGCTGCACGTTGACTGTCGAGAACACGTCAATCCCCGCCGCGAGCACGTCCTCGATGTCCTCGTAGCGCTTCGCGTGCTCGACGCCGGGAGCGTTGGTGTGGGCGAGCTCGTCGATCAAGCACAGCTCGGGTGCCCGTCGCAGGACCGCCGGCAGGTCCATCTCCTCGAGGTCGGCGTTTCGGTAGGCGACGCGGCGACGCGGCACGGTCTCGAGTCCCTCGGCTTGGGCAAGTGTCTCGGCGCGTCCGTGGGGCTCGAGATAGCCGATCACCACGTCGCGGCCGGCCTCGGCCTCCGCCTGGGCTTCCTGGAGCATGCGGAAGGTCTTGCCGACACCGGCGGCCATCCCCAGGAAGATCTTGTAGCGGCCCCGGCGCGGGCCGAGCGGCACGAGCACGTCCGGGGCTGGCTCAACCACTACGCTCCGAGGATATTGTGGACGAGTAGGTCGATCAGCTTGATCCCTACGAA
>Ga0073928_10004869_pt1 | contig 19328 bp, 32 predicted proteins | sample PaiPotPPA55metaG_FD_76969 | JGI IMG/M metagenome (GOLD analysis project Ga0073928, IMG submission 76969) | Iron sulfur acid spring bacterial and archeal communities from Banff, Canada, to study Microbial Dark Matter (Phase II) - Paint Pots PPA... ...
TACCAGCGTTCCTGACCTTGCCCGCCGCAACAGAACAGCATGCGCTCAGGATGGCCGTACACGATATCGATACTGGCTGGCTGACCACCGCGTATTACGCGTAGCACGACGGCGTACCTGACCCACCTCCGCCTTCCGGGGGATGCCTGCAAACTGAAGCTGCCGCCCTCATTTCTTTTCTGTTCCGCCAAGGAGATGCGGCGAGGTCATCCGACTTGAAATGGGGCGAACGGCCGCTCACTCGCGTTCCGGGCGTATCTGTTCGGGTTGCTTCTCCTCCTGCGGCGCGTTTTCCCGCAACTCCTCCTGCAGCGATGGTTCCGCCGGAGGTGAGGTCGGTTGCACGTCCTCGGGAAGCGCCTGCTCCGGGTACACGTCTTCCGGCGGTACCGTATCCTGGGGTGTTTCCACAGGAGCTAACATGGGCGCGATTTCCTGCGCCCTACGCCGACGCGCGACGGGAGCCTTGCGCCCAGCTGTCTTGCGGTTTGCAGGCGGGCGCGTCGCCATTTTGCGTGCCGCCGTCCTGCGCGTGGCTGTGTTAGGGGCTGCGGTCTTACGCGCTGCTGGCCTGCGCGCGGCCGTTTTGCGCACTGCGGTCTTGCGGACGGCAGTCCGGCGTGTTGCTGACGGACGCGCTGCTGTTTTGCGGGTTGCTGCCCTGCGCGTTGTGGTCTTACGCGCCGCCGTCTTTCTGGCTGCCGCCTTACGCGGTGCAGAGCGGCTTGTTGCTGCGTTGCGGGCCGCGGTCTTCCGGACCGTCATTTTGCGAGCTGCGGTTCTGGGCGTCATCGTTTTGCGAGGTGCTGTTTTGCGGGCAGTGGTGGGGCGGGCTGCCTTACGGGCCGCGGTCTTGCGCGGTCTTCCTGGTCTTTGCGGCGTACGGCTCTTGGGCATGGATCACCGGTTGCACTCTGCGGTCTGGTCGGCAGCCATAACCTAGCTCACTTTCGTCAATCCGAGTAGCCGCGTCAAAAGCATGCGAGCCCAAGCCGGAATCGGTCTAGCAAGGCGCGGAGAATGTGCCGGAATACGCGCGCTGGTAAACGGCGCCATTGGACAATCAGGAAAGTGGCCGGCCGATAGCTGGGATAAAAACAGCATATCGGCGAGGGCGATTCGCTTCTTCAATGTCGTCAATCGACCTGCGCAGTTTGCAGGATGATGAGATCGAGCGCGCTATAACACACACGGTTTACTACCACTCCGGCTGCTGCGACCAAGTCTCTTTAAATCCAATTCTTGCTCTTTACCCGTGACAGATTCGAGCCGGCTCCCTACGACGTAGCACAAATGCGGGAATGAGCTACAATGGCTAATGTCTAACTGGCCCCTCTGGGGGGAGCGATGAGCGAGACAGCAAGGCGAAGAAAAGACTGCGCCGCAGAAGCCGAAGTCCTCCTGCCATCAATTTCAATCGACACTCTGCTATTTTGCCTGTCTAGGCTGAACGGCAAGGACGCGAACGTTCCAATCGACCACGATCTACGCGTTGATCGTCTATCAACAGAGCAGCTGGTCGAAATCGCTCGTGATAACGGATGGGACGCGGGTCTCATTCACGTCGAATGGCCAGAGCTCCGGGCCTCACTCACTAACGCGCCGGCCCTGCTGGTGCTCAAAAACGGAAACGTTGTCCTTGCTGTTGCGAACAATCCTGATGCTGAGGTCGAAGAAATCGTAGTGTCTGACCCTCTGTATTCGGGGGGAGCCGATTTCTTCCTTCCTCGCACTGCACTCGAACGCGCTTGGGGTGGCGCAGCACTGGCCGTGAAGCCGCCATCGCCACCCCGAAAGCCTCTGGTCCTTTGGCTGGCTGGGTTTGGTGCCGGCGTCATCATGACTGGACCGTTGCTCCTTTACCCCGGCGAGGCAAGCCTCGACCAATCGCCAGCCGCGCCCTTCACGCCCGCACATTCGGCAAAGACGAAGTCGCCGGAAATGCAACAAGTGGTTGCCGGCGCGGCGTCTATTCCTTCGGGCTCCGGGAGCACGCGGCTCCTCTTGACCGATGCGCTCAATCCTCTCTGGGCGGATGAGATACATACGTCAGATGCCGAGTCGGGCAGTACGCGGTCTGTTAAAACCAAGCCCGGCGGGTCACCTCAACTGAAGCCAGCAGTCGCGGCCGACTTAGCTTTGGCGCTACCCATCAATGTTCCGACCCGTCAGGACGTTACGATATTGCGGGGTGCTGGAACACGGCACTAACAACGAGCACCAACACCCTTTCGACCGCGACAAACGCGTATAGGTCGGCACTCAACTATCACCTTGCGGATCAGGTACGGAAGGCATTCGGGTTATGACTTCTGGTAGCGCCAGGTCTTACTGTTCCCGACTTGCCGGGCAGCGTCGCGCGCTGCCAGTTGCTCCAGTGCGTAGCGGATCGAAGGGAAGGACAGCGTCGTGCCCTTGGCTTCCAATGCCCTGCGGATCTCTGCCTGCCGCAGGGCACGCGGGGCCTGCGACTTCAGAACCTCCGACACTAAGACCGCGTTCGTGCCGCGTCGCGGTGGGCGCGATGCCGATCGGCCAACCCTTGCTGTACGACCAGCAGTGAGGCCATTGGCGTGGGGATTGCGGCGACTGCGCACGGGTGACGACGTTGGCACGGCTTGCCGCGTGCCCGTTCGGCTATGGCCTCCGCCGCGTCCGTTACGGCTCGATACTGCCGCTTCGCCTGCATCACGTGCAGCCCGGGCGGTGAGGTCATTCACTTCCTTCATTGCGGTAGCGTAGCCGGCGGCGAAAGCTTCCTGGCGCACTGCCTCGATCTGTTGCTGCAAATCCGTCATTGCCGCGCTGACCATCGCTGGTATCCTCTGTCACTTTCCATCGGTAACGCTCGACAAAAGCCCTTCTCTCATAACCAAGAAAAGGAAGTGGTTGATTTCCGATGTACTACGGAATGAGAGAGACGAGCGAGCTTTATTTTGGTGACAAACGAAACTCGCGATCCCGCGCCCGTCAGCGATGTGGGTGCTCCTTTGCGGAGACCTGGCGCTATACCAACGCACGCAGCGCTAAGACGATGCCGACCAGAACTCCCCACGATGCAGCCGAGAGCACGGCGATGACGATCGCCGACTGCCCACGCGTTAAACGACGTTCGGTAGGCGGCGCCAGTCCGGTTTGCTTCTCGTCGACACGATGAAAAAGAGACATCGTGGCCCCGACTCGACTGTGAACTTCTGATCATTTAACACCGGAGCATGTTTCTCGGTCCATAAGATCGTCCGAAATTCGGATGCAAAGCAAATAAACAGCCAGAAGATATTAAGAAACATTAAGGAATGGGGCCGCAATACGACACGTCAGATTATCTACAGATCTTCTTTCTGCGCGCGGCTGAAGCATTGGCATTTGCGGCCTGTACGGAACCACAGGCGTTAAGACTGATTTCGCCTTTCAGGACCTGCCAGCATGGGCATACGGTGGTCCGGGACGGGCGCAAGATAATCACCGAGGGCGCGGGATCTCGACCGGCTCGAAGATCGGCCGCGCTATAGGCGGGCGCAGCTGGCTATTCGTCGCTCACCAGTTCGGGCATGGCGGGATGTGGGAACTCAGCGGGTGTATTCGGTGCTCAGTCGCGTTAGCAACGGCCGGCCGCTTTTGCTCAAGGCCGGCAATGGCCGTCCGCTCTGTTTCAGAGCAGGCAGGAGAGTGCCACTACTTGCCAGCGGAGCAAGCGGCAGCCCGCTGTTTTGGAGAATTGGTAGGAACATACCATCATGGCGCGAACCCAGGGGGTCATTGCCGGCTTGTCAGCTCTTTCATGGGCTGTTCTGATCGCCATCGGCACAACTATTTGGTCGGCCATATAGCTTTCGTGGATCGCGTCGCTGATCGGGGTACTCAATTGACCGACGAGCGTGAAGCTGATCCCGATGGCTGCCGTACAAATCAGCAACGGCGAGATTCCCTGAACCAGTGATGTTTTTCGAAAATCGCGCGACGCCGGTGAATGGCGCGTCAGTGGTTTGACGGTGATGTCGCGGCGAACTCGTGATCTTCACCGGCCCGACGCCGGTCGGCAGGCGCTACGGTACGCGATGCGGAAGTAAGAGCGTTTCAAAAGAGGTACAAACGTTATAGCCGTCCTCTTCGCGTTGTCCACGGTGCCGCTGCTGGTGCGAGGACCGGTCGCCGCAGCCAGCGAGCGGCCGACGGAATGGTGCAAGGCTTGCCAGCCGCCTTGAGCCGACACGGCAAAGTTGGCAGAAAGCACGGCCCCGCGCGACTGAAGCGATCAGCGGGTCGCCTTGAACGCATTGCGGAGAAGGCGGGCCAGACAGGCGCGGCCGATGTCGGTGAGGCTCGGGTCATCGTTGATTGCCTGCTGCGTGCTAACCGGGTTTAATATTCAGCATGGACCGACGGAGTTTCCTTCTCGCAGGCGGGTTCCTGGTCATGCCGCGGCTTTCGCGAGCATGGCCCGCTCCGATGCCGCTACGCCGTCTCTCTCTGGCCAATGCTCATACTGGTGAGACCTTTGACGGGCCGTTCCGCGATGATGCCGGTCCGATCACTCAAGCGATGGACGATTTGTCGGAGTTCCTGCGGGACCACCATTCCGGCGAAAAGATCGCGATCGACATCGGCATCCTTGATTTCCTCGCAAGCGTCATGGAGGCCGTCGGGGCGACCCGTGCGACCGTGCTCTCGGCCTATCGCACACGAGAGACCAACGCGATACTGGCGCGCACCACGTTCGGTGTTGCCGAAAACAGCCAGCACATCTACGGGCGCGCCCTCGACATCCGGCTACCCACCCGTAACGAAGAGGCGATGAGCATCGCGCGCCGTCTACAGCACGGCGGCGTCGGCTGGTATCCGCACTCAGGTTTCTTCCATATCGATACCGGACCGGTTCGCAACTGGACACTGGACCAACGAGGGCTGGACAACTTGCTCTTTGACCAACAACTCGCTTCCAGGAACAAACGCGGGCTATCGAGCAACGCCAGCAGATATCGGCTTGTCTTGCCCGGCCTCGAGCAAAGCGGACAGCCGCTCCCGAGGCTGGCAAATAGCGGCCGCCTTCTCCCTGGCATGGAACAGAGTGGTCGTCCGCTCTCGGGATTGGGACAGAGCGCAAAGCGGCTTTCAAGTCTGTTGCGCCGGGGTCGCCTATAAGACCTACAATTCGATCAACGGCGGGAGCAGAGCCTGCTCGCGCTACTCCGCCAGGTGCCGCCAAGTCTTGCCATCGCCGCCCTGCCTGGGGCGGCAACGCCCTGGTCTTGGAGGCATGCCTGTCGTAGGGCACGGATACTGCCATCAGAAATGCGTGGCGAAATTAGGTCTCGGTTGAATAGACGCGCTAGAATTGCAGCTCGGTTTCGGAGTTCCAGGTGGTCATCGTGGGGCTCCAGTCTTCTTTTTTCCGCAGTCAATCTCCCGGTGTCCCTTGCCGATTATCCGCTAAGCTCTTGTCGAAGCGTGGGGGGAAGACGGATGGTGACGGGGGGTTAATTTGCACCCATTGCTAGGTTCGAGCCTGGCGTCGGCGGCTATGCTCTGCGCATTTTCGGCAATCGCCTGGCATGCCTTTCAGGTACCGTCAGCTCATGGGGCATCGGCAACGGCTGCGGGCGATGTTGTTGACATCGTGGAGACAGCTGTTTGCGGTCCGGAGCGGATCGGGAAGGCCATCGTCGCGACTCTGAACCGGGCTCCGATTGTAACCGTCTCGGCTAATGGACATTCCGTGACGCTTATCCTCGATACAGGGGCTGAAAGGACCGTTTTCACCCCGGCGGTTGCCAAGCAAATCGGCGCGCAGCGCCCATCCGTTGAATTTCAACGGCGAATCCGCGGGATTTCCGGCGACGTTGACAGCTACGAGGTCGAATTGCGTAGCTTCGCTATCGGCAATGTTGCCATACCCTGGCATCGTGTCCTTGTGTCGCGAGTTACGATGGCGACGGTGTTCCCAACGCCGCTCGATGGTCTGCTCGGCTCGGATGTCCTCAGTGATTTTGACATCGATCTCGATCTGCCGCGGAGCCAGGTTACGTTTTATAAAAAGCAAACCTGTCAGACGGCTCAGCCCGATTGGCATAACTCCTACACCTCAGTTATCGCGGGTCTCTCTCGGGGCGAACGACTGTTTTTCCCCGTCCAGCTCGATGGGCACCCGCTTACGGCCATCGTCGATACTGGTTCGCAGCTTACTGTGCTCGCGACGGCTGTGGCCCGCACTCTCGGTGTGACGGAGGCGATGCTTTCTCAAGACCGCTCTACCACCGCCCAGGGTGTCGCAGGTGAGCCGCTGAGTTCGCGGGTGCACCAGTTCACGAAATTGCAAATCGGTACTATGGCTATCCGCAACCCCGAAGTGGTCGTGACGGATCTGAAGCTTAGCGAAGCCGACATCGTATTAGGGATCGACCTCATGAGGTCGCGACGCCTCTGGATGTCTTACGGGTCTCGTCGGATCTTTCTTTCGAACTGATGACTTCTATAATCGCCAACCTCCCTTAGAGCCTGTTGATGCCGATCGAGTTCACCGATGACGAAAGGGCTACGCTGATCGATCTGCTGGTCGGCACGATCGAGCACGACCTGTTCCCGCAATCACTGCCCATTCAGCGGCTACGCGGCATTTTGGCAAAGCTCAGGCCGGTACCGGAATTGCCGAGCGAGGAAGAAGCCGTGGGTGATGAGCCAGAGCTTCCGTAGAGGCATTTGGTCAGCGTACCCCATCCGGCTACGACATTCACAGCGGCGAGAGCCATTAGCTTCTCAATGCCTGTCCGAGATCGTACGTCGCAGGTGCGGCGCGCGGAACAACCGCTCCTCGACAATCCGGCAGATAATGGGCCCGGCGGTGATGTGGATTCTGCTGAATGAGCGGTGTCGAACGGAGGGCGCGTGCAGGCAGAAATCACAAAGCGGCGGCATGTCTCCGCCACTCCTGCCGGTCCCTCCGATCGTGACGAAACCTAGCTCGCAGGTTTGCGGCGAGCGCACGCAAGATGTTCGGGTGATCGGCCGGAGGTCGATATCGCGATCAGCACGTCGCTCTCCGGACCAGGCCAAGGCCTTGACGCACAAAGAGACGAGGTGGATCACGGGGCAAGATAAATGCCTACGCCGCCCGCATCGGGGACCTTGGCAACCTCGAATCCGTGCTCTTCAGCCTGTGCGCGACGCGAACATCATCGAGTGTCCGCCCGAACAAATTCAGCGTTTTTGAATAGAGCGCTGATGCCTCTGGGAGGAGCGCTCTTGCGATTTGGGCCGTGATCTGACCGCTCTCAAAGTCCATCTCGTCACGAAAGAGCAGCCCCGCAGCGAAATACAAGACAGCCAACATTGGTGATCTCTCCCGATGCCGCGTCCATATTTGCAACATTTCCAGTTGATGCCGGATGTCCAGCCTGTTCGGATTTATGCTCTGTCGCGCATCGTCAGAGACGTGCAGTGATCGCAAGAACAGAGCCACGATCTCGCGAAGCGCCTTCTCCGCCTCCTCAGGATCGCTCAACGACTCGAAGATGCCGATCAATATCAATGCGGTATCGACAGTGATTGCTTCTGTAGGTTCCGGTAGAGGCCAACCATCGATCCGATAAAGCTCGCAAGCACATAGCCTGCGGTATCGGCCCGCCAAAACCCTTGCGAGTGCAGTCTTTTGCGCCGCCGACATCGCTATCGGCCGGTCCGCAAAGAACATTCTACGCCAGTTACTGGGTGCGTGGGTTAGCATCGTTCGCATGCTGGGCCTCCTGTTCTCGGCCAATCACTACCGCCTGCTAGTCGATTCTCGACCCGACGGCGCGCGTTCGGTTCGTGGAACGATGGCACGCCGGAGCAATGAGGGGCAACTGGGCCTCTCGCGAGTTTGGCTCATTGCCCGAAGTTGTCACAGACTAGCTACCGATAGAGCTGTCAAAATGACGGTCGGGCTCGCTGGTCTCTTGGGCCAGGCTGCGCTTCAGTGCCATGAGGAGGATGACGGAGCCGGCCCGACGCTTCGTCCGACTTCGCGTGTCGCCGCAGACGCTGCTTCTTCGCGTAGGGCCTGAGCAAGCGGCGGGCGCGGAGGGCGTCGCCACGGCATTGCGCACGCCGCCGCCGTTTGCGATACCGTGCGGGTGCGCCAAGGAAGCGGAGACGTTTGTGGATGCTTCCGTTATCGACCTGGCCTGTAGCCGCGGCGATTTGCTGGTTCGCCTGGATGCCTAGCATCTACGCTGCAAATAACGAAGCGCCGTTACCGGGGCGACTTGTACCTGGCGGATGGATGCAGTTTGCGCAACCACCCGAAGCACCGCCACCGCCCCCTGCAGAAACAACCTCCGGAGCGGCACCCGAACCGAAGTTGGCAAGCGGCCTGCCTAAGCCGACCGCTGCGGACCATCCGATACCCGTCCGGCCGGTAACGGCCCGTCCAATGGTGTCGCGGTCGGTCGTTAAACACCGGGTAAAGCCCCATCCAAACACTCCGGCGCGAACGTCACCTCCGCCCGATGGAAGTGTGCAATTCTGATTGATCATTGCTGAAGCTGCCTCATGGATACAACAGCACGCGGCTATGATCCAGCAGCGGCATCGTCGAAGCGCGGTGCGCGCGCAGGGGAAACGGGCGCGGGGTCATTTGCTAATCAATCCTATATACCGGCGATGTTTTAAGCGCGCCGACGACTGAGAAGGGGGCACGAAATGTCAATCCTCGGCTGGATCATCCTTGGACTGATCGCCGGCTTCATCGCCAGCAAGATCGTGAACCGGCAAGGAGAAGGGTTTGTTCTCGACATCATCCTCGGGATCGTCGGTGGTGTGGTCGGCGGCTGGCTCTTCGAGCGCTTCGGAGGGACCGGGGTAACGGGCTTCAATTTGTGGAGCATGTTCGTCGCGGTGATTGGTGCGATCGTGGTGCTCGTCGTCTATCACGCAATCCGACGAGTGGTATAATTCCGGAAGGAGGAGGGCGGAACCATGAAGAAGATAGCCCTTGCTGCGCTCATGGCTGTATTTTTCTCTGGAGCGATTACCGGAGCGCTCGCGCAGGATACTTGTAGAAGCAAAGCGATTGGAAAGGACGGCAAGCCGCTGGCTGGCGCCGCGTTGAACAGCTTCATGACGAAATGTGCAAGGGACGCATGCGAGCCGAAAGCAATCGATAAAAACGGCAAGCCGCTTTCGGGAGCGGCGAAAGAGAGCTTCATGAAGAAATGCCAGAAAGACGCATAACCGGCCATCACTCGAAGACGGCCGGTTTTCATCGCACGAAGGAAGCCAAATATGAAATCGTCAATTGCTGGACTCGTTTTCGCCGTGCTGGCGGGAATGCTTTGCGCGGTGTCTCCCGGCTCCGCCCAACAAAAGACCGTCAAGGAGTGCAGGGCAGAGTGGCAGGCCAACAAAGTGGAGAACAAAGCGAAGGGAATTACCGAAGCGGCATACATATCCCAATGCCGCACAGGTGGTCCGAGCGTCTCAACTCCGACCCCTTCAGCAACGGCAACGTCGCCTGCAAATACTCCGGTGACGGCGCCACGGACAGGTTCGCTTCCGGTGACTGCGGGCGCTACCAGCGCCAACGAATTCGCATCTGAGGGTCAAGCCAAGGCACATTGTCCCGGCGACACAGTAGTGTGGGCCAATTTAAGCTCAAAGATCTACCATTACAGCGGCCACAAGGACTATGGCACAACGAAGCGCGGCGCTTACATGTGCGAGAGGGACACAGCGGCCGCCGGCGTCCGTGCCGCAAAAAATGAAAAGCATCCTTGACGTACGTTTTGGGGCCACTTATGCCGCCAGGCTGATCCCGTCCAGCAACGCAGCATCGTTGTTTCGCACATTGCCCGCGCGTGCAGCAACCGGATACGCCCGCTTTATGTCCGCCGGATACCCGGAGGATTGTCCACCGCAGCTCGTCCGGATCGGCCTGGCGCTCGCCGAGCGGGTCGCCCATTTGTCCTACGGCGGCCGCAAATTGCTGGGCTACGCTAAAAAAAGCTTTTCACTCTTACGGGGCACTCAAGAAATCATTTATGCGCGCCCCATGTCGAGCGAAGGCCAAACCCGCCGTCTCGCCCGTTCCCCTTTGCAGCAGCATGCCGATGACCCGACCGTCTTGCCGATAGACAGGGCCACCACTGGCTCCGGGCCATACGGCTTTGTCCAGGACGATCCCGAACGCCTGTAAGTGCTGCGGTGTACCGGTTCCGACGAGTTGATACCCGGCGACATTTGCTCTAGCGGTGTAGGGGATAAGGGCATTTACCGGAAACCCGCTGAACGCCACCGGCGTCCCGTCCGGTTGAATATCGCCCACGATGGTAAGCGCGGCCGGCTTCGATACGATCTTGTCGACCAGCGCCGGATCGTCGATTGTTTTGCAACGAGCGAGATCAGCGCCCTCATCTAGCTTGCAATCTGACGGGGTAAAACGCAGAGCGAAGAAATCAAACTTTTCGAGGGTCCACTCGTTTCTAGGAACAAAAACAGCTGGTGCTTCGCAGTGCTTGCCCTCACCGGCTTCGAGCAGACCCTTGATGACGTGACCGGCCGTCAAAAAGACGCCGCGGGTGTCGATAAAGAATGCAGTCCCATGCACCGGTCCTACTTCGATCTTGTGTTCCGCCGCAACATGGGGACAGATCACTGGGCCTATCGCCTGCTTCACCTTTTCGATGGTGCTGATGAACATGTCCGGCTCCTGTGCGTGAAGTCCGCTAAAGCCGTTAAAAATGCAGCAGGCACAAAGACCCAAGAGAACACGAAGGATGCTACACGCCAGGATACGCGCCTCAAACCAGCGAAAGCTGGCCCGCAATCGCAGCATCGAACGCGGCGACCACCTCGCCATGCGTGCGCCACGCATCATCGTTCCAGTCCGCAACAGGGCGGACCGTCTGCCGTTCGAGAGCCTTGCCGGCATCCTTCATGGGCATTCCCAGTTCTCCGCCGGCGCGTTTGATGGCGCCCATGGCGCAGAAGCGTCGCGCAAAAGTTGATTGAACCGGGATAGGAATATCGAACCAAGTGCGAGCAAACGCTCGTTTGCACCACTGCCGTTCGTCGGCGATCAGATTACGTGCCCGAATGAGCACGAGGACGGTGGGATCGGTGCACTCTGGCCGGCGAGCCACATCCCACGCTGGGTCAGAGCGAACTCTGATCGGCTTCGCAGTTCGGGTATTGGTGCGGATTTGCACAAGATCGCTGCAAGTGGCTGGCCACTGTGGAGCATCAAATAGCGGAGTGCAGTCGAAGGGCATGAATTCCTCCTAGCGCCACGGTCAATACATTATCGTCGGGAGCGACAGGAGGCCAGCGGCACCGAAAGGCGGCTCCTGTTCACGGCGCAGGGGTGCGGGAGTAAGGACCGACGAACCAGCATATGTGAAATACTTGTTGGTGATTTCTGGCGTATCGGCAAGTGCCTTGCTACCCCGGGCGCTACTGCGCAAATGACCCTAAGCCGGCAGTCCATGAGGGCAGGCAACCAGTCCGCGAACAGTCGCTCGATCCCCGCCTATGCACCGGGACTCAGAGCGACTGTGACGATCACCCTGCATCAGCGTCCGGCAGAACGAGGAGATCCACCAAGGTATCAGCCAACGCAAACCCGAGTAAGCCAGCTTCAGTCGCACTGGGAATTGGTGTAGACATAACTCGCTCCCTGGGGTTGGTTGGCACCTATCCAGGATAGCGGGAGCGGGGCGGCTGTAATGGCCGCCCTTGCCATGTTAGGAACCGGGCATGCAAAACACCGATGCTGCTATCCGCGAGATCGCAAAAGCTCTCCGCAAGCATGTTGACCGGAGTACGATGCAGGCGATTGTCGAGGAGCTGCTCGACACCCGGGGCGATAAGACGTTCCGCGAAATAGTCGAAAGCCTTGTGCACGAGCTGGATGTCAAGCTTTAGCTCGACTATCATTCCTCACGTCTGCCGCCGCTTTCTCCGCTTTCAACCCGGCTCAGACGGGCGTGTTTTAGCCTCGGAATACAAACATCAGTAGCGCGGCGAGAGCGATTACAACGCCAGCGATCGTCATCAGCGCGGCCCACCTGGGGGCATCTGATAGTTCGACGGCCGGCCGCACGTTGTGGATGAGATGTAACTCGTAACCTTTGCGGCTCATCAAACCCATTCCCAAAATGGGGAATTGCGCGTCGCGAGCCCAAAGATGCAGGGGCTACCGCTAAGGAACGGTTAATGCACGATGTTGTAGACGGCGGATTCCTGCCGAAGTTTGACTTGCAACGCGGGTCCCGTCTTCACCTTTCGTTAGGGTTATTTTCGGTTAATGCTAGGGCTGCTGGCTCAACGCAAAATTCGGTTTATCAACCTGCAGCGAGACTCCGGGCCGGAACGGTGGAAATCGCAATCTCTTTCCGGCCCGGGTTCTTTTTTTGGAATGCGAGCGGCGTGCTGGCGGGGGGCGAATTGGCGGTCTTACCCGATCCGGCGTCATATCGGCTTGCTGGCATGGACGCCAAGCTACTCTCCGGGGCAATGAGCTGGTCCAAGAGAACCTCTTGCGCGTGTGTACGGGCTCCGTTGCAGCGTTAGCGGCGATCCTGTTTCAAGTTGCCTCTATCACGCGCGACCTTTAGGGCAAGGCACGGGGCGCTCTTTAGGTCGCCGGTTGCGCGAGGTCGGCTTGAGTCCAGCCGATACCGGGCAAGGCCGCCTTGTGCTGGGCGACCTGGGCATCGCAAAGTTGCCACAACTGCAGCATGGGTTGTCCGCCTAACCTGCTTACCCAAGCAGCAAGGGACAAGACGCCGTGACGGGCCTGCCTCACATATCGCGGCGTTGGTGGCTAAGAGTCTGCGCCGCAAGCGCATCGCTGGCGGCGGGTTACGGATTCAGCCGTATAGCTGCCGCTAACGATTTTAGGATGGAAATATTCTTCTTCCTCGCGGTCACCGCCGGTCTAGTCATTGTCCTCTCGGGGCTTGGCGGCGAATTTGATCGCAAGAGACGGCATGAAAGATGAGGCCCTGTATCGACGTCGTGCCACAGCTCATCAATGTGCTGCACGGGCGATGAGCGTGGCCGATATTTTCCTGTTCGAGTGATTGCCGCTTACAAGACGGACAGCACTAAGATCATCGCGCCAATCAGCACTGCCCAGGAGAGTGCGGAAAGGCCCGCGATAATCAGGATAGCCCGCCCCCGACGCGCTGTGGCCGTCCTACGCTCGGAAGGATCAGGCACCCAGGCTTGTGCGGCAGGGCGTTTTGGCACGAGCCAACTTTCGTCTCTGTCATGCCATTCCCGGTCACTGGGCATCTCGGTTCGATCGGCGGCCCAGGTGTCCTGGTGATCGTTCGCGATAAGATCGGTCATGCTCAATCTAACACCGCATGAGGCTGACCGGCCGATCTCTCGAACATGAATACTGATTTAAGAAAAGCTCCGCGTGCGGCCGTGCGGCTTGAGATGCCGATTTTGTCGTCACTGGGAGCGGCGCCGATATGCAAGGGGCTCCGTGCATGGCCCGATGATGCCACAAGAATGGACCCCAGCACGGGGATGCCGGGGGGATATTGCTCCAGAGGGTACCCGGTTCAAAAGGATGACAGTGCGAGCAGAGCAAGGCCGACCAGTACCGCCCAACAGAGTGCCGAAAGGGCAGCAATGATAAGGATTGAACGCCCCCGACGTTCCGTTGCCGTTGTTCGCCGCAACCTCCCGAACCTTTGATCTATTTAGACATTTATGGTTAACGCAAGAAGAAGGCCGCTTTTCAAGAACAATCGTTTAGATGAGGCATGCCGGCGCCCGCCGCTGCTCCTGTAAGGTTTTCCGACAGTGCGCACGATGAAACTTATCGGTCTCGCCGCAAGCCTCCGAAACCCCTTTTCGTTAACCTGCGTTAACCATGAAAACGGGCAGAAAACATGGGGAGGTCACGATGCAGCGTGATCGCTGTGCCGACGACTTCGCGACAATTCGGGCCAGGATTCAAGAGCTACAGCGCGAGCGGGAGAAAGCGATTCGGAAACTGAATGACGAGTCTGATCGCGGTCAACGGGTCAGCCGGCATGTATCCGGAACACGCACGGAAGAAGGGAGGCAAGAGCTATCGCGCGGGCCGCGGCGGCTGGGCTAACGTCGCCGTGTTTCCCGAATTCTGGAAGACAGGCAGAAAGCTCTACAAGCTGGGGATCCTGGTCTATTTCGCTGCGGCCGGGATCCAAGCCGTGCCACTACCCTCAATTTCGGATTGGCTGTCCTTCATGGGCCGCCACACGGTCTATGCCTTCGCGTGGCCGATCATCGCACCAATCGAGATCAATTTGTTGAGGCGCGAGCAGCCCGCCGGCCGGTAGAGACCAAATATTGTGCGCGAGTCATGGCCTGGCGAACTCGTCCGCCAACCGCTGGATGAGCTCACGAAAGCTCTTGTCCCCTCGCACCTCCAGAAGCTCGTTGATGATCTTCTCAAGATTGGCGTGGTCAACGTGTCGTCGCAGTACCTCCGCGACTTCGCGGATCGGGTCTTTAGAAAGCGGCATTTGCCCCCAACAACACTCAGCTACGAAAATAGAGCGGGCCAGATTGAGCGTTATGCCCGCTATTCGGGTGCTCGGTCGGCAACGCTGCTCAAGCTAAGCCCCGGGCGCGTTTCTATCACGGGCTGCTCGGCCATCTTCAAAAGAGCGGCCCCTCGGAATAGCGGAGGGGCCGGAGGTTGGGGGGAACAAACGCACGTGGCCAGCGGGAGCTGGTCCAACAAGATGTCAATACCACCCCGCTGATGACAACTTCGCGTCATGCGCGCGGCTCGGGCGACCTCGAGAGGAACAGGGCTGGCAGATGTGGATAGGAAAATGGCGCAGCGATCGTGCGCTGCCGCCGATCGTGCAATGGGCTTGCGACCGCGGATGAGGTGCTGGCGGTGTTCGATCGTCCTGGTTTGACACGGCCGAAGGACGACGGCGTATTGTAGGCGCCGCCCCTCGGTGCCCTTCCCAGATGTTCAGCTAGGTGTCTTACGACGCCGGAGGAAGGCTGCCTGCTGTCGCGTCGTCCCAAATTGAGGCTCCGAAGCCGGGTCAACGCCCGCCTGGGAATGCTCCCGGCCCCGCAGGATGGGAGGTGGCCGGAGCCTGCCCCGCTCCCGGCATCCCTTGGGTCGGCGTCGGCTGGCTATACGGTCCACCACGCCACCCGCCTCCCGAGCCCGCCGCTTGCTGGGCATTAAGCTGGTCTGCCACGTTATCGTTAGGTGCCCTGGCTTTTCGGGCAGCGTGCGCGCGCCCATGGCATTCACGATGCGCTACATACCGTCTCGGCTCCATCGAAGCCCCGTCTGACGGCATCGGAGTTTGCTGTGCGTACGCTTGCGTAGATTACGCGCGCTGCGGCAAAGGTGAGCTGTGTCAATTTTTGGAAGGCAGCCGATTAACTAATATGTTGCCTTGAGCTAACATCAATGGCGCGCTGTAATTCTCTCGAATCGGCCGCAGGGGACTTGCAGATGTTTAGTCTTGGGTTTGTCGAATACGGCTTATTGGCTGCGCTTTCACTAATAGCCCTCGGACAGATGTTCGCCACGTTTTCATAAGTCGAAGTTGTGAATGGCGAGCGGGTCTACCGGATCCGCACTGACGCGGCCTAAATCTGCTCGATTATCGCACCTCGTGGTGGTGCCACGGCCAAGCGGCGACACCGTTGCCCCGAGAGGTGACGCAGCGTTCTCTGTGGCGGCAAGCGCTCCGGCTTCGGGCGTCGGGTCGAGCTTGGCGGGGGCTTCCCGGATCGGCCGCAGCGCCGGCGCGAACGGGTAGCGCTCCGCGGCGACTTCTCGCGGCATACCCAATCCGGCCGTGGATTTCGTCGTCGGTCAGTTGGGGGACAACCCTAGATTTTTGTTCAAAAACGGCCTATCTGCTACCCCCAGAGGGTGTGGATAACCGGTGGAGAATGCTGCGGTTAATGTGGACCGCCATGCAACATAAGTTAAAACATCACGATGCTTAGTTTTTGGGCAGACATCTAAGCTGCTGAATGGGCTAAGCGAAGATTAACTCTCCTTGCAGTTGCTCATCTATTTCGGTTAAACCGTAACACCGGGGTGTGGCGCCGGCGGCAACATGCTGCTGTATATAAGGCCAATGCGGCGGGTGCCGTTCGCGTAGGGTGCATCTATGTACCGCGTGTTGCTAATTGCTCTAATCGTCTTGGCAGCCCTGTGGGCTGTCGCGGACCTTGATGTGAGAGTAACCCAACACGATGGGTGGCTGGCGGCCGCGGTGCGGAACGCTACGGTCGATGCCGTTCGGCGCTAGCCAGGTGGTAAGGCCATGAAGGTTGTCGAGGAATACGAGAACGCCCGGGTCGAATTTGAGGAAATGACCCCGGAGAAGCGTTCGCAAGAGTCGCGTCGCAACGGCAGGGCACTCAAGTTCGAAGCCTTAGAGCACGGCGGCAAATACCCCGACAAGATGACGCAGGCGCTCAGAGTGATAGACTTGGACGACCGCACCTGCACTTACGAGCCGGCAGAAGAACTCGCGCCCGAGAAACGCCCGCAAGACCTCCCTAGAAGGGGCGGGGCTGAGGTTCGAAGTTCTCTCATATGGCGGCGAGTACGACGACAATATGCGTATGTCGATCCGCGCGACCGATAGCGAGGGGCGTTCCGGCGTCTATGTGCCGAGCACCGTTAATGGCCGCGTTGTGGACAGCAAGCGCTTCATCCTCGAAAGGCTGGACACGCCCGGCGTCTGATCGGGCGCCGATCCCTTCCAGATGTCGCCGCGCATTCGGCACGCTGCGAGCTATCACCAAAATGCCGCAGGGGTGCAGAGCGCGCGGACAGACCTACTTACGCCCGACACATTAATCCCCTAGACGGTACTCCCTCCGACGGGGTGCGCGATGCACATTTACCGCTGCTATTTCCTGAACGCGGACGACCACATTCAAACTTTCGAGGTAGTCGAAGCGGCCAGCCTTCGGGAAGGCATTGATCTCGCGCTGGCCATGCTGAAGGCGCGACCGCAACACCGGACCGTGGAGCTTTGGGACGGCTCCAGGCGGGTCTATCCCGCGAGATATGGAAACGTGCTCCCGCACCAGCGCGGAAGCGATTGATCGGCAAAGTAAGTAGACCGGCCGTCCAAGCTTGCGCAGCACCAGGTCTTATTTGCGAAGAAGCACGGCGAGTATCAGGAACATCACGCCGAGGACAATGAGGGCGATAGCCGTGTCCCAGTCCATAAAGGGCAGCCGGCGGCGCTCCAGGGTACTGCGATGGCGACCGTAGAACTCGACAATGGCGAAAAAGCGATCTTGGCCGAGCTACTGAAACAGATGATCGGAGCCGATCCCTTCCGATGTCGCCGCGCACTCGGACACTGCGGGGCGATCCTGGCCAAGCGCCACGGCCGCAGCGTTACCCGGCACCCAGGTCAACCGGCACGCCTACTGTTGCTGGCCCTGTTGCTGGCGCGGAAGAGGGAGCGACGGCGCTAGCTCGTTTCGCGAGGGTCGGTTCATTAAATCGCTATTCACATTCAGGAGATCGGCCGGTCAGTCCGACCCGCCATGTTGGGTGGTAGCGGCTATGGCACTTACTGAAGGCGTGAGCATGACCGATCTCATCGAGTGCGCTCGGGGGGCCAAGCCAAAGGGAATGCTCGCCGACCGGGAATGGGGCGAATCAGTCGAGCACCGGCACGCGCCCAAGGTGCCAAATCCCTGGCCCGACTACTCCGAACGAAGGACGGCGACGGCGTCGTGGCAACGGTCCGTGCTAATCATAGCAACGCTGTCGGCGCTTTCATGGGCGGCTGTCATCCTCTTTGTAATCGCCGCCCTGTCTGCCCTGTAGCTCGTCGAGCGCGACGTTGGGTATAAAATCCGGTCTGCGACTGGTGTTGCTGGTCGTCGCCATACTGGCGCTGGCGGGATGCCCTGGCCCGAACTACGCGCCTTACGACAACATGACCAACAGCTACGGATGAATGCCGCGAAGGCGGCCTTAGCTTGGCATCGGGATTCCACTTCTGAGCCAGCCAAAGTTCGGATCGCGACACACGCGACCAATGGACGCGTCGAGTGATAAATCGTCGCCGTACCGAATTGGAGATCTTAACCTGCCCCGGCCCGGATCTGACCCTCATTTGCAGATCACGTTTTGCTCGATCGTGAAGGCGACAACTCGGCCGGTTGGCGACATGTTCCGGCGAAAGAGATCGGGCTTACCGCGGCGATCGTACTGAACCGTCACCTTCTTTCCGTTCACGCCGTCGAAATTGTAATCTGACATAACTTTTGCCGGGTGCCCTGGCTCCGTGAAATCGCAATCGAGAGAAAAGAAAGCAGCAGCGTCTGTTTCTCGAAATGCGGTAAGTGCTTTGATGTAACCAAAGGAGCTCAGGCATGCAAACTGATCACCCGTGACGCAATCTGCAGCCGCTTCTCTGATCCCGATCAGCAGGACAAATGCGAGAATACTAAGGAGTGAGGGTCGCATCGGCCATCTCCCCTTTTCCAGCCAAGATAGCGTGCCACACCAGATGCCGCCAGTTGGAACTTAACAACAACGAGACCAGCAAACCAGTGGGCGGCAATTGCGCGACCGTGTAGTCGCTCGCTGGGGTATGCGGCGCTCTTGATACGCAGCGGTACATTGAGCAGTCGTCGAGACCAAGCGGCGGGTGCTGGCGATGTGGAGGAAGCCGGTCTTCATTTCCTTGCGGCGGCCATGCATCGGCAGGACGAATTCGGCCGTAAACCGGTCTTAATCTCGGACGCTCGCGTTCCCTCGCAACGAACCGAGGGGGCGATCTGATGGATAGCGTCGCAAACGACAAAGCAGCGAAAGTCGGCGAATCGCGCCAGGCTAATCCGCCTCTCCGGTCTTACCCGGATACCAACCGATGGCCAGAATTAGCCCTTCGCGGTTTGACACAGAGTTGGTGTTGCAACGGGGCGTTTAGAGACTCACTCGAATTCTTTCAACAGATCGCGTACCTCTTGGAGATAGCCATGGAGCCGTGCCGGCGCCGTTTCGGCCGAGCGCTCGCCCAGTTGCTCGATCTTGGCCGACAGGCGGTCGATCGCGGTCTTGAGTTCTTCACCGATCGCGATAGAGCCGGCCACCGGCGCCGTTTCGGCCGAGCGCTCGCCCAGCTGCTCGATCTTGGCCGACAGGCGGTCGATCGCGCGCTTGAGTTCTTCCCCGGTGGCGACGTAGCTGGCCACCGGCGCCGCCTCGGCCGAGCGCTCGCCCAGCTGCTCGATCTTGGCTGTCAGGCGGTCGATCGCGGTCTTGAGTTCTTCCCCGGTGGCGACGTAGCTGGCCACCGGCGCCGCCTCGGCCGAGCGCTCGCCCA